>Ga0209606_1002264_pt1 | contig 21774 bp, 14 predicted proteins | sample AD_UKC057_MetaG_FD_184412 | JGI IMG/M metagenome (GOLD analysis project Ga0209606, IMG submission 184412) | Active sludge microbial communities of municipal wastewater-treating anaerobic digesters from USA - AD_UKC057_MetaG (SPAdes) (version 2) | ecosystem: Engineered > Bioreactor > Anaerobic >...
TAAAGACAAGGGTTGCGCTCGTTGCGGGACTTAACCCAACATCTCACGACACGAGCTGACGACAGCCATGCAGCACCTGTCTCCGAGTTCCCCGAAAGGCACTCCCCTGTTTCCAGGGGATTCTCGGGATGTCAAGCCCAGGTAAGGTTCTTCGCGTTGCATCGAATTAAACCACATGCTCCACCGCTTGTGCGGGCCCCCGTCAATTCCTTTGAGTTTTAGTCTTGCGACCGTACTCCCCAGGCGGTTCACTTAATGCGTTAGCTGCGGCACTGAGGGGGTCAATACCCCCAACACCTAGTGAACATCGTTTACGGCGTGGACTACCAGGGTATCTAATCCTGTTTGCTCCCCACGCTCTCGCGTCTCAGCGTCAGTATCGGGCCAGAAAGTCGCCTTCGCCACCGGTGTTCCTCCTGATATCTACGAATTTCACCTCTACACCAGGAATTCCACTTTCCTCTCCCGTACTCAAGTAGGACAGTTTCAAATGCACTTCCTGGGTTGAGCCCAGGGCTTTCACATCTGACTTATCCAACCGCCTACACGCTCTTTACGCCCAATGATTCCGAACAACGCTTGCACCCCCCGTATTACCGCGGCTGCTGGCACGGAGTTAGCCGGTGCTTCCTCTGTTGGTACCGTCAGGCATGAAGGGTATTGGCCTCCATGCGTTTCTTCCCAACCGACAGAGCTTTACGATCCGAAGACCTTCCTCACTCACGCGGCGTTGCTGCGTCAGGGTTTCCCCCATTGCGCAAGATTCCTCACTGCTGCCTCCCGTAGGAGTCTGGACCGTATCTCAGTTCCAGTGTGGCTGATCATCCTCTCAGACCAGCTAACCATCGTCGCCTTGGTAGGCCATTACCCTACCAACTAGCTAATGGTACGCGGACTCATCCTTCAGCGACAGCTTGCAAGCAGAGGCCGTCTTTGGCTGCACAACCGGGGTCATGCAGCATTATTCGGTATTAGCCCACCTTTCGATGAGTTATTCCCAACTGAAGGGCAGATTATCCACGCGTTACTCACCCGTGCGCCACTTTACTCAGGCCCCGAAGGACCCTTTCTCGTACGACTTGCATGTGTTAGGCACGCCGCCAGCGTTTGTTCTGAGCCAGGATCAAACTCTCCAGTTTTAATCCTTTTTGGAGCTTGCGCTCCATGCACTCAAATTGTTGAACAAAGGACCTGCTAATCGATTATCCCACTATTCACTTTTGAAAGAACGTGCTTCAAACGAGCTTTTATGTGTAATTCAAAACTCTCCCTGTGTCAAGAACAATTTCAAATTATTTTAAACGGAATTTTGAACCCCGTTCCGGAAAAGACGGGCCTTTCCGGAGAGTGAAAACGTCAGGAACCCAGGAGACAACCGCTCGAGTAAAAGCCTGCTACCAAAGAACAGACGCGGCTTTTAACCTTTCTTCCCCGGGGTGTCAAGCATTAATTTGAATTATTTTACACGAACGATAAAATACGTTTTCTTTCCCTTCCTTAAGCGGATTTCCCCCTGCGCGTCACAGTGGCCGAGGCCGATTTTCTCGTCGATCCGTTCGACGGGACGGTCGTTCACGTACCCGCCGCCCTGCTGGATCAGGCGCCGGGCCTCGCCGCGCGAGGCGCACAGCCCGGCCTCGTGAAAGAGCTCGAACGCCGGGATGCCGGCGTCCATGTCCTGTCGCGATTTGACGAGGCACGGGATGGCCGACACGTCGCGGGACTCGGCCTGACGGGGAATCGTGCTCGACGGGAACAGCCCCTCTTCCACCGGCTTCGTGCCGAAGGCCTGGCAGGACGCCCGCCAGGCGTCCGCCGCCGCCGCCTCGCCGTGCGTGACCTTCGTCGCCTCGAAGGCGAGCACCGCCTTGGCCATGTTCAGCCGGGCGTCACTCAACGCGCGGACCGCCCGGACCTCCTCCACGGGCAGGAAGGTGAACAGGAGCAGGAAGCGCTCCACGTCGGCGTCCTCGGCGTTGATCCAGTACTGGTAATAGTCGTAGGGCGAGGTGAGCGACCGGTCCAGCCACACCGTCCCCTTCTCCGTCTTGCCCATCTTGTGGCCCGCGGCGGTGGTGATCAGGGGAAACGTCAGGCTGAAGGCGTTCTTGCCCTCCAGGCGCCGGATCAGGTCGCTTCCGGCCAGCATGTTCCCCCACTGGTCGTTGCCCCCCATCTGGAGGACGCAGCCCTCCTGCCGGAAGAGGTGGAGGAAATCGTAGGCCTGGAGCAGCATGTAGTTGAACTCGATAAAGTTGAGCCCCTTTTCGAGGCGGATCCGGTAACTCTCCGCGGCCAGCATCTTGTTCACGCTGAAGTGCCGGCCGATGTCGCGCAGGAATTCGATGTAATTGAGCCGGGCCAGCCAGTCGGCGTTGTTCAGCATCAGGGCCTTCCCGTCCGAGAAATCGAGATACTGGGACAGCTGCTCGCGGATGCAGGCGGCATTGTGATCGACCTGCGCGCGGGTCAGGATCTGGCGCATCTCCGTCTTGCCGGACGGATCGCCGATCAGGGCCGTCCCGCCGCCGATCAGGGCAATGGGACGGTGGCCGTGGCGCTGCATGTGGGCGAGGGCCATGATCGGCACCAGGCTGCCGACGTGCAGGCTCGCTGCCGTCGGATCGAAGCCGATGTAGCCGGTGACCTTTTCCCGGGCGAGCAGGTCCTCGACCAGGGCCTCGTCCGTGACCTGTTCGATGAATCCCCGCTCGCGAAAGACATCAAAAACGCTCATGGTGAATCTCCGTTCCGAATCTATCCCGCCTCGAGCTTCCGGCTGACGGCCTGGATGTCCGTCGCCCGGCCGGTCTTCTCGTCCACGGTGATGACGGCGCCCTGGAGGCGGATGTCCCCCTTCGCCACGTCGTACTTTCTCGGCGTCAGGGAGAGAAAGCGCTCCAGGATGATGTCCTTGCCGATGCCGATGACCGACTCGAACGGCCCCGTCATCCCGGCGTCCGTCAGGTAGGCCGTGCCGCCGGGGCGGATGCAGGCGTCTGCCGTCTGAACGTGCGTGTGCGTCCCGATGACGGCGCTGACCCGGCCCGCCAGGTACCAGCCCAGGGCCTGCTTCTCCGACGTCGCCTCGGCGTGCACGTCCACGATGATGATCCGGGCCTTTTTCTCCAGGCGCGCGAGCTCCCGGTCCGCCGTCCGGAACGGACAGTCGAGGGGGGCCATGAACACCCGGCCGGCCAGATTGAGCACCCCAACGTATTCCCCGGTCGAGGTCGGCAGGATCGCGCTGCCCCACCCGGGCACGCCGTCCGGATAATTGGCCGGGCGCAGGAGGGTTTCATAATCCTCCGCGAATTCGAGGACCTCCTTCTTGTCCCAGAAATGGTTCCCCGAGGTCAGGACATGCACGCCGTCGCGGTACAGCTCCTCGACCACGTCGCGCGTCACGCCGAAGCCGGCCGCCGCATTCTCGCAATTGGCGATGACGACATCGATCCCCGCCTCGGCCGCGAGACTGGGCAGCAGCTCCCGGACGGCGCGCCGCCCCGGCTTACCGATGATGTCGCCGATGAAAAGAATGTTCATGATGATCCTTCGGACAGGCTTGGGGAGAGAGCCGGCATTTGCCTTCGTTCCCCGCCCTTTGCCCGGGTCACTTCGCGAACTCCGAGACGCGGGTTTCCCGGATGACCGTCACCTTGATCTGCCCCGGATAGGTCAGTTCGGCCTCGATCTTTTTCACGATGTCGCGGCAGAGCATGACCGCGTCGTTGTCGGAAATCTTCTCGTTCTCCACGAGGATCCGGATCTCCCGCCCCGCCTGGATGGCGAAGCACTTGTCCACGCCGGTGAACGAGTTCGCGATGGCCTCGAGCTCTTCCAGCCGCCGCACATACGTCTCCAGCATCTCCCGCCGGGCGCCCGGCCGGGCCGCGGACAGGGTGTCGGCGGCCTGAACGAGAACACCCAGGATGGTGTTTGTCCGCCCGTCGTCGTGATGGGTGGCGATGGCCTGCATGATCCGCGGCGACTCCCCGTAGCGCTTCGCAAAGTCGGCGCCGATGGCCGCATGGGTCCCCTCGACCTTGTGGTCGATGGCCTTCCCGATGTCGTGCAGGAGCCCGGCGCGCTTGGCCTCCTTGACGTTCATCTTGAGTTCGGACGCCATCATGCCCGTCAGATGCGCCACATCCACGGAATGCTGGAGGACGTTCTGCGAATAGCTCGTCCGGTACTTCAGGCTCCCCAGGAGCTTCAGGATCTCCGGATGGATATCGTGGACGCCCACGTCGAAGGAGGTGCGCTCCCCCGTCTCCCGGATGATGTTGTCCACCTCCGTCGCCACCTTCTTGACGACGTCCTCGATGCGCCCCGGGTGGATCCGGCCGTCCGTGATCAGCCGCTCCAGGGAGAGCCGGGCCACCTCCCGCCGCACGGGATCGAAGCTCGAGAGGACGACCGCCTCCGGCGTATCGTCGACGATCAGGTCGATCCCCGTCGCCGCCTCGATGGCCCGGATGTTGCGCCCTTCGCGGCCGATGATCCGGCCCTTCATCTCGTCGTTCGGCAGGCTCACGACGGAAACGGTGTTTTCCGCGACCACGTCGCCCGCGTAGCGCTGGATCGAGTACGCCAGGATGTCCCGCGCCTTCTTGTCCGCCGTCCGCCGGGTCTCGTCCTCGATCTTGCGGATGGCCAGGGCCGCCTCGTGCTTGGCCTCCGTCTCCATCGCCTGAACGAGGAGCGCCTTCGCCTCTTCGGAGGAGATGCCCGCCGCCTTTTCCAGCTGCTCCCGCTGCTCCTCGATCATCCGGTCCAGGCGACCGTGCTTTTCGCCGATCTGGGCCTCCTTCTGGATCAGGGCCTTGTCCCGCCCCTCCAGATTGGCCTCCTTCTGGCCGATCGCGTCGATCCGCTTGTCGATCGCCTCTTCCTTGTTGCGCAGGCGCTTTTCCAGGTTGTCGAGTTCGGTCTTTCTCTCCTGGGCTTCCCTCTCGAACTCCGTCTTGGCCTTGAGAAGGTTCTCCTTCGCCTGCAGGATCGCCTCCTTCTTGATGTTTTCCGCCTCCTTTTTGGCCTCGTCGACGATGCGGGACGCGAGGCGTTCCGACGCGCCGCGTTGCTTCCGGGAGAGCCTCTGCTTCAGGGCATACCCCAGGACCAACCCGACAGCGCCCGCCAAAACGATGAATAAAATGATCAAACCGTCAGACATGGTTTATGTTTCACCTCCATAGAATCCGTCACGACCGGGTCATCACGACTTCATCCCGCCCGCGCGTCGGCCGCTTAGGCGGAATGCAAAGAAAAATATCCACTCCGCGCTTCCGGACGTTAACGTCCGGGCCGCGCCATGGACTTATGGCCTGTCGGTGGGAAGAGGCGTTGAGGAAAAATCCAGGGGAAGATGGCGGACCAAAAAGAACCCCCGCCTATGCCGTGTCAACCCCCTTTTTGAACCTTTTGCCAAAGTGGGTGCCCTGTTGTCCTTAAAGGCTTTCCACCCCCGCTAGGGACTCTGGTGGACGTGCACACGGCAAACAAGGAAAGGCCCCCATGGTTAAGGTGTTGGCTCAAAAAAGAAACGGTCAATCACGCACATCGCAGGGGATTTCAGGGATCAATTTAATTCATTGATCAGATGAATTAAATTTTCCGATCTTGCTTCCAACTGCCTGACGATTCTTTCGTTTTCTCCCTTAAGTTTAAAATACTCGTCTGCAATGTTGAGCGCCGTCAGGATGGCCACGTTCAGGGTGGTCGCCTTGCCGGCCGTCCGGCCGATCTCTTCCACCCTCTCCGCGACATACCCGACGACTTTTGCTACATGTTCATCCCCTGAATCGCTCGATACGGACAACTCCTGCCCCAGTATCTTGATGTCGAAGCGCTTTTTCAAAGGCTCCATCCAAGAGTTGCCCTTACCCGCCTATATCCTGAAGCAAATCCAGCAGTGAATCGATCTTTGTGCGTACCGCGTTCCTTTCCTCGTTTATCCCCTTTAGTTGTTTATTTGCCTCTTCCAGCTCCAACGATTTATTTTTCAACAGGACCTCCAGGTCCTGGTTTCTTTTCTTCAGCCCGTCGTACCGGGCCATCAGGGTTTTGATCTTGCCTTCCAGTTCATCGAATTTCCCCGGTTCCACGCCGCGTCTATCGCCCTCCCGTTCGATTTTGACGTCCCTTCCCGCCCGTTGGGCGGGGGGTAAAAATTTTCTTCCTTTTCTGAGATCGGATTATGCCATTCCCAGTCAAAAAGTCAAGCCTTAATTGCCTGCTCCCCCGTCGCCGGCAGCCAGGGTCGAGAAGAACCGGTCCAGTTCGGCCAGCAGCGCCGTTTCGTCCGTCAGGCGGCCGGCGGCCTGACGGAACGCGGCGCCCCCCTTGAGGCCCTTCGTGTACCAAAGGAGGTGCTTGCGGAAGGTCCGTACCGCGACGGCGGGTCCGGCGTAGTCCGCCTCGGCGGCCCAATGGCGGCGGAGGACCCGCTCCCGCTCGGCCGGATCGGGCCAGCCGTCGTCCCGCGCGGCCCCCGCGTCCTTGATCCCCTGAAAGATCCAGGGGTTCCCCAGGGCGCCCCGCCCCACCATGACGCCGTCGCAGCCCGTTTCCGCCCGCATGCGCGCGGCGTCGGCCGGGGTGCGGATATCGCCGTTCCCCACGACGGGAATCGCCAGTTCCCGTTTCACGTCCGCGATGATCCGCCAGTCCGCGCGCCCCCCGAATCCCTGCGCGACCGTCCGGGGATGGACGATCACGGCGTCCAGTCCCGCCTCGGCCGCCAGCCTGGCCAGCTCCGGCGCGTTGACGGTCCGGTCGCTCCACCCCGACCGGATCTTCACCGTCAGCGGCAGCGCCGTCGCCCGCCGGACCGCCTTCATGATCTCGAAGGCCAGCGGCGGATTCTTCATGAGGGCCGCCCCGGCGCCCGTCCGGACCACCTTCTTCACGGGACAGCCCATGTTGAGATCGATCAGGTCGGCCCCGCGGGCCGCGACGATTTCCGCCGCGGCGGCCAGGACGCCGGGGTCGTTCCCGAAAAGCTGGACGCCCAGCGGCCGGTCCTCCGGCGCCGTTTCCAGGTAGCGGAAGGTCTTCCGCATGTTCCGGACGAGCCCCGTCGCGCTGATCATCTCCGTGAACGCGAGGGCGCACCCGTACCGGCGGTTCAGGACCCGGAACGGAAGGTTGGAAATCCCGGCCAGGGGCGCCAGCAGAACCGGGGGATCAACGACGAGGGATCCGATGTTCATTCGGTACACGCCTTTCCCGCGCCTTCAGGCATCCGGGCGGCCGGTATCGCGCCCTCCCCCGGCCTCCATGAGCCGGCAGGCCCGCGCCAGTTCCTCCGGCGTGTTGATGCCCATGACCTCTTCCGAATCCGCCGCCACGTAGGACCGGACCGCAAGGCCCCGGCGGCGGGCCATCTCCACGATGTCCGTCAGGTAGTATTCGCCCTGGGCGTTGTCGTTGCCGATCCCGGCCACGGCCTGGAAGAGGAACCCCGCCTCGACGCAGTAGATCCCCGTGTTGATCTCCCGGATCTCCCGCTCCGCGGGCGTCGCGTCCCGGGCCTCCACGATCTTCACGACCTGGCCCGCGGCGTCCGTCACCACCCGGCCGTAGTGGCCCGGATCGGCGAGGAGCGTCGTCATGACGGTCACCGCCGCCCCGGCCGCCGCATGCCGCGCCAGGAGCGCCTCCACGGTCTCGCGGCGCAGGAGCGGCACGTCGCCGCAGAGGATCAGGACCGTCCCTCCGTCGTCGCCCGCGAACGCCTCCCGCGCCTGGAGCACGGCGTGCCCCGTCCCCAGCTGTTCGCGCTGCTCGACGAAGATCAGGCCCGGATCGTCGAAGCGGCGGCGGATGTCGTCGGCCTGGTGGCCGATGACGCAGACGATCTTCCGCGCCCCGACCGACCGGGCCACCGCCAGCGAATAGTGCAGCATCGGGCGGCCGCAGACCGGCTGGAGGACCTTCGCCAGGTCCGACTTCATGCGCGTTCCCTTGCCCGCCGCCAGCACGATGGCCGACAGCGCGTTTTTTGCATTCATGGATTTACCTCGCCTGTTCCCCGTGCGTCCCCGCCTCGACCGGCATCAGAACCCGCACCTCGCGGATGACCTTGGGCCCGGCGTCCTCCACGACGAAACGGGCACCCCCCCAGGCGAGCGTGTCGCGCCTCCTGGGAATGCGCCCGAAGCGGAACAGGAGAAACCCGCCCAGCGTCTCGTATTCCCCCTCCGGGATGTCCACGGGGACGATCTCCCGGAACTTTTCCAGGCCGATCCGGGCGCTGAAGAGCCAGTTCCCCGGCCCGTCCGTCCGGAAGAGGGCCTCCTCCCTGTCGTACTCGTCCTCGATTTCGCCGACGATCTCCTCCAGGATGTCCTCAATCGTGACGATGCCCACCGCGCCCCCGTACTCGTCGACGACCACCGCCATCCGCTCGCCCCGCACGCGCAGCTCGATCAGCGCCTCCTTGGCCGGCTTCTTTTCCGGCACGTACAGCGCCACCGGGCGGATGAGCGGCGCGATGGGGTCCTCCGGCCGCGCCGGCCGCTGCCCCCCCGCCCCCAGCGCCCCGAGCAGATCGAAGGTGTTGAGGATGCCGACGATGTTGAAGACCTGGTCCTGGTAGACGGGGATGCGGAGATTCTTGCGCTCCTCCGCCATGGCCAGGGCCTCGGAAACCGTTGCCGTCTGGGGAAGGACCGTCGTGTTGGAGATCGGCACCATGACCGCGTCGGCGGTCACATCGGAGAAATCGATCACCCGGCGGACCATGTCCCGCTCGCGGCTCTCCATGTCGCCCGCCGCCGCGCCCTCGCCGAGCAGGGATTTGAGGCCGTCGCGGGTGATGTAGGACGCCGCCGCCTCGCGGCGGCCCGAAGACAGGCGGACGGTTCCCCGGGAGAGCCGGGAGATGAAATAAACGGCGGGCAGCAGGATGAACGAGGCGAGCCAGATGACCGGGGCGAGCCGCACCGCCAGGCGCTCCGCGTAGTGGAAGAAGACGCTCCGGGCCACGATCATGATCAGGAGCGTCGGGATCATGACGAGGCCGGAGACGGCCTCCCCCCGCGTGACGCCGTAGAGGGAGATGAACAGGGCCGTGGCCAGGGTCGAGCTCGTCACGACCGCGAGGTTCGTCCCCGTGAGGGTCGTGGCCAGGAACCACTCCGGCTTTTCAATGAGTTTCAGGGCCAGGCGGGCCGACCACTGCCCCTGTTCGGCCCGGTGGCGGATCCGGTGGGGTTCGGACGACAGGAGGGCGATCTCCCCGCCGGAGAAGAGGGCTTCCAGGGCCAGGCAGAAGAGGATCAGGGCCACGGTCGCGGCGAGCGTCATCCGTCCGCCTCCGTTTCGGCCGTTTCAATCCGCACCCGGAGGATCCGGGCCCGTCCCATCTTCTCCACGCGGAAACGTCGGCCCGCGTGGACGACGGCGTCGCCCGCGGCGGGGAGCCGTCCGAAGAGGTGGAAGACGAACCCGCCCACGGTCTCGAACGCCTCGTCGGAGGCGAGATCCGGCAGGAGCTCCCGGAGGTCGTCGAAGGGCATCTTTCCGGACACCGCGAGGGTCTTCCCGTCGATGCGGCGCCAGAGCGTTTCCCCGATCCCGTGCTCGTCGTAGAGGTCCTCGAACAGGTCCTCCAGGATGTCCTCGACCGTGACCAGCCCGGAGACGCCGCCGTACTCGTCCACCACGATGGCGATCTGCGTGCGGCGCGCCTGGAAATCCTTGAGGACGCTGCCTGCGGGTCGCACCTCCGGGATGAAGAAGGGCTTTTGCAGGAGCGTCTGGATCCCGGGGACCGTCTCCCCGTTCCGGAACCCGGCCAGGAGATCCTTCGCGAGGAGGATCCCCACGATGTCGTCGCGGTCGGCCCCGCAGACCGGAACCCGGGAATGCCGGGCCGCCACGACCTCCCGGAGCATCTCCCGGGGGGCGAGCGACAGCGGCAGGCAGAACATGTCCACCCGGGGCACCATCACCTCCGCGACGGGCTTGTCCCCGAGATCGAAGACGCGGTGGATCAGGTCCCGCTGGGCGCTCTCGATCGCCCCCTCCCGCTCGCCCGCGTCCAGGAGCGTCCGAAACTCCTGTTCGGTCAGTGCGCTCCGCCGGCCTTCCCCCCCGCGCGTCAGGAGGGACACGAACCGCTCTGAGATCGACTCGAGCGCCCAGACGATCGGCTTCTCCACCCGGCTGACGAGATTCAGGAGGGGGGAGAGGAAGGCGCTCAGGCTCATGGTGTAGACGACGCCGAAGGTCTTCGGGAGGGTCTCGCCGAAGACCAGGACGAGGAGGGTCGTGACGATGACGGCCATCCAGGCGCCGTCGGCCGGAAAGAGGGCGAGGAAGATCGACGCCATGAACACGGAGATGCCGATGTTGACGATCTCGTTGCCGACGACGATCGTGATGAGCAGGCGCTTCGGATGGGCGAGCAGGGCGCGGACGGTGGCGAGAAAGGGCGCGCGGTCTTCCGCCATCTTGTGCAGGTGCAGGGGGGTCAGCGAAAACAGGGCCGCCTCGGAGCAGGAGAAGAAACCCGACAGGAGAAACAGAAAGCCGACCACGATGAGTTTGAGGGTGATCAGGGGGTCCATGGGGTGAGCTTTAGCAGATTCCGCCGGTTACTGACAAATGTTTTGTCGGAAATCGCGTAGAAGTTGACGCCCCGGCCGTTTTCGGTTAAAGGAATCCGAAATTGCTTCACCCCCAAGGAGAATCCACCCCCATGGTCAACATCCTCCTCATCGGCAACGGGGCCCGGGAACACGCCCTGGCGGAGGCCCTGGTCCGGTCGTCCGAAAAGCCCCGTCTTTTCGCCTGCATGAAGGCCAACAATCCGGGTCTCGCCGCGCTCGCCGAGCGGAACCTGATCGGCCCCTACCACGACTTGAATGCCATCGTCGCCTTCGCCCGGGAGGGCCGCTGCGAATTCGCCGTGGTCGGCCCGGAAGACCCCTTAAGCCACGGCGTCGTCGACGCCCTCGCGGCCGCGGGCATCCCCGGCGTCGGCCCGACCCGCTCGCTCGCCCGGCTGGAGACCTCCAAGTCCTTCACCCGGGACCTCTGCGCCAAGTACGCGATCCCGGGCAACGTGGCCTACCGCGTCTTTACGTCCACGGATGGCGTGGCCGCCTTCCTGGAGACGCTCCCCGGCGTCGTCCTCAAGCCCGACGGACTGACGGGCGGCAAGGGCGTCCTCGTCCAGGGGGACCACTTCGAGACCAGGGCGGAGGCCCTGGCGCTCGTCCGGGAGATCCTCGCGGTGCACCCGAGCGTCACCGTCGAGGAGCGCCTGGAGGGGGAGGAGTTTTCGCTCCAGTGCCTCTGCGACGGCATCCACGTCGTCGCCACGCCGCCCGTCCAGGACCACAAGCGCCGCTTCGCCGACGACCGGGGGCCGAACACGGGCGGCATGGGATCGTATTCCCTGGCCGACCACACCCTTCCCTTCCTCGCGCCGGCGGACGTCGCGGCGGGACTCGCCATCACCCAGCGCGTGGCGGAGGCCATCCACCGGGAGACGGGCGAATACTACCGGGGCGTCATGTACGGCGGGTTCATGGCGACCGCGGACGGCGTGCGGCTGCTCGAATACAACGCCCGCTTCGGCGACCCGGAGGCCATGAACATCCTGCCCCTGCTGGAGACGGATTTCGTCGCCGTCTGCCGGGCCGTGATCGCCGGGACGCTCGACACCCTGCCGATCCGCTTCGAGAGGCGGGCGACGGTGTGCAAGTACGTCGTCCCGAAGGGCTACGGCCTCCCCAAGGATCACCCGGACGCCCGCTCCACGTCGGCCAAGATCGAGGTGGGCGACGTGGGCGCGGCGCGGCTCTACCATTCGTCGGTGGATCAGCGGCCGGACGGCCTGTACATGACGGCCTCGCGCGCGATCGGCGTCGTGGGGATCGCCGGCGACCTGGCCCAGGCGGAGGCGATCGCCGAGCGGGCGGTGGGGGCGATCCGGGGGCCGGTGGACCACCGTTCCGACATCGGCACGGCCCCGCTGATCGCCAAGCGCGTCGGGCACATGCAGGCCCTGCGGGGGAAATAGAAAATCCGGCGCAGCGCAGCGGAGAGGCGCCAGGCGGATCAGCGTCCGGCGCGTCGAGGGATCGGGAAGTTCGCGCTGCGCATGCAAAATTTCAGCGAGGCTGGACAAATCATCGAAGAGGAGCAAAGACGATGCACATGAACACGATCAAGCGGGTCCTGATCAGCGTCACGGACAAGACGGGCGTTGTCGAGTTCGCCCGGGGGCTGGCGGACTTCGGCGTGGAGATCCTCTCCACGGGCGGCACGGCGGCGCAACTGCGGGCGGCGGGACTTGCCGTCCGGGACGTCTCCGACTATACGGGCTTTCCCGAGATGATGGACGGGCGGCTGAAGACCCTGCACCCGAAGATCCACGGGGGGCTCCTGGCGCTCCGCGACAACCCGGCCCACGTGAAGGCGGCGGAGGATCACGGCATCGCCCTGATCGACATGGTCGTCATCAACCTCTACCGCTTCGAGGACACCGTCGCCAAACCGGGCTGCACCCTGGAGGAGGCCGTCGAGAACATCGACATCGGCGGGCCGACGATGCTGCGGGCGGCCGCCAAGAACCACCGCTTCGTCGCCGTCGTCACCGACCCGGCGGACTACGGAAGGATTCTCGCGGAGATGAAGGAGACGGGCGGCAAAGTCTCCGAGGCCACGACCTTTGCGCTGGCCGTCAAGACCTTCCAGCTCACGGCGCGCTACGACGCGGCGATCTCCAACTACCTGGGCCGCATCGACGCCGACGGCAGCCTCCGCCCCTTCCCCGACACCTTCACCGTCCAGTTCGCCAAGGCCCAGGACCTCCGCTACGGGGAAAACCCCCACCAGCAGGCCGTCTTCTACCGCGAACCCGCGACGGCGGTGACCGCCGTGGCCAACGCCCGCCAGCTCCAGGGCAAGGAGCTGTCCTACAACAACATCATGGACGCCGACGCGGCCTGGAACATGGTCGCCGATTTCGAACGGCCGGCGGCCATCATCATGAAGCACGCCAACCCCTGCGGCGCGGCAACCGCGGCGGACAGCCTGGCCGAGGCCTACCGGAAGGCCATGGAGACCGACCCCGTCTCCGCCTTCGGCGGCATCGTCGCCTTCAACCGGCCCGTGGACAGGGCGACCGCCGAGGAGCTGGCCAAGACCTTCCTCGAGGTCATCCTCGCCCCGGCCTTCACGGACGAGGCCCGGGCCATCCTCGGCGCGAAGAAGAACGTCCGCGTCCTGGAGATCCCGGCGGCGGAGCTCACGGGTCCGGCCGGCCTCGACTTCCGGCGGGTCGTGGGGGGCCTCCTCGTCCAGGACCGGGACCGCGCGCCCTTCGACATCCGCCAGGCCAAGGTCGTCACGAAGCGCGCCCCCACGGAGGACGAATACCAGGCCCTCGACTTCGCCTGGCGCGTCGTCAAGCACGTGAAGTCCAACGCCATCGTCTACGCGACGAAGGACCAGCTCGTCGGCGTGGGGGCGGGCCAGATGAGCCGCGTCGATTCGGTCAAGATCGCGAAGATGAAGGCCATCCTCTCCACGGAAGGGGCGGTCCTCGCCTCCGACGCCTTCTTCCCCTTCCGGGACGGCGTGGACATGGCCGCGGCGGCGGGGATCACGGCGATCATCCAGCCGGGCGGCTCCGTCCGCGACGAGGAGGCCGTTCAGGCGGCGGACGAGCACGGCATCGCCATGATCTTCACCGGCGTCCGTCATTTCAAGCACTGAGGGCATCGTCACTCCCGCGCCGGCGGGGGTGACGGTTGATGCCATCATTTCAGGTTGCCCAAATCCTCGTCGTTCCCGCTCCGGCGGGAAGGACGGACCAGGGGAACGGCAACGATCCCCGGAACGCGGAGGACACACGATGAAGGAGAAAAAACACCCCCTGGTCAGCGTCGTCATGGGCAGCGATTCGGACCTGCCCGTGATGGAAGAGGCGATCAGCATCCTGAACGCCTTCGGGATCCCCTGCGAGGTCTTTCTCACCTCCGCCCACCGCTCGCCGGAGCGGACCGCCGCCTTCGCGACCGGCGCCGCCGCCCGGGGCGTCAGGGCCATCATCGTCGGGGCGGGCGCCGCCGCCCACCTGGCCGGAGTGATCGCCTCCCAGACCCCCCTGCCCGTCATCGGCGTCCCCATCGACGCGACCGCCCTCAAGGGCCTGGACGCGCTCCTCGCCACCGTCCAGATGCCCGGCGGCATCCCCGTCGCCACGATGGCGATCGGCCGACCGGGGGCGAAGAACGCGGCCCTCTTCGCCGTCCGCCTCCTCGCCCTCGCCGACAAGAAATTGCATGAGAAATTAAAGGCCTACATCGAGCAGATGGCCCGCGACATCGAACGCAAGCACGAGAATTTGAAACTGTGAAATCAATGGGTAGGTAAGATGCCGGAGATCTGGACGGTGGATCCGGAGGCGCCCGAGCCGGAGATGCTGGCGCGGGCGCTGGCCCTGCTGAGGCGCGGCGGGACGGTCGCCTACCCCACGGAAACCTTCTACGGCCTGGGGGCCGATGCCCTGAACGAGGCGGCCGTCGGGAAGATTTTCGCCATCAAGGGGCGCGGATTTCAGAATCCCCTCCCCGTCATCATCGGCGCCCGGGAAGACCTGGCGCCGCTCGTCGCCGACGTCCCCGACGCCGCCCTCCGCCTCATGCGGGACTTCTGGCCCGGGCCGCTGACGCTCGTCTTCCGGGCCGCGCCGAGCATCCCTTCGCTGCTCACGGCCGGCACGGGCAAGATCGGCATCCGGCTCTCCAGCCACCCCGTCGCCCGCGAGCTGGCCCGTCGTCTCGGCGGCCCCCTGACCGCCACCAGCGCCAACCTCAGCGGCCAGAAGGAGGCCGTCTCGGCGGCGGAGGTACGGGCGAACCTCCGCCACATGGAACCGGACGCCCTAATCGACGGCGGTCCGGCCCCCGGCGGCCGGGGTTCGACCGTTCTCGACGTCACGACGGACCCGCCCACGCTCCTCCGGGAGGGCGCCATTCCCCTGGCCCGGATCGACCGGCAAGACCCGTCCCAATAACCCCGGCGGCAGCCCCACCGGCGCCGTCGCTCCCCGTCCGCCCGATGTGTGAACCGCTTCACACTGAATGTGTGAAGTCGGCCTCACAAACCCGCCCCTCGGTCGACGAATCCGCTTGACAAGGCTTCATACACCCTTATAGAATGTGATCCAAACGACCCGTTGGGACTGTTTTTCAGGGCTCTTTTCTCGATCGTCGTAATTTAAGTAATTTTCGCTCCCGGCTCATTCGCTCCCACTGTCACCTCAGCACCTCCTATGAGAAAGGAAAGATTTACGATGCAGAAGCGCCGCCCGACCGCCATCATCCAGTTCCTCGTCGTACTCCTGTTCGTCTTTTCGATACCTGCCGCCACATACGGCCAGACGGGCGCCCCCCCGGATCCCCTCCAGGAGGGCATCCGGGAGTACCAGGCCGACAACTACGAGGAGGCCGTGGAGCTCTTCAAGCAGGCGCGCCGGGCAGCCCCCGACTCCACCACCGTCGCCTTCTGGCTCGGGATGGCCTACAAGCAGCAGAACAACTTCAGCGAGGCCGTCGCCCCCCTGACCGATGCGGTCACCAAGACCCCGCCCCTGAAGGAGGCCCTGGTGGAACTGGTGGACATCCTCTACCGCCTCGAACGGTTCGACGAGGCCGCCAGATGGATCGCCGTGGCGGAGAAGGAAAAGATCTACCCCGCCAAGACCGCCTTCCTCAAGGGCATGATTCTCACTAAGCAGCAGAAGTACGGGGAGGCCGTCGAGGCCTTTGAAAAATCCAAGAGCCTCGACAAAACCTACACCCAGTCCGCGGAGTTCCAGATCGGTCTGTGCTACATGCTCGACCGGAAATACGCCAAGGCCTCCGACCGCTTCCGGGCCGCCGTAACCCAGGACCCCCTGTCCGATCTCGGCTCGTTCGCCCGCCGCTACCAGGACCTCGTCGAGGACCGCCAGTGGGTCGAGCGGCCGTTGCGGCTGACTCTGAGCGCCCTGGGGCAGTACGACACGAACATGCTGACGGAGCCCAAGAAGAACGACCCGCGCTATCCCGCGATCGACCTCAGAACCGGCAAGGAAGACAGCTACGCCATGCTGAACACCCTGCGCATGGACGTCGTGCCGACCCTTCCCGGCGGATGGCTCTTCAACGCGAGCTACGCGGGCACCTGGAACCTGCACCAGAACAACGCGACCAGCCACGACATGTTCGCGAACACGCTGTCGGTGGCGCCGGGCTACAGCTTCGGGCGCGTGGCCGTCAACCTCGCGGGGAACTATACCCACATCCTGAAGCGCCAGCCCGTCTACCGCGAGTACAGCCAATCCTACAGCGTAGGCCCGATGGTCCGGGTCCTGTTCACAGAGCAGCAGAACCAGATCCTCGAGCTCTACGGCGGCTACACCGACAAGTCTTACAAGAACCACCAGCGGACGGGGGCCCCGCCCCTGGACCCCAACGAGGATCAGAACTCCCGCGGCCTCGACAGCTACGTGAGCTGGATGTGGCTCTTCCAGAACGGGGCGATCTTCAACCTCAAATACGGATTCAGCGAGGACCGCGCCGAGGGGAACAACTGGACGAACCGGGCCCACCGCTTCACCGTCAACACGATCGTCCCGATCTGGAAAGGCCTGAAGCTCCAGCTCGGCGGCGAGGTGACCCTGCAGGACTACCTGCACGAAAGCTCCTTCACCCTGTTCGACAACAAGAAGCGCTCGGACGAGATCTACACGGGCACCGCCGGTCTCACCTGGGACGTCAACAAGTACCTGAGCGTCCTCGCCCAGTACAACGGGACGCGGGCGGACTCGAACATCTTCGTCTATGATTACATTCGCAGTCTTTACTCCGTCGGCCTGGAGTTCAGATTTTAACGGCAAGGCTTTGAAAACCTTTCTGCATTCAGGGGGTAGCATATGATTCGCAAAATTTCGCAACTGGTCGCGTGGGTGGCGGTTCTCGTCCTGATCCCGGCCCTTGTCCTCGCCGCACCGATCGGCCGGATCAGCCACATCGAGGGGGAGGCGGACATCACCCGCGCGGGCGCCAAGGCCTTCCCCATCAAGGTCAACGACCCGGTCAACGCCGGGGACATCCTCCGCACGAAGGCGAAAACAAAGGTGGAGGTGACCTTCAACGACGGCAACACCCTCTGGCTGGCGGAAAAGACGTACCTCAAGATCACCCAGTACCAGAACGTCGAAGGGAAGAAGAGCTTCTTCGACCTCTTCCGCGGCAAGACCCGAGCGGTCGTCAACACGCTGGCGCGGCGCTCCAGCCTCGAGCTCCGCACCCCGACGGCGGTTTCCGGTGTCCGCGGAACAATCATCATCGGTTATTTCACCAACGGCCTGAGCGGATTTGCCTTCGAACGGGGGCAAGGATACGGCTTCAACCGCCGGACGCCCGACCGGGTCGTCACAATCCGGACCGGGGAGGTCATGCAGGTAGCCACCCCGACGGCGCAGCCCGTGGTGCGTACCGCCACGGCCAACGAAATCGAGCAGCACCTGACGGATACCTCGGCGACCCAGGCCCAGGGCGAGGGACCGGCCCAGGAAGAGCCGCAGGGCGAGGGCACCCAGGGTCAGGGTGAAGGCCAGGGTCAGGACCAGGGGCAACAGGGCCAGGACCAGGGGCAGCAAGGGCAGGACCAGGGCGAAGGACAGGGAGAGGACCAGGGCACCCAGGATCAGGGCACACAGGACCAGGGAAGCACGCCGGATCAAGGCACCACCCCGGGCGGGACCGACGGGAGCAGGCAGCCTTCAGGCGACGGCAATATCCCGGACACCTCCACGCTGCCCCCACCGGCCGATACGCCACCGCCACCCCCCCCGCCGCCGCCGACCCAGACGACGGTCATAGAAACCCCGCCGCCGTCACTTCCGACGGGACCGACGGAGACATTTACGACCCTCACGCAGGCGGTCACGCTGGGCGCCCTGACCGGGACCATGACGGCCTCCATCAGCGACACAACGAACACCGGCACCCTCAAACTGAGCGGAACCGGCGCGACGACTTCTGGCACCGAGGCCATTTCGGGAGCCCTCAGCGACGGCAGCACCTACGACGCCTACCTCGCCGGCATCCCCGGCTCCTGGCGCGGGCTCTTCACCGGCATCTCCAATAAGGGAGGGGCCCTCTCCCTCCTGAAGGGGAGCCTCGACGGCACTTACATCCCGCCTAACGGCGCCGACGGCAGCGTGACAGCAAGCGGCAGCATCGTCCGGCAGTCCGGCTACAGTTCATTGGAACCAACTATGGGGATCGGTACCCTTTCCGGCCTCTACTTACCTGTCATCAATAGCGTCTCTTTTGGAGAGGGTCTCGGATTCTACTATGAATCCGGCGCTGTGAGCGGCTACCAGACGACCACGGGCGGTCTCCTGGGAATCTGGGGCGTACAGACGGCGGGCAGTTACTTCAACAGTCCGGAAATCGGAAGCTGGCCGATACAAATCGGCAGCTCCAACGGATACGCATACTTTCTGGGCGGCATCACGGTCACCGACGACCTGAACGGGCATGTGAGTATCTCGGGCGACGATTCTCTCCTCTACATGGATCAGTACTATTACGGCCTCATGAGCCTCAACTACCGCGGGGTCTACAGCGGTTCGTCCTATCAGAGCGTGGGGACAGGCGCCTACAAGCTCGCCCCGCTCAAGTACAGCGGCCAGTGGGGAATCGGGGGAACCCTCTTTTCCAACAGCGAAGGGACTATGGCCCCGACCGGCTCCGACTCCGCCCTCATCGGCGGCCTCACGCAGGCCCCCTGGTCCGGAAAGACCGACTTCAAGGCCATCGGGGATTACTCCTCCGACTCCAGCGGCGCCGCCTACACCCTGTGGAACACGCAACTGGCCGGTTCCGACACCGCCTCCGGCGACGGATATTTCGAGGGAGGCACCGCCGGCATCTGGGGAAGCAACAGGCCGGGTTCGATCCGGGCGATCTTCATCACCCCCGGCGTTTACAACGCTACGACAGAAACCTACTCCAGTACGGCGGGCATTCTCAAAAGCGACGACATCGCCGTCACCCCTTACGCCGATCTCACCATGTGGAAGGCCGAGGGCACCCTCGGGCCCTACAGCAGCGCCGCCTACCCCGTCACCTACACGGGCGACCCGGCCAACTGGACCCTTGGGTACGGTTCCACTGACGATCTAATCCTGAGGGGCTCGTTTGCAAAGAACATCTCTTCCTCCACCACCGCATACGGCTCCTTCGGAACGCTGTATCTTGCCGATCTTCCGGTTAACACCGGGGCGCCGACGAGTCCCCCCTGGGGCATCTATAATTTCATCCTGACCGGTTACAACGAGTTCTATGAAAAACCGGACGGCATCGGCAATGTCGCCTGGGCGGCCGATCTCGGCGGCTCAGGACAGTTCGGCTATGGCGGATCGAACGGCTACTGGCTTGCCAGCATCTCCGCCGATACCGGCCTCTGGACCGGGGGCGGGGAGATCGCCGGAACGGTGAGCGGCGAATACGTCACCTACACCCACTGGGGGAGCCTGTCCGGGCCGTTCTACGGACTTTACAACACGGCCGCCGGTAGCCCGTACACCTACGACGGTGTCAACTACTCCGACGGCACCTGGATCGGACAGAGCATCGGCATCTACGAGGGCACGTCCACCGATTTCGGCGGGAGCTGGTACAACTGTTTCCTGTACGACGATTCCGGCTATATGGGCTGGGATAGCGGCGATGGAGAGGGCGTTTTCGGTTTCAAGAAACGCACCACGGACAGCAACTACGACTTCAAGGCCATCGGCTATTTCACGGATGATTTCTACGATGCGGCACAGTACAGAGGAACGTACCTCTGGAGCGGCCCCATCAACCACTTCGACAGTACGGACAGATATCTGGAAGCCTTCACCGCGGGCCTCCGGACGAAGGCGGATCCCGGCGCGGCCACCGGCGTGATGTCCGGTTACGGCGCGGCCGTGTATTACACCCCCACGGGAGCTGGCCTGATTTCCGGCGCACTGTCCGGTAATTTCTACGAGACAAACTTCTATGTCGATTACAACCAAATGGAAGGGCTCTGGAAGGTTGCGAGCGGCACGGACGGCATGACCCACACGGACAAAACCGCCTCCCTGCCGGATGATTTCAACACCGATCCCATTCTGACCCCACTCACCAGCATTGACAGCGGTTGGTTCCATGCCTCAGCCGCCGGTAGCTTCGACGGCGAAGCCACCATCCTCGGCGGCGGATACGAGTATAACGGACATACCCAGTTCGTCACCTACGCAGATGCTGAAGCCGCCAAGCAGAGCCTCCCCTTCGGGATCTACAACCTGAAAATTGGCTATGACGACTCGCTGGGAACCCAATTCTGGGATAAACCCGCCGGGACTTCTGTACCCTGGACCGCCCAGATCGGCGGCAGCGGGGAGTTCGGTTACAGCGATAACAATTCGGGCTATGTGTGGGGCTACTGGCTTGCGGACATCGACGGCGGCGCCTGGACCGAATACGGCGAGAGAGCGGGTCACGGGACCATCAGCGGGGATCTGCATGGAAAATATCTGACCTCCACCCACCTGGGCAACATCGCAGGCCCCTTCTACGGCCTTTATACGGAAGCTGACCAATATACATATGATGATATCAACTACTATAGCAGCGGCACGTGGGTCGGGGTAAGCGTCGGCACCTACGAGGCGGACGAAAACGCCCCCCTTGCCTTCGGCGGCATGTGGAACGAAAGATATGCATACGGCGATAATTTAAACAGCCTTTACTACAATGGTTCCGGCTTTGCGTCCTGGGCCGGAGAGGAGTGGGGTCTGGTCGGCCTCACCCAGGGCCCGTATGACGGCACGAAGAATTTCATCGCCATGGGCGAGTTTGATCTCCCCAACAGCGGCTACTCCCGCTACCTCTGGAATTCCCCCATTTCCGCCCCGTTCGTCCTCGATAAAGTGGAGTTCTCCGAGCCGCTCACGGGCGGCGACTTCCTCGGCTACACGAACGGGATCTGGCGAGAAGACACAGGATCGCTGACCGGCGCTGCCGTCGCCCTGTACGTCTCGCAGGACGGGACATCGGCCGGCCTGTGGCGGAGCTATGACATTGATGATGATGCCAACAGTGAAACTTACTACACCGTTGTCTCGTCTCCCACTTCGCCCGCCCTGTCGCTGAGCGGCGCAAACTATCCCGGCATCGGTATGTGGGAAATCTCCGGGAAGATGAACCTGATCGAGAAGGAAACCGTCCTCTCGCGGGAGGAGAGCCTGAACGAGAGGCTGATCGTGGGGCTCGTGCCCTACCAGATCGGGATGATGGGAGAATTCGAGGATGTCGGCACTGTCGAAGGCTACGCCGTGAGCAAGGTCCTCTTCCTGTACGACACCGTGGAGGGACGAAGCCTGCCCTGGGGCATCTACGACCACGACATGTCCGAGATGTTCGGCCCGGCTCAGAACGGGGGATTTTTCAGTATCGCGGAAGGCATTACCGCTGAAGTTTTCTCCGACCGTCCGATCCGAGTCGGCGGCCAGGGCTTCGGCAGCTATGGTTACTGGCTCGGCAATTTGACGGCCGACTGGATGGATGACCAGCCGGATGCGGACGATAACATCACCGGCGGGGAGATCCGCGGAACCCTGGCGGGCGCCTACCTGACCCGGAGTCAGATGGGCCGTTTCTCCGGCCCCTTCGCGGGCATCTACGACTATGAAGGCTGTGAAGGGGACTGTTACGGCACCTGGAT
>Ga0209606_1002265_pt1 | contig 21763 bp, 14 predicted proteins | sample AD_UKC057_MetaG_FD_184412 | JGI IMG/M metagenome (GOLD analysis project Ga0209606, IMG submission 184412) | Active sludge microbial communities of municipal wastewater-treating anaerobic digesters from USA - AD_UKC057_MetaG (SPAdes) (version 2) | ecosystem: Engineered > Bioreactor > Anaerobic >...
ATTGGTCGAAAGACCCCGGCAAGCCTGTACAGGCCTGCGGCATGATATTAACAGAAAAAGAAGATGTTAACAAAAGAAAAAAGTAACCAAAAAAGAAAATGTGTTAATAACCAGAATAACTCTGCGAGTTATTTCCGGTTATGTAACACTGTATTACATCATCATAAAAAACTTATATTTGTTAACCTGTGGTCTGAAAATGGGTAGTAGTTAACTTCATAGTTTTAATCATAATATAGTTTATGTTTTAAGGGTGTGATGGAACCCACATGACTGAAAATTATATCAACGTGTTTGTTTGTTTGATACATGCGGGTTTCATCTTTATAGGGATACCAAAGTTAATTAAAAATGATGCTCATATCCTAATTATTTTAATATTGCTACATTAGCGGACATTAATTACAGTGCCATGAGCCTGATAATTCACAACACGGGGATGCTGGTGCAGACCAGGGAAGATGGTGCGCTCTTCACGGCCGGAAAGGAGATGGCGGTACTGCCCGTAATTGAGAACGGCTGGTTGCTGATAGAAGACGGTATCATAGCCGGCTACGGTCCGGCAGAGACAATGCCCGGTTTCAGCAGCGCTGTCGCGAAGCTTGATGCCGGGGGAGGTTATCTGTTTCCGGCCTTCTGCGATCCTCATACCCACCTGGTTTACGCGGGAAGCAGGGAGAAGGAATATACTGACAAGATACGCGGATTGTCATACGAGGAGATTGCCAAAAGGGGAGGTGGCATCCTTAATTCGGCGAAACTGTTGCATGAGACTTCAGAGGATGAGCTCTTCCGGCAGTCGATGGAGAGGGTGAACGAGATCATATCCTTTGGCACCGGAGCTGTAGAGATAAAGAGCGGCTATGGCCTGACCACGGAAGATGAGCTCAAGATGCTCAGGGTTATAAGGAGGATAAAGGAGTCATCGCCCCTGACCGTCAGGTCAACTTTTCTCGGGGCGCATGCCGTGCCGGCCGAGTACCGCCATGACAGGAACGGATATGTTGACCTGATTGTGAATGAGATGATACCGGCTGTTGCTGCCGAACGGCTGGCTGATTACATAGATGTGTTCTGTGACCGGGGTTTCTTCACCGTGGAAGAGACTGCCCGCATACTCGAGGCCGGCGTGCGGCACGGTATGCGCCCCAAGATACATGCAAACGAGCTTGATTACTCAGGGGGAATACAGACCGGGGTCAGGTATGGCGCACTTTCCGTCGATCACCTGGAGTTTACAGGTGATGATGAGATTGCAGCATTGCTGGGAAGCGGTACCATGCCAACGCTGCTGCCCGGCGCAGCCTTCTTTCTCGGGATGACTGATCCTCCTGCACGGAAGATGATTAATGCGGGGCTGCCTCTGGCGATGGCAAGCGACTACAACCCGGGCTCATCGCCTTCGGGCAACATGAAGCTGGTGGTCTCCCTGGGATGCATACGGCTGCGCCTGCTCCCGGAAGAGGCAATAAATGCGGTGACAATCAATGCTGCTTATGCCATGGGCCTTGCGGAGACGCACGGATCAATCACCGTAGGCAAGAAGGCAAATCTCTTCATTACGAATAAGATGCCATCTTATGAGTTTCTGCCCTATGCATATGGCAGTAACCTGGTGGATACTGTTTTGCTGAATGGAGAAGTTGTCTTCAGCCGGCAATCCGCAGGCGGCGGTCCGCAGCAATGTTGGCAATAACAACCGGCAATATTTATAGAATTGCACAAGTAATATATTCCCCGGAGGGGATCGAGAATTAAAAATCCAATATTATGATAGCGAACCGTCTTATAGAATGCGTGCCCAATTTCAGCGAGGGACGCGACATGGAAAAAATCAAACAGATTACTGATGAGATCGAATCAGTTGAGGGTGTCATGCTGCTTGACGTTGATCCGGGCAGTGATACCAACCGTACGGTTGTGACCTTTGTGGGCGAGCCTGAGGCGGTTTGTGAGGCTGCATTCAGGGCAGTCAGGAAGGCGGCACGGGTAATAGACATGTCAAAGCACAGCGGTGCCCATCCGCGCATGGGAGCTACTGATGTGTGCCCGCTCGTTCCTGTCTCCGGAATTACCATGGAGGAGACGGTAGAATTTGCACGCCATCTTGCGCGCAGAATCGGGGAGGAATTGTCGCTTCCTGTGTACTGCTATGAGGCCGCGGCCTTTGAGGAGAAGAGGAGGAACCTTGCAAACGTAAGGTCCGGTGAGTATGAGGGATTGAAGAAGAAGCTTGAAGATCCGGCATGGAGGCCTGATTTCGGGCCTGCACGGTTTGATGCCGGCGCCGGGTCTGTGATTGTGGGCGCCCGTGATTTTCTGGTAGCCTTTAATATAAACCTGAACACAACCTCCGTCCGCCGTGCTAATGCCATAGCATTCGACGTCAGGGAACGTGGCCGGGAAAAGCGCACAGGCAATCCTGTTACAGGAAAGGTTGAAAGGGATGCGGATGGCAGACCGATCATGATACCCGGCACACTGAAGGCTGTTAAGGCCATTGGATGGTATATTCCGGAGTACGGTTTTGCGCAGATATCTATGAACCTGACCAATATTGGTATTACCCCGGTACATGTTGCCTTTGATGAGGTTTGCAACAAGGCTGACGCCCGTGGCGTGAGGGTCACCGGGTCAGAGCTGGTTGGACTAATCCCGCTGAAGGCCATGCTTGATGCAGGGCGTTACTTCCTGCATCGCCAGCAGAGATCTGCCGGAGTGTCAGATGAAGAGCTGATCAGAACTGCTGTCAGGTCAATGGGGCTTTCTGAGCTGAAGCCTTTCAGGCCTGAAGAGAAGATCATAGAGTATATACTGAGGGACAGGAGCAGGAAGAAGCTGGTTGACCTGTCACTGTCATCATTTACATGGGAGACCTCCTCCGAATCACCTGCACCGGGAGGCGGCTCTGTCTCTGCAGCCATGGGTGCCCTTGGCGCTGCGCTGGGAACGATGGTTGCCAACCTCTCCTCACACAAAAGAGGGTGGGATGACCGCTGGAATGAGTTTGCCTCCTGGGCTGAAAAGGGGGTTGAGATGCAGAAGCGGCTGCTTGCCCTGGTGGATGAGGATACTGAAGCTTATAACGGGATTGTGAAGGCCTTCGGGATGCCGAAGAAGAGTGAGGAGGAGAAAGCTGCCAGGGATGCGGCGGTAGAGGCAGCAACACTCCATGCTTCAGTTGTTCCACTGACGGTCATGAAGGAAGCATTCAAGGTCTTTGAACTGTTGCGTGAGATGATCGCAAACGGCAATCCGAACTCAGTTACTGACGGAGCTGTGGGGGTGCTTGCCGTCAGGGCATGTATAAGAGGCGCCTTCCTGAATGTCAGGATCAATGTCAAGGAATTGAAGGACAGGGCTAAAGCGGCTGAGCTGGTTTCTGAAGCCAGTGAAATAGATAGGGCTGCAGCCTCAATGGAAGAAGAGGTAATACCCCGGGTAATAAAAGAGCTTGCCATTGAAGGGGAAATCCTGGAATAACTCCGGGAATCTAAATTAACATTGAGTTTTGGGCAGGCTTTCCTGAAAGAGTCTGCTGCCTGTCAAGGATAAAAGATGAGATCATTGCATCTGCTTCTTTACATCTGGCAATATGTAGTGTCTTGATTTGATTCACTGACATTTGGCTTGCCAGAGTAAAAAGACCTGCAGATTTTGAAAATCAGGAAATGTTCTTATTTTTGTACTAGAGACCTTTTAAAACTAAACCTATTATTAACCTTAACTGATTAATGTATGAAAAAGATTCTAATGATTTTTGTACTGGTTCTGACTACAACAATTATTGTGTTTGGGCAGGCTGTACAGATTTCGGGTATTGTTACAAGCCAGGAAGATGGCTTGGGTATTCCCGGAGTATCAGTCACAGTCAAGGGCACCACTATTGGTGTTTTGACTGCAGCTGATGGGGCATACAGCCTGTCAGTGCCCCCGGGGTCCAATACTCTTGTTTTCAGCTTTATTGGAATGAAGAAGACAGAGGTTGAGATTCAGGGGAGAACCAGAATTGATGTCGTGCTTCAACCTGACCTGATTGCTATGGATGAAGTGGTTGTGATTGGATATGGGACCGCGAGGAGAGGCTCATATACGGGATCAGCGGCCCAGATCGAAAGCAAAAAGATTGAAACCAGGCCCATTACGGACGTTTCACAGGCTATCGAGGGTACCAATCCAGGTATCCAGGTTACATCAGCCAGCGGTCAGCCAGGATCGGGACAGTCTATCCGTATCCGCGGGTTCGGATCAGTATCAGCATCCAATGACCCGTTGTATATAGTTGATGGAGTTCCCTATGCGTTGTCAATAAGCAACCTTAATCCCAATGACATTGAGAGCATATCAATTCTGAAGGATGCTGCTTCATCTGCTATTTATGGTAACAGGGCTGCCAACGGAGTGGTACTTATCACCACAAAACGCGGTAGCAGGGACAGGACATCCATCCAGTTCACTGTTTCGCAGGGTTTGAGCACGCGCTCCATACCTGAATATGAGAGGGTCAGCCCCCTTGATTACTACCAGCTGATGTGGGAGTCGCACTATTTCAGCCAGGTATATGCGTCAACTCCTGTTGATCCGGCTATCGCTGCACAGAATGCGACCAACGGACTGATCAAAAATATTGGTTACAACATCACCACTGTCGCGGACAATGCAATAGTAGGGACTGACGGTAAGCTGAATACATCTGCGAAGATACTCGGTGATTATGCCAAGGACCTTAACTGGCAGGATCCTATTATGAGAACAGGGCACCGTGGTGACTATGGCATTACTTTCAACGGAGGCACTGATAAGAGTGACTATTATGTATCCATAGGCTACCTGAATGACAAGGGTTATGTCCTGAAATCAGATTATGAACGTTATACCGGAAGAGTGAATATCAACACCCAGCCCAGGAAGTGGATAAGAACCGGATTGAATATCTCGGGGACAATGACAGAGTCAAATGTTGCGTCTCAGGGAGGAACAGCCTATGTGAACCCGTTCTTCTTCACAAGGAATATGGGTCCTATATATCCGGTCTATCAACATAATCCGTCCACTGGTGAATATCTTATTGACCCGGTAACAAATGATTGGCTCTTTGACCTTGGCAACGTTCCCGGACTGCCAGTAAGGCCAGGTGGTGCCAGTGTAGGAAGGCATGTTGTTGCAGAGACACTGTGGAATGATGACCTGTATAAGAGAAATGTGCTCGGCGCCAGGACTTATGTAGATATATTTTTCCTGAAGGATTTTAAATTCACCATCAACCTCAGTTCTGATGTCAATGCATATAATGGCGGATCATTTGAAAACAAAACCGTTGGTGACGGAGCACCGGCCGGTCGTGGTGACAGGGTTAATACACTAACAACAATATATAACATAAACCAGCTGCTTAATTACAGCAAGACATTCGGGGTGCAATCAGTCGAGTTGCTCCTGGGTCATGAGAGTTATGACTATACATACAATTATCTGAGAGGTTTCCGCCAGGGACTTATTGTTGACGGCAACACTGAACTGATCAACTTTACCACGACTAACTCGCTGACCTCCTACACTGACAAATACCGGAGCGAAGGTTATTTCAGCCGTCTGAATTACAATTTCGGTGAAAAGTACTTCTTCTCGGCTTCTTTCCGTCGTGACGGTTCATCGAGTTTCTACAAGGATAACCGCTGGGGTAACTTCTGGTCTGTTAGTGCAGCCTGGCGTCTTGATGCTGAGGATTTCATAAAAGCAATGCCCTGGATTGATATGGCCAAACTGAGGGCTTCGTATGGTGAGACAGGAAATGATTCAGGTATAGGTTATTATGCCTGGCAGGCTCTTTATAACCTCGGGAGGAATAATGCTGATGAGCCCGGATTTCAGCAGGCATCGTTGTCTAATATTGATCTGACATGGGAATCAAATAATTCGGTTGACGTTGCACTTGAGTTTGGGCTGTTTAAGAGAATAACCGGATCGCTGGAGTTCTACCACAGGATTTCTTCAAATCTTCTCTTTTCTGTACCTCTCCCTTCCTCAAGCGGTTTGACAAGTATATCCAGGAATGTCGGCACCATGTATAATCAGGGTATTGAGTTCCGTTTGGGAGTTGATGCCGTCAAGAGGGGTGATTTTAACTGGAATATTGATGTCAACATGTCAACTGTGAAGAACGAGATAACCAAGCTGCCGCAGGAAGAGATCATACAGGGAACCAAGAAACTGATGGTCGGTCATTCAATATATGATTTCTGGCTTCGTGACTGGTATGGCGTTGATCCGTCAGATGGCTCGGCTCTTTATGATGCAGATGTCAAGGACTTTGCAACACAGGAATCAAACCTGAGGATCGTCAATGGGACTGACACTGTGACTATAAGTCATAATAATGCAAAGTATCATTACGCAGGAACCTCAATTCCTGATCTGATGGGAGGTATTACAAATACTTTCACATATAAGGGAATTTCATTGTCTGTACTTTCAACGTTCCAGCTCGGCGGACAGATCTATGATGGCTCCTATGCATCACTGATGCATTCAGGCACATATGGCACAGCACAGCATGTCGACATTCTCAAACGCTGGCAGAAGCCGGGTGATATAACCGATGTGCCGAGGCTTGATAACAAGCAAACATCAGTATTTGGTGCGCAGTCTGACCGTTTCCTGGTTAGCGCATCATATTTCAGCATCAGATCGGTAACTCTCAGTTATAACCTTCCCGTGAATCTGACACAGAGCATTGGCGTGAATAATGCAAGGGTATGGCTTAGTGGCGAAAACCTTCTTCTTCTGAACGCCAGAAAAGGCCTTGATCCGCAGTATTCGTTCGCCGGTACCACTAACCACGTTTACACACCATCAAGGATCATTACAGCAGGAATTAGTGTAACACTCTAAATAAATAGGAGAATATGAAACGCGCAAAATACAATATTCTTATAATGGCTGCACTTGCCATTTTACTGGGCTCGTGCGAGAAGTCTTATCTTGACACCGTTCCTACTGACCAGGTGTCATCAGAATCGGCATTTACCACCACTACCAATGCCATGCAGGCCCTTAACGGAATACACCGTATGATGTTCCAGCAGCATAACAGCAGGCAGGATCAGTCAGGTGAAGGCGGAATCAATATTTACCGCGACATGATGGGTGAAGACCTGGTCTGTACTGCAGCAGGTAACGGATGGCATAACAACGTCTACAAGTGGCTTGATCACAGAAATATACAATCAACTGCAGATTATGCGCCATGGTATCTCTATTACAGGTTTACTGCCAATGCCAATATGATAATAAACAATATTGACAATGCTGTCGGGCCTGAAGCAGAAAAGAACATAATAAAAGGACAGGCGCTGGTTTACAGGGCATGGAGCCACTTTAACCTGGTACAGCTTTATGCGAAGAGATACGTCAAAGGTGCACAGAATACCCAGCTTGGTGTACCGCTTATGCTTACGAATAACATTGATGGTCAGCCGCGCAATACTGTTGAAGAAGTTTATGCACAGGTGCTCACTGACCTTGATGAGGCCATTGTCCTGCTTCAGGACTATAACAGGGCCAACAAGTCTCATATGAATGCCGCTGTGGCCAAGGGCATCAAAGCACGCGTTGCGCTTGCAAAACAGGATTATGTTAACGCTGCTGCATGGGCAGCAGACGCCAGGGCAGGACTGCCACTTATGTCAACTGCACAGTATACGACTGGTTTTAATGATTATACCAATCCGGAATGGATGTGGGGCAGTCATGTCATTCCTGATCAGACGACATATTTCTACTCATTCTTTGCCTATATGTCAAGAAACTTCAGCTCAACAAACATCAGAGGCAATCCAAAGGCCATCAATAGCTTGCTTTATGATAACCCGATCTTTACAGACACTGATGTCAGAAAGGCTAATTTCGATCCCACAGGGCAGCATGCTACTCTGAATCCTCCCCTTCCTTCTAACTTTACGAGATTTCCTTATACCAACCAGAAGTTTCTTGCAGCTGGTGGAGCTGACAGCCGTGGTGATGTGGTTTATATGAGAGTGGCTGAGATGTATCTGATTGAGGCAGAGGCTTACGCACGAATGGGCGGACATGATGACGAAGCCTTGGCTGCTCTTAATACCTTGAGAGAGGCACGTGAGACTGTACCGGGAAATTACGTTCCATCAATCAACACGGGCCAGGATCTCATAGACGAGATCATGCTGAACAGAAGACTTGAGTTGTGGGGCGAGGGATTCCGCTTTACCGATCTCAAGCGTCTGGACCAGGCTCTTGACAGAACTGGTGCAAACCATCAGATCAATCTTTGCGTTGAAATGACCATACCAGCCGGTGATACCAGATGGCAATGGCTGATACCAAAGCAGGAGATGGATGCCAACCCGGAAATGGTTCAGAATGAACTATAGACATTTCAGGTAATATTGCTTTTTACAAAAAGAGTTCTGTTTTGCAGGACTCTTTTTTATTTCCACCAGCCGAAGCGTCGCCTGACGTCCATACTCTTCTACAGCCTCAGCATCCTGATCCTCCTTTGCATCAAATGCTTCTCTAATAGGAATATGTCTTTACAGAAGGGGCAGAGGCAGACTTTTCGCCGGACTCCAGGAGGAGACCTTCTGAGTCAGGGTCCCTCCGTGCCATTTAGTATGTCTTGATTTGATCCATGGATTTCTCTCTTGTCAGGGTAAAAAATCCTACAAATGTTGGAAATTAAGAAATATTGTTATTTTTGCCCTAGTGACATTTTGATTTTAACCCTTATTAACCTAAACAAATTAGTGTATGAAAAAGATTCTAATGATTTTTGTACTGGGTATTGCGGCGGGTGCGCTTGCATTCGGCCAGCAGGTCCAGTCTGTCAGGGGTACCGTGACCAGTTCATCGGATGGCCTCGGTGTAACCGGTGTGATGATCAGTGTACCGGGTACCACTGTTGGAACCATGTCAGATGCTGATGGTAACTACACCCTGAATGTGCCTGCAGGCGCCAATACGCTTGTATTCAGCTATGTGGGTATGAAGAGAGTTGAGACACAGATTGATGGCAGGAGCGTCATTGACGTGGTCATGTCTCCCGATCTCCAATTGATGGATGAGGTCGTAGTAGTTGGCTACGGTGTGCAGCGCAAGAGCGAAGTCACCGGCGCTATCTCCTCGGTAAAGGGTGATGCCATCGCTGGCCTCGCCACCCCGTCGTTTGATGCACAGCTTGGCGGACGTTCCGCAGGTGTACAGGTTGCAGCCACTACCGGTATTCTTGGTGAGACACCAAGAATGAACATCAGGGGGGTCAGCTCAATATCATCAGGCACATATCCCCTGGTTGTAGTTGACGGAATACCGATCTTTACCGGTAACATGTCTGCAGGAGCTGCTTCAGCAAACGCACTTGGTGACATTAACCCGGCGGATATTGAATCGATGGAGATACTGAAAGACGGTTCAGCAACCGCTATTTACGGATCAAGGGCTGCCAACGGTGTGATCCTTATTACCACAAAGAAAGGCGGAACAGACCAGGGCAGGTATAAACTCACCTATAATATGTACGCTGGTGTTGCAAAGCCGGTAAGGCTTTTTGATCTTCTCAATGCAGAGGAGTTTGTCACTATCAGCAATGAAAAGCGTGCCAACAACGGTCAGAGTGCAATTGCCTCTTCAACAGGAGCCAAGGCTGGTACATTTGACACTGACTGGCAGAGGGAAGTACTTCGTACAAGCGCTTTCCAGATGGACCATAACCTGGCTTTGACAGGAACCACAGACCGTACGAGCTACTATTTTTCAATTGGCTATTCAGACCAGGAGGGAATTGCAAAGCCCAACATGATGGAAAGGTATTCAGTCAGGGGTAATGTTGACCAGAAGGTGACCAAATGGCTCAATATGGGTGTTAACGTTGGTCTGACCAAATCAGCATACTCTGGGCTTAATACTGGTACGAACGCTCTTTCAGGAAACATCTTTTCAGCAATCAGGCAGCACCCGAACGTGCCCATCTATGATCCTGATGATCCCACGGGTTACAATATTGACGATGTAAACTCAGACTATGTAGGCCGCTGGAATAACATCCAATCGATAGGAGATAACCTGCCTAACATTGTTTACGTTATTGATCACAATAAATATGAGTCAAAGGTAAACAGGATCATAGGCAACACCTATGCCCAGATCATGTTCACACCATGGCTGAACTTTAAGACTCAGCTTAGTGTAGACCAGTCGCAGTCAGACGCATATCTCTTCTGGAACCCGCAGCACGGCGATGGGAAGGGCTACAAAGGCTATGCGTACAACTCATTTTACAATGCCTTCCGCTGGAACCTGCAGAACATCCTGAACTTCACGAAAACATTTGCCACAAATCACAATGTCGGGGTTACTCTCATCAACGAGTATGAGTACACCAAGGGATATAGCTTTTCTGCCAGTGCCCAGGATCTTTCCAATGAGTTCTTCAATAAGAACATCATTTCAGGAACTGCAGGTACAATGTCAATTGGTGGTTCAATGTCCGACAACGGGTTTATTTCCTATGCTGCAAGGGTGAACTACAATTTTGCAGGTAAGTACTACGTACAGGGATCAATCCGTTATGATGGCATCTCATCACTTCCCGAAGCAAACCAGTGGGGTGTTTTTCCGGGCGCATCCATTGGCTGGACTGTCTCTAAGGAGAATTTCTTCTCTGGCCTGCTAAACATTGTCAATGACCTTAAAATAAGGGCTTCTTATGCTCAGGTAGGTAATGTTAATATCGGCAGTTATCCGTATCTTGGCCTCTATAGTTCGGCAAAATATGCTGATTATAACGGTATTGCCTATTCACAGGCTGGTAACGATCAGTTGAAGTGGGAGAAATCAACGAAATATGACGTTGGTTTTGATATGCAGTTCCTTGAAGGCCGTTTCGGGCTGACTTTTGACTACTACCTTAACTCTATCGAGGATATGATCCTTGCTGCCCCTTATCCGGCTTCACTCGGTATACCCGGGAACTCGATCAACAAGAATATCGGGTCTATGAAGAACTGGGGCTATGAGGTTTCAGTAAACGCCTGGGCAATCAGGTCAAAGGAGTTCACCTGGAGGGTTGAAGCAAACATTACCCTGCCTGATAATAGGGTTCTTTCGCTTGTAGATGACGCTGATATTGTCGGTGATTACAGGATTATCAGGGTTGACGAACCTATCAATTCGCTTTACGGTTATAAATACTGGGGAGTAAACCCGTCAAACGGGAACCCGGTATTCTACAAGGCAGACGGAACGCTTGTACAGCTTAACTTCCCGAACAACACCAACTACGTGTTCAATCCTTCCAACCCGGGCGATATGTCAACGACTACCACCTTTGGTGCTGCTGACAAACAGATTATTGGTCAGACACATCCCAAATTCTTCGGTGGTCTTACATCAAATATGAGTTATAAAGGCTTTGACCTTACCCTCATGCTTCGCTACAGCGCAGGCAGCTACATCATGAACCGCACACGTGTTGATCTCCTGAACCAGGCCTTTACCAACAACAGCAGGGAGATTCTCGGCAGGTGGCAGAGTTCTTCAAATCCTGGTGACGGTTGGACGCCAAAACTTTACTACGGTGCCTCCAACTTCCTAAACCGTCCTGAAACAACCAACTCAAGGTTTGTTGAGAAGGCTGACTTCCTCAAAGTCAGCAACATTCAGCTGGGATACACTTTCCCGAAGACTCTTATCAGCCGTATCGGGCTTGAGAACCTAAGAGTTTATGTCCAGGGACAGGATCTCATCATGTTCACTCCCTACACCGGTATTGACCCAGAGATGGAGAACTACGAGGCAGGTGTCGACTTCAACGGATCACCCCGCCAGAGCGTGATTACCGGTGGCCTTTCGGTGACATTCTAATCTAAATATGAGTAATACTATGAAAAACACAATGAAATATAACAAGCAATTCAGGAAGCTGGCTCTCGCATCTGTTATCCTGGTGGCAATAGTGATATCATCGTGTACTGATATCATTGATACCTCTCCCTACAGCTCGATTGATGAGAATGCTGCATTTTCAACCCCAAGTCTCTGTGAGCTTTCAGTAAACGGTATGTATCAGGCAGCCCAGAGGGGTTACTATAACGGTGCCGGCCGTGGATATCCGTTCGGGGCCGCTTCTTTTGAGCAGGGTGACTGCCGCGGTGAGGATGTGGTGAATATCATGGCTTTCTACCAGTATACCTACGAAGGTACCTACAGCACAGGAACTGCAAATAATGTTTGGCACTGGAGTGATACATACAGGCTTATCAACCGTGCAAATATCGTTCTTGAAGGTGCACAGAAGGCTGCCGACAACGGTATAATATCCCAGGAGAAGGCTAACGAGTATAAAGGTGAAGCCCTCGCATTCCGTGCCCTGGCTCACCATGAGCTGCTTATTCACTTCGCAAGACCATACAAGGATACTCCCAATGCAAGTCATATGGGTGTTCCTTACAGGAAGCTTCCGAACAATACTCCTGCCAATATCGAAGAAAATGCTGCCCAGGGTCGTCACACGGTTGCAGAATGTTATCAGTGGATACTTGAGGACCTGGATGAGGCTGAAACGCTTCTTCCCCTCAAGGCTGGACGCTCAGGCAAGCTGAGTGTTGTCAGGTGGACCAAGCAGGCAGCTGCAGCAGTTAAATCACGCATCTACCTGCATGTGTATGACTGGACTAATGTTATTAACGAAGCCAAGAAATTTGAAACAGGCGGTGTATACGCAGGTACTGTTGGCCTTACGGCAACACCGAACGGTCCGTTCCTGGCAAATGGATACAACACCACCGAGAATATCTTCTCAATTGAGAACTCATCAACAAACAACCCCACTGTCAACGGTGCTCTTGCCTCACAGTACAAGCGTCGTATGCTGGTTTGCATCAGCCCGATAATATGGAGGAATCCCTTCTGGCTGGAGGATGACCTGAGAAGGTCAACAGCGCCATCAGTCTCAGGCGTGGTTGACGCTGCTGCAATGTGCTTCACAAGCGGAACCGAAGTCAGGTTTACCAACAAGTACAAGGATGAGGTTGGCTACTCTGACGGATCACCTATCATCAGGTATGCTGAGGTACTTCTGAATGCTGCTGAGGCCTATGCACGCAACAATGATGTTACTAATGCACTTGCCAATCTGAATCTGGTCAGAAACCGTGCTCTTGCTGACCCGGCAACACAGGCTTACGATGCTGATACTTTTGCTGACAATGTGGCAATGCTGGAGGCGATCCTTGCTGAAAGAAGAATTGAGTTTGTAATGGAAGGCCGCCGCTGGCCAGACATCCACAGGTTGCAGTTCTGTCCGTATTTTCCGATCGACGGAATACCCGGCAAGCTGGCAAACAGCATGCCTCCGAGTGCTGAGTACACCCTTGGTACTCCATACTCGGGCCCACTGGGTATTACTCCGAAACCGTACAGTGACAGCAGGTTCCTGTGGCCGCTCCCGGCTATTGAAACCAACGCTAACCCTGTTCTTGCAGCACAGCAGAACCCGGGTTACTAGCAGTTGGTATATAACAAAATAACAGAAAAGGGTGTCTCAGAAGAGGGCACCCTTTTTTTGTTCATTGTTACCTGAGAGTGCCTGAAAAAGCATTCTCAATTCCCAGTGGCTTACCCGGGTACCGGACATCCAACTCTTTCAACCATTGCCGGTTTCACGCTTGCGCCGTGAATAATGTATGTGATTACTACTTTAGGATAATAGCCGTTAAGCTACTAGTACTCTTCGGGGAGAACCCCTCTTATTCATTTTTTAGTCGGACGTTGGAGTAAATCAATCTTGACTTCGTGATAATGGGCATATCTGAATAAGAAAATTTCAGTATGGAACCATCACAGTTGTACCAGTGTCCCATAACACCGCCACTCCCCATCATCATATCAATATATATCACATCCTTGCCTTTGTATTTCTCTGCGTAAATAGAGCCAATATAATTTCCGGAATTATCATTATCGGCTAAGTCAATTATATTTTTGAGCCACACCAGATTAGTTTGAGGATATAGTGTCCCACATATTTCCTGACTTTCCTTCCTGCAATTACCCACTAAAAAAAACAATAATATCAGAATGATTATCTTTTTCATTGTGGTGCAATTAGTTCTTCTGACATTAAAAGTATTATGGACATAAACTCTTCATTACATATCGAATTTGAGATGCCAAAGGATTTGTCTGCCTGAGCAAATATAAAAAAAAGCAGGATGCATCAAAATATTTCACTCTCATTCCAGGGTCATTGGTTCCGTCTGAACCTGGTCCGGTTGTTTCGGGTTGACCTGATCCTGTCAGTACGGCGCCTCATGATCATGTAAACAATGATCAGAACCATGATCATGGCACCTATTATTATGAAATCACGCTGCATCATATAGCTGTCTTTACCGCATGTCAATCACCTCAACCCCTTTGTGATCAGCAGGATTGAAGGCAAAATACCCGGCCGGAGGCCGGAACGTAAGGTCATACCTGGCAACCTTCAGGGTAAGGGTAATACCGTCTTTGGTCTTGTACTCGGCTGTCCGGAGGTCATGAAGATTCCTGCCAATGGCCAGCCTTATACGCACCAGGTTCAGCCTGACATCTTCAGGGTAGAGATCGATGATCCACTCAGTGGGATTCTGTTCCAGCAGCCTGACCTTATATCCTGTCTCGTACATCGAGAAGAGCATCGAAGGCTTCGACATGAACGAGTCATCAGCCGGATCCGGTTCCGTTACTGTTACCTCTTTTACATCGGGCATATAATTCCATACTGTCTTGCCGTCGGCCATTATCAGGTTGTCAGGCAGCGTCAGCCTGTAGTTGTCGCCGCTGATCACCACAGTGCCTTCAGTCTCAGTCTCCTGATCCTCCTTTGCATCATATACCAGTATGTTGAAATCTATCTTTGCCGAAGGGGCAGAGGCTGCCTTTTTGCTGAATTCCGAAAGGACAGCTACTGCGTCAGGGTCTCTCTGTGCCATGACAGTCAGAGGCAGAAGCACCAGAAAAAATATTGAGCTTGTCAGTTTCATTTTAAAGGTTTTCCTGCTCAAGTCTCTTCAAAATCTGTTCCAATGTTTGCGGATCCTGAACAATCACCTCGCGTGCCTTGCTTCCTTCGAAGGGCCCGACTATGCCGGCAGCCTCAAGTTGGTCAATAATTCTGCCCGCACGGTTGTATCCCAGTTGCATTCTTCTCTGGATCAGAGAGGTAGATCCCTGCTGATGTTGTACCACCAGCCTGGCTGCCTCCTCAAAGAGCGGGTCACGCTTTTTCAGGTCAACCTCGCTGTTGCTGTTTCCAATATCATCATCGCCCACGTATTCAGGCAGATGGAACGCATCAGGATATCCTTGCTGAGAGCCGATAAACTCTGTGACATTTTCAATTTCAGGTGTATCAATAAAGGCACACTGCACCCTTATGGGTTCTCCTCCCTGTGATATCAGAGCATCACCACGGCCTACCAGCCGGTCAGCTCCTGTGGTGTCAAGGATGGTACGGGAGTCGACCCCGGAGAATACCCTGAAGGCTATTCGCGAAGGGAAGTTGGCTTTGATAAAACCGGTAATAATGCTTACTGAAGGCCTCTGGGTTGAGATGATAAGATGGATACCCACTGCCCTTGAGAGCTGTGCAAGCCTCCCGATAGGAGCCTCCACTTCGCGTCCTGAAGTCATTATCAGGTCAGCAAACTCGTCAATAATAAGCACGATGTATGGCATGAAGTCATGTCCTTTTTCAGGATTGAGCCGGCGTTCAATGAACTTGTCATTGTATTCCTTTATATTCCTTGTCTGTGACAGTTTCAGCAGCTCCAGGCGGTGATCCATCAGTATGCAAAGTGAATTGAGAGTATTGATCACCTTCCTGGTGTCAGTGACAATGGCATCTTCCTCATCGGGAAGCTTTGCAAGGAAGTGCCGTTCGATCTTCGCGTAGAGCGGGAGTTCAACCCGTTTGGGGTCGATGAGCACCAGTTTCAGTTCAGCCGGGTGCTTCTTGTAGAGCAGCGAGGTGATGATTGCATTCAGTCCCACTGATTTGCCCTGTCCTGTGGCGCCTGCCACGAGGAGGTGAGGCATCTTCGTGAGATCAATGATATAGGGGTCATTTGTGATAGTTCGTCCCATGGCAAGCGGCAGTTCGAACTTAGTGTCAATGAATTCACGCGATGCAATCAGCCCTTTCATCGATACCGTTTCAGGTTTCTTGTTGGGTACTTCTATGCCCACGGTGCCGCGTCCGGGGATAGGGGCAATGATCCTGATTCCCAGAGCAGAGAGACTCAGGGCTATGTCATTGTCAAGCGACTTGATGCGGTGTATCTTGACACCCCTGTCGGGAACCACCTCGTACAGTGTTACTGTAGGCCCCACTGTTGCCGATATCTGCCTGATGGTGATCTTGTGGTCAGCGAGTGTTTTGAGGATTATCTCCTTGTTGGCATTCACCTCGTCATTGGTGGTTGCTCCCGGGCTCCGGTAATCACGAAGCAGCGCCAGGGTTGGAAATTTGTAGTTCGACAGAGAGAGCTTCGGGTCAAAGGGTGGAAGATCATTCACTGAATCCTCCCCGAACGGTTCAGGGGTGACAGGCTTCTTATTCCGGTCAATTACATTCACAATAGGTTTGTTTTCAACAGAAACCACCGGCGGTTTGTAGAAGTCATCAATATCCTCAGTCTCCTCCTCATCTGCCCTGAGGGGCTCCTGTTCAACAGTCGGGTAGTTCTCTTCGGGGGCAATCGTGACTTTATCCGTTACCACATCTTTCTTCCTCCCATTGGCGTTAAGCATTGAAGCGCCTGCCTTTGCAACCGTAGCGATAGGCTGTCTGATAGTCTGGGGGCTGACATGCAGGGCAAAGATGAGGTAGGCAATTGCAACAACCAGCAATAGTGCACCTGTCCCTACTTTCCCCAGTCCGTCATTCAGGTAGTTGGCGATCATAAAGCCAAATTTTCCGCCAGGTGATCCGGCGCCGAGGAAGGTTGACTGTCCTGCAAAGTAGCCAAGGATGACTGAAACGAGAACTGCTGCCAGAAGGAAACGAAGTACATTCTTCCAGAGTCTGAAGTACTTTACTCTCAGAAGTGCCAGTCCGAATGCGCCGATGACAAGCGGAAAGAAGAAGGAACCAAGTCCGAAACCGTTGAACATAAAGTAATATCCCAGCCTGAAGCCGACCTTCCCTCCCCAGTTCCTGTAGGCAAAGGATTTGTCGTCAGGCTGCATGCTGAGTGAATCCTGGTCTGCATTGCCCGTAAGTACATACGAAATAAATACCACCAGGAGGTAGAGTGCAAAAACCAGGAGCACCAGTCCTACTATGAACCTCAGATTTTCCCCTGACTGATTGCCGGCAGAAGTTCTTTTCTGTGATGATGAACTGTTTCCTCTTTTCTTCTTGCCCATCGTACGATGAAATTATTGCGTCCTTGAGACGGCGGTCTGTTCAACGAATAGCAAAGGTAAGAAAATTGACTGACGCAAAGAGTCTCTTTAAAATGAAATCATTTTCATAATAAGTGTATCGAGGTACTTTGCAGAGACCTTGCGATAGTTGTTTTTCCTCTGGAATTCCTTGTCATGGATCTGCTTTGCCAGCACCTCATCAGCCGTAAACTGCAGTTCGGCGTCGCCAATAATATAGAAGAAATCCATAAGCACACCGTCAACCTCTCTGTATGGGGTCATCCTGTTAGGATTCTCCGCTTTTATTTCGGTTGTGTACCAGATATATCTCGATGCTTTTTTATCAGGCATCTCCACCCTGGCCTGTCTGCAGTTAAAGCCACAGATCAATGTTTTCCTCCCGGTATCATGGACAGTTATACCCTCCATTGAACCGAAACCGGGTTGCATATCCCTGTAGTTTCCCGGAAAGTAGTACTTGAATGACAGGATGTTAAGGTATGTGTCGTAAATGTTTTCTTTCGGGTTGACCACCGTTGTTACTCCGATGTTGCCAATCGGAGCTTTGAGTCTGGTACTGATCAGGTCATTCCTGAAGGCTATCACCAGTTCCTTCGGGAGGAGATCTGAAGAGATAGAGGATGGGTTTTTGACATACCTGACATTATAGTATATCTCCCCCTCTCTCATGTTCCTGTACTTATTGTCGCCCTTGCATGAGGCAAGCAATAAGGAGGACAAGATAACCGTGATCAGGAAGAGGGGGTTGTACTTCACGCTATACTATTTGGCTGTAAAAGTAGTAAAAATGCAAAACTCAACCTCCACGACCAGCCTCGTGGTATAATAATAACTGAGATATGGCCGGAATAATATTTGGCATGTTAAAATTTCATTTAAAATTTTAGCTTTGCTACCTCAATGTCGAATAAAATATATGAGCAAAAAACTTGCGGTTATAGCCCTGGGAGGGAATGCGCTACTCAGAGGCAATCAGGTGGGAACCATTGAAGAACAGGAGCAGAACACCACTGATACACTGGAGAACCTGATATTTCTCCTGAGGGAGGGATATGACCTGGTAATAACACACGGGAATGGCCCGCAGGTGGGAAACATACTGATGCAGAACGATGCTGGTGAGCAGATGTACGGTATCCCCCAGATGCCCCTCGATATATGTGTTGCTGATACCGAGGGCGGGGTAGGATACATGATTGAGCGGATGTTCAGGAACGTGCTGAACAGGCACGGCATAAACAAGAATGTGGTTTGTCTTATCACCACGGTGGTGGTTGACAAGGATGACCCTGCCTTCAATGATCCGCAGAAGAGGGTAGGCGAGATTTACACCAGGGAGCATGCAGAGGAACTTGCAAAAGCGAAGGGCTGGATTTTCAAGGAAGAGGTCAAGGCCCATGGCGGGTTCCGCAGGGTGGTTCCCTCACCCAGGCCGATGTGCATAATGAACCATGATCTGATCGGAGAGCTTGCACGGAAGGGAAACATAGTCATAGCTTCTGGCGGAGGCGGAGTGCCGGTATATATTGATGAAAACAACGATATCAGGCGGGCTGAGGTAGTGATTGACAAGGACCTTGCATCATCACTGCTTGCATCTAGGATTGGTGCGGACGAGTTTTACATTCTGACAGATATTCCATATGTATACATCAACTACAAGAAGCCTGACCAGGAGATCAGGAAGCTCCTTGATTACAAGGATGCAATGAAGTACCTCAATGAGGGGCAATTTGCCAAGGGCAGCATGGCACCGAAGGTTGAAGCCTGTCTGAATTTTGTGAAGTCGGGTGGCAGCCAATGCGTCATCACGGAGGCCTTCAAACTGGAAGACAGGAGCTATGGGACCAGGATAACGATGGAGTATGATCAGGCAGCAGGCAGTAGTGATGAGAATAACAGCCATTATGGCTTATAACATTGCAGATATGTGATTTGTGGGCATTGGTTTTGCCCGTAGAGTAAAACATTATAAAACCATAAAGTCCTGAGATATCATGGCATACAATTTACATAACCGCAGCTTTCTGAAACTGCTTGATTTCACACCGGAAGAGATACAATTTCTTCTCGATCTTTCATTTGACCTCAAGAAGGCGAAATATGCCGGAACCGAACAGATGAGGCTCAAAGGAAAAAAAATAGCTCTCATTTTTGAGAAAACATCTACCCGTACCCGCTGCGCCTTTGAGTCGGCCGCATTCGATCAGGGTGCACATGTAACCTACCTGGGTCCTTCAGGATCACAGATTGGCCACAAGGAATCAATGAAGGATACGGCAAGGGTACTGGGGCGCATGTACGATGGTATAGAATACCGCGGTTACGGACAGAAGATTGTCGAGGAACTTGCTGCACATGCCGGCGTTCCGGTATGGAACGGCCTCACTGATGAGTTCCATCCCACACAGGTTCTGGCTGATTTCATGACCATGCTGGAGCACAGTGACAAACCCCTTAACAAGATCAGCTTTTGTTATCTCGGTGATGCCCGGAACAATATGGGAAACTCGCTGATGGCAGGGGCTGCAAAAATGGGAATGGATTTCAGGTCAGCTGCTCCCAGGGCCTGCCAGCCTGCAGATGACCTCGTGAAGAAATGCCGTGAAATAGCCGCTGAAACAGGTGCGAAGATCACCCTGACTGAAGATGTGGCTGAGGCTGTCAGAGGTGTTGATTTTCTTTACACTGACGTATGGGTATCCATGGGTGAGCCTGACTCCGTGTGGGAGGAGAGAATAGGTCTGCTGAAGCCATACCAGGTCAACAGTGAGGTAATAAGGCTGACAGGAAACCCCAATGTCAAGTTCCTTCACTGCCTTCCGGCCTTCCATAACAGGGAGACGAAGGTGGGCGAAGAGATATACAAGAAATATGGTCTTGACGGAATGGAGGTGACGGAGAAGGTATTCGAATCAAGTCACTCAATAGTATTTGACGAAGCCGAAAACCGCATGCATACTATCAAAGCGGTGATGGTGGCTACTCTGGGTGAGTAGAAAGGCAGCAGTGCCGGGGGCAAGCAGAAAAGCAGCAGTGCCGGGGGCAAGCAGAAAGGCAGCAGTGCCGGGGGCAAGCAGAAAGGCAGCAGTGCCGGGGCATGCAGAAAGCAGCAGTGCCGGGGCATGCAGAAAGCAGCAGTGCCGGATTGCAGACCGGCATTCTATATCACCAGCGCCCTGATGAAATAGAATGTCATCAGCAGCGCTGCTGCCAGCTTGAGGCCTACCCCGGTGAGGAAGCCCAGGAGGCTGCCGAATCCTGCTTTTAGGGCATACCTGATGTCATCCTTGAATATCAGCTCTCCAACCACGGCCCCTATAAAGGGACCAATGATTATTCCTACAGGCCCAAGAAAGAGCCCGATGATCAACCCGACGGTGGCACCACGCATCCCATATTTGGAGCCACCGAATTGCCGCGTACCCCAGATTGGCACCACGTAGTCTATCACGGTAACCACAATTGCAACCACGCCGAGAATGATGAACAGGTTTTTGCTTATTTCAGCGAAACTGGTAAAGTGAAGGACAACCAGGCCGAGATAGGTCAGCGGCGGACCAGGCAGGACGGGGAGGAGGCAGCCTGCAATGCCAAGTATCATAAGAATGATGGCTAACGCCAGAAGCAGATAATCCATATGAAGTCGGGTTTCAGTAAATTAAGCAGGGCACGGTTACCTTGTACCCAGTTCGTCAAAATCGACATCCGAGAATTCCGTTGCTGCCACTCCGGTTACAGTCTCCCCGCAATCTTCCGTCTCAGGTGAAGCGTGGGTGGAAACTGCAGTACCATTGTCTGCAAAGGTGATAGCCTCGTGAAGCCCCTCAGAGAACTTCTCAAAATCCTCCTTATAGAGAAAAATTTTGTGTTTCTCATAAAACATCTTGCCCTCTTTCCCCGGTCTCTTTTTGCTCTCGGTGATTGTCAGATAGAGATCCTCATGACGCGTTGACTTCACATCAAAAAAGTATGTCCTCTTGCCTGCCCTGACAACTTTTGTAAACACCTCCTCTTTTTCACTTTTCTCATTCTGACCTTCGTTTCTTCCTTTTTCGTCTTCCATAAGTAGTGAATGTTTTAGGGTTTCAATCGGTTAGCATGGTCAAATGTAACAATTATTTTTTCAACTCAAAGTAGGACTGACAAAATGTAATACTTTTTTGGCCCGGGGGTGGCGTGCTATGCTGATTTTTTTAACTTTGCTGCCTGAAAAAATGTTCTTTAAGTGATAAGCAGAAGACAACTCAGGATCAAGGCGCTGACTGTGCTATATTCCTGCAACAGGAAAGAGATATCC
>Ga0209606_1002268_pt1 | contig 21738 bp, 25 predicted proteins | sample AD_UKC057_MetaG_FD_184412 | JGI IMG/M metagenome (GOLD analysis project Ga0209606, IMG submission 184412) | Active sludge microbial communities of municipal wastewater-treating anaerobic digesters from USA - AD_UKC057_MetaG (SPAdes) (version 2) | ecosystem: Engineered > Bioreactor > Anaerobic >...
CGCCACACAACAGGGGCTGGCCACGTTCCCGGTTCTCGTTGCGCCGCATTTGGTTGGCGACGATTTTAAGGCGTACAACATTGCCGACAACCAGACGGCGAGCATCGCCGAATGGGATACGCCGGAGTTGGCGGCGATCATTCAGGAGCTGCAGGACGCGGACTACGACTTTTCGGTGCTTGGGTTTAATGCCGAGGAGTTTAACGAGATTATGGCGAGCATCGACGGGCCGCCGGTTAACCCGAATGACCCTGACGATGTGCCGGAGCCGCCCGTTGATCCGATCAGCAAGACGGGCGACCTATGGCTGCTGGGCGATCATCGGTTGCTGTGCGGGGACGCGACGGTGGCGGCGGATGTCGAGCGGTTGCTTGATGGGGCGAAACCGTTTCTCATGGTCACCGACCCGCCATATGGGGTGGAATACGATCCGGGGTGGAGGAATGGGCTAGGGTGGGCACCCAATAGAGCTACGGGGAAGGTCGTCAATGATTCTCGATCTGACTGGCGGGATGCATGGTCGCTATCGCCCTGCGATGTTGCCTATATTTGGCACGGGGCATTGCACGTGTTGAGTGTGGCGGAGTCGCTTCTGGCGTGCGATTACATAGTCCGGGCGCAGATTATTTGGGCTAAACAGATGGCTCCCATATCAAGGGGGGCTTATCGTTGGCAGCATGAGCCTTGTTTCTATGCGGTCCGTAAAGGGAGAACATCGAAGTTTATTGACGATCATTCCCAGACAACGCTTTGGGAGATTGCCAATTTAAACACTGTCGGAGGAAGGTCCCAAGAAACTGCCGACGTTGTGGCTTCTGGGCATGGCACCCAGAAGCCGGTTGAGTGCATGGCTCGCCCAATCCGCAATCACGGCGGCAAGGACGATCACGTTTATGATCCCTTTGTTGGCTCCGGCACAACAATTATCGCTTGCGAGCAACTCGGCCGTAAGTGCTACGCGATGGAGATCGAGCCAAAATACGTCGATGTCGCGGTGCGGCGCTGGGAGCAATTCACCGGGAAACAAGCGGAGTTGGCGCGATGATGCGGCAGGCGTCAAAATATGATCCCGAAGTCCGCAATAACAGGGGCCCCAATGACTGAACGCCGTACCCGCTCCAAGTGGCTCAGCCACGTCGCCGACCGGATCCCGACTATCCAAGCGTGGAAACGGGCCGGCCTGACCGACGAGGAGATTGCCAAGAATCTCGGGGTCTCACGGTCGGTATTTAAGACCTATAAGGCCACGTATCCGGCCCTACAGGCCGCGTTAAAAACCGGGAAGTCCGACGCGGACGCGAACGGAGAATCGGTTCACCCTCGCGTTCTTCACCTTAGATACGGTTTTGGCGGTCAGTCTATCCCATGGTTAAGGGCTAATATCGACAAGAACGCCGTGAGAATCAAAACTCCTGTCAAACATAAATACGTCTACCCTCTCGACCGCGAAATGCGCGAACGCATTCTCCCCCTCGCCCAACCATATCCTAAACGCGCCGGAACCATTGATGTTGATGGACCCGCTACCCATGCGGGGCAAGGCGGTTCAAGTCCGACCCCGGCGCTCCAAATAACTGAGGCGATCAATGCCTAAACTCCCCAACCCCTCGAAATGGGAAACCCACGTCGCCGATCGCCTCGAGACCATCCGCGCGTGGAAGCGCCAGGGACTCACCGATAAGGAAATCGCTGCCAATCTCGGAATAAGTCGCAAGGCGCTAATCGATTACAAGAAACTCCACAGTGACCTGCGTGACGCACTAAAAACCGGCAAATCGGACGCCGACGCGCAGGTCGTGAATGCGCTTTTCAGGAGCGCGTGCGGATACGAATACGAAGAGGTCGAGACTACCGTCACGAAAAGCAAGGACGGTAGCGAGCCGATTCCGCGGATCAGAAAAATCAAGAAGCATGTCCTGCCGAACGTGACAGCGCAGATTTTCTACCTCTGCAACCGCATCGGCAAGGATTGGCGCAGCGTCATGCGGCAGGAGATTACCGGAGCTGACGGCGGCCCGGTCGTGACCGGCAAGGTGGTTCTCTATTTGCCGGACAACGGCCGCATGCGCAAAAAACAGGAACAGCAGGAGCAACAGGATGCTGGCGCTGAGCCGCGAACCGAATGAAGCGGCGGATATGGAGCTCTCCCCGCAGCTGGGGCCGCAGGAGCAGTTTCTGTTCAGCGAGGCCGATATCGCCATATTCGGGGGGCAGGCGGGCGGGGGCAAATCCTACGGGCTGCTGCTCGAGGCGACCCGGCACATTGACATCCCAACCTTTCAGGCAGTCATCTTCCGGCGTGAGTTCACCGAGATTGCCGCCGCTGGCGGTCTCTGGGACACGGCCCGGGAGATATATCCGTGGTTCGGCGGCCGACCGATTGAAGGCCGCTATCTCTACCGGTTTCCTTCCGGTGCCAAGATCGCCTTTGCCCACATGCAACACGAGGACGATCGTCTTAAATGGCAGGGCTCGCAGATTCCGATGATCGGCTTTGATGAGCTAACCACCTTCACCTGGCGGCAGTTCTCTTTCATGCTCTCCCGCAACCGTTCGACGTGCGGCGTGCCGCCATACATCCGGGCGACCTGCAACCCGGATCCGGATCATTTTCTCCGCCAACTGATCAGCTGGTGGATCGACGATGAGACCGGCTTGGCGATTAAGGAACGCTCCGGTGTGATCCGCTACTTTATCAACCGTGACGACGAGCTCCACTGGGCAGACTCGCCGGATGAGTTGACGGCCAAGTTCAAAGACGCCATCCCGAAATCGCTGACCTTCATCAATTCGACGGTCTTTGACAACCGGATTCTCATGCGGGAGAACCCGGAATATCTGGCGAACCTGCAGGCGCTTCCAAAGATCGACCGAGAGCGGTTATTACACGGAAACTGGAATGCCCGCGCGACTGCCGGCATGTACTTTCAACGGCATTGGTTTGAGGTGGTCGACGCGGCTCCGGCGGGCGGCCAGGAGGTTCGCTACTGGGATCGGGCGGCCACCGATGCCGCCAGCAAGAACGCGGCCCAGAGTTCGTGGACCGCCGGCGTGCGCATGCGCCGATCGCCGGGCGGCGTCTACTACGTCCTCGATGTCTGCCGGTTTCAAGGCTCCCCGCTTGACGTGGAGCGCACGATTCGCCAGGTGGCCAGCCAGGACGGCACGTCGGTTATAGTCGGCATTGAGCAGGATCCCGGACAGGCCGGCAAGGCCGAGGCGCAGCTGCAGGTGCGCAACCTGGCCGGCTACAACGCGCGGGTCAATCCGGTGCATGAAACCAAGGGGGTCCGGGCGAAACCGGTGAGCGCCCAGGCGGAGGCCGGCAACATCAAGCTCGTGCGGGGGGCATGGAACGAGGCGTTTCTGCGGGAAGTGGAGAATTTCGACGGCACGGACGCCTGCACGTCGGACCAGGTCGACGCCCTGTCCGGCGCCTTCATGATGCTGAACAGTCCGAAACGAGTGGGAACGTGGTAAAATATGGGGGCGAGCGCAATGGCCAATCCGAAGGACAGCAACGGCAAACGCGCCTATCAGATCATCATCACCATTCTCACCGGCCTGCTGCTGCTGGCGGCGACCGGGTTCGTCGACGACATCCGCGGCCAGGCCGACAAGGACCGACGGATCGCCGCGCTGGAAGCACAAATGGATTACATCCGGACGGACGTGGTCAAACGCCTCGATCGTCTGGAAATGAAAATTGACGCGCTCAGTGAGGGGCACCGCTAATGCCGAAAGCCCGGACAAATAAAACCGAGACCCACTTAAAGCAGTTGGCGACGGCCTACGCTATGCTGGCGGTGCAGGCCAGCCGGGCCTCTATTGCCGGCCGTCTTGGACTGTCGACGGCCTATACTAACCGTGATCTCTATACCGCGCTCGGCTACGTCAAGGAGCCGACCTGGGCGGACCACTATCTGCCGGCATTTCGGCGGAACCCCGTGGCGCGCTCGGTCATCATTCGCCCGGTCAATGAATCGTGGCGGCTGGCCCCCAAGGTCGTGGAGTCCGAGGCGAAAGAGACGCCGTTTGAATCGGCGTGGTCGACGCTCTGGAACCGTCTGCGGTTGCAGACCAAATTCAAGCGCCTCGATAAACTGGCGACGCTCGGCCAGTACGGCGCGCTGTTGATCGGGTTCAACGACGGACAGGCTGACCTGGCGCAGCCGGCGGGCCGCGTCAGCCCCGGCGATATTCTCTATGTCACCCCATTCTCGGAGGGCACGGCCCGGATCACGGACTACGAGACCGATCCGACCAACGAGCGGTATGGCCTGCCGACGTTCTACCAGATGCAAATGGGGGCGGGGCTGTCGGTCAGCACCAAGCGCGTGCACTGGTCCCGGGTGCTCCACGTCGTCGAGGACAATGACGAGAGTGAGGTCATGGGCAATCCCGCGCTCGAGGTCATTTACAATTTCGTCACCGACCTCGAGAAAGTTGCCGGTGGTGCGGGGGAGATGTTCTGGCGGGGCGCCTGGCCGGGGCTGCTGTTCAAACTGGACCCCGAGGCGACCGTTGACCCTACGACCATTACCGACATGAAAACGCAAACGGAGGACTATATCAACAGTCTCCGCCGAACTATGTCCCTGCAGGGTGTCGACGTACAGCAGCTGTCACCGCAAGTCGTCGATCCGACCGGGCATGTCGGGGTGTTGGTCGATCTGATTGCGGCCGGCAAGGAAATTCCCAAGCGGATTCTCATGGGATCGGAGCGGGGCGAATTGGCCTCGACTCAGGACAAGACGGCATGGTCCGAGACGATCAGCACGCGCCGGGTAGAATACTGCGAGGGGCAGATCCTCCGTCCGTTTATCGATCGGTGCATCGAGTATGGTGCCCTGCCGGCACCGGCAAATGACTATACCATCGAGTGGCCCGATCTTCTGGCTGCCAGTGACGCGGAACGGGCAACGGTGGGCGAGACCGTTTCCCGGACGGTGGCCACGTACGCCAATAGTCTCGACGCCCGGGATGTCCTGCCGTTGGATTCGTTCTACTCGCTCGTGCTCGGCTATGACCAGGACCAGATCGACAAGATCAATGAGCAGCGGGAGCAGGAACAACGGGAGGCAGATACGGACGATGACCTGGAGCAGCAACCGCGAATGGAACTGCCGATCGAGGAGTTGCCGACAGAGGAAGAACCGAATGCCATATGACCCGACCAAAACAACCGGTATTCGGTTGGCGTTTGTCAGAGACGTCAACAGGCGGTTTCGGGCGCTCAAGAAGGCGATGAAAGTCCTGATCGTCGATGAGAACTTCTTCGGGTTTGGTCGGCCGAAGATGATGGCCTTCACGTTCGAGACCGAAGCGGCCAAGATCGACGCCTTCATGGAATGGTTAGTCGACATGGAGGAGCAGGGAATCCTCGAAATGGTCTACCGGCCCGGGACGTTGATGCGGTCGGGCTGGACCGGCCTGTACGTCGAGAGTTCTTATCGCAAGGGGGTCCAGCGGGCGTATGCCGAACTTGGCAAGGTGGGGTACGTTCCGCCCGTCCCCCTGGTTGCGGCGCTGACTATGCCGATTCATGCGCGGCGACTTGAACTGCTCTATACCCGGACGTTTGAGGATCTCAAAACAGTGATGGCGGTGACCAAGCGGGAGTTGCGAAACCTGTTGACGGATACATTACGGGAGCGGTTGACGCTCGGGGACGCGGAGGGGAAAAATCCGAAAGTGGTGGCGAATGAACTCCTCGCCGACCTGAATGATCGGATTGATGGGGTCGGGTTGGCGCGGGCGCGGATGATTGCGAGAACGGAGGTCATCCGGGCGCACCATTTGGCGACGATAGAGACATACGAGCAGGCGTCGGAAGAAATGCAGGTTGAAGTAATGGCCGAGCTATCAACTGCCGGGGATGGCCGGGTCTGTGCGACCTGTGCCGGCCTGGCCTCCGGCGGGCCATATCGGCTTAATGAGATTCGCGGGATGATCCCAGTACATCCCAACTGTCGCTGTGCCGCTATCCCTGCGGCCGAGTCTGTTGAACTGTTCAAACGAGGTAGACATGAGACGGTTGAGGGCGCAGTCGAAGTGGGAGCTACGGTCTGAGGAACTGAACGGCCGCCAGTACATCGTGGTCCCTGTAGTGCCACTGGCCACCGGTGTCCATGTCGGTATGGACGGCCAAGCGACGTACTATCCGGCGGATGAACTTGCCACGGCAACCACGTACAACAACGGCCGGCCAGTAGTGATATACCATCCGGAGGCCAGCGCGAATGACCCGACCGTCCTGCAGGAGCGGGGCGTGGGCATGCTATACAACCTGCGGTTCGACGACGGCAAGTGGCGGGCGGACGCATGGCTCGACGTGGAACGTATGGAGGCGGTCTCTCCGGGGTTACTGGACCGGATCAAGGCGGGGGAGTTGATCGAGGTATCGAGTGGGGTCTACGGTCGTTTTGAGGCGGCGGCCGGGACGTGGAACGGGGAGACGTACGAGGTGGTGGCGCACACGATTGTGCTGGACCACCTAGCGATATTGCCGGAGGCGACCGGGGCGTGTTCGGTTGCGGATGGGTGCGGGATTCATGCGAATAAATCTATGGCTGAAAATAACGTAACGACGATACCGGAGGGTATGGTGATCGAGAAAATCAAAGCGCTATTTGGATTGCAGGGGACGGCAGAGGAGCGGGCGCGCAACGTGGCCCGGATGAAGCGGCAGATCGACCTGCTGGAGATGAGTCTCGACGATCTCTGGTCGGCCGTCTACAAGGCGGTCAGCGGGCTTGACAACACGTCGTGGTCGCATTGGGTCCGGGAGGTCTATGACTCCTATGTCATCTACGAGGCCACCTGGACCAACCCGAATGAGGGCGAGGGCCCCAAGACCGTTCTCTACAAGCGGAGTTACACGAAAAATGACGACCTGTCGGTGACATTGGGTGACGACGCCCAGGAGGTCAAGGAGCAGCGGGAGTACGTGCCGGTGAACAATCAGGACATCCAGAAACAGAACTGCCAATGTGATAAGGAGAAGAAGGACATGCAGAAAGAGCAGAAGGTGAAGGCGCTCATCGCCTGTGAGCGCACGAAGTGGGCGCCGGAGGACGAACAGTTCCTCATGGGGTTGACTGACGACCAGCTGGACAAGATGACCGTCGATCCGCCTAAAGAGGAGCCGAAGGCCGAGCCGCCGAAGGTGAACGAGGAGAAGCCGGAACCGGAGCCGAAGCAGACGTTTGCGGATCTTCTGGCCAACGCCGCCCCGGAGGATCGCGAGATGTGGGCGCGGTTCCAGGAGCGGGCGAAAGCCGAAAAGGCGCGGTTGATCGGGGAGATCCGTGCGAATGCGGCCTGCCAGTTCAGTGAGGAAGAGCTGGGAGGGAAGTCAATCAGCGATCTGCAGAAGATCGCCGGCCTGGCGAAACCCCGCGACTACTCCGGGAGTTCGGCGGCCCCGACGCAGAATGCCGAGCCCCCGATGCCCCCGCCCCTCTTTGAAGTGAAGAAGTGAAGCGGAAACAAGAACGAGACAAGATAGGAGACTATGACAATGGCCTACAACACGATCGCAATCGTTGAAACCGGGATGATCCGCAAGGAGGCGAAAGCCGATGCCGCGATCACTCCGGGGATGTTGCTGGAGCGTACCACGACCGGTGTCAAGAAGCACGCCGGGGCGGGGCTCGTCGCCCAGCGCATGTTCGCGCTGGAGAACCTGTCGGTCGCGCCGTCGGCGACGGCGACCATCGACACGGCGTACGATACGGGCGAGCGGGTCCAGATCGGGCTCTTTCCTTCGGGTGGGGAGGTCTACGCCCTGCTGGCGAACGGGGAGAAGGCGGTCATCGGGAACTTCCTCGAATCGAACGGTGATGGCCAGCTGAAAGTGCTGGTCGCCGATACGTCGGCCGGCACCATCGAGGTCGGCTCTATCGTCGGCGTCGCTCTGGAGGCCGTCGACATGTCCGGTTCCTCGGGTGTCGACCCGAGCGGCCGGATTCGGATCGAGGTGTTCTGAGGTGGGTTTTTTCATGGGCAGAAATAACGTAAATCCGATAGGACGGAGAAACAGAAGATGAAAGACAGGGAGTTTGACAACGTCCAGGTCGACGTACTGGACCCGAAGGTTCCGTTGGCGTACCAGCTCGGTGCGCCGCAGTCGTTGACCCGGCAAATGCTGACGTCCGGAATCGGGCCGGAGATGCGCAAGAACTCTCTGCTCTCCTACGACCAGTGGAAGCAGATTGACGGCGCAGTGGTTGCGGCGGCCAGACAGCGGATGGTCATCACTCAGGACGTCCTCTCGCGTGGGTTGACCTACCCGCTCGATGATGCTCTTGGTGTCACGGTCATTGCGACCCAAAAGGCAAGCGACTTCGCGCCCGCAATGATGGACATGAACGCCGATACGGAGACGCCGAAAGACAAGGTCGATATCAAGATCGACTACTTGCCGGTGCCCATCGTCCATTCGGGGTTCTGGTTGTCCATTCGTGATCTGCGGTCGAGCCAGCGCAACGGTACTCCGCTCGACACGACGTTGGCGGAACTTGCTGGGCGCGTGGTGATGGAGAAGATCGAGGGCAACTTCGCCACCGGTACATCGACGTACACGCACGGCGGCGGATCGATCTACGGTCTCCTCGATGCCCCGAACAAGAACAGCGTGACCGTCACGGCGCACTGGAATGATTCTGGGGCGGATCCTGTTGCGGACGTGATCGCCATGAAACAGGCGCTCATCAACGACCGCTACTATGGTCCGTATGCCCTCTACGTTCCGACGGCTTGGGAGACGGCCCTCGACGAGGACTATGTCTCCGGCTATCCCAAGACTGTGCGTCAGCGCATTCTTGAGATCGAGGGTGTGCAGTCAGTCCAGGTGTGTGACAAGCTGACCGCGGATTACTGCGTGATGGTCCAGATGACGTCTGATGTGATTCGTGCGATCACCGGGTTTGGTGGCTCGCTCTACACGGTGGAGTGGGACACGCTCGGTGGTCTGCGTGTCCACTACAAGGTCATGGGGATCATCGTGCCGCAGGTCCGGTCGGATTACAACAGCCGCTGCGGAATCGTTGTTGGCACGAAGTAGTGCCATATGAGAGGTGGTCCCGGTGGGTAATGCCATCGGGACCATACAAAGGAGCATCCGGATGGCGATCTATCGTATGACTTCAGGAAAATACTACAGGGATGGCACATGCTACCAAGTCGGTGACACCTTTGAATATCTCGGTGAGCTGCCATGGCACATGAAAAACCAGTGCGTCATGGTTGCGGCAGATCCACCTGAGCCCGAACCGGTATCGACCCTGAAAGTAGAGACGGCGGGCGCCGGCTGGTACCGCGTGCTCAAGGCGAACGGCGGACCGTTGACGAAGAGCGTACGTCGTGCGGTTGCTGTTAGTCTGGCCGGGGAAGCCGCTGTTCTTGCGGCCGAGAAAGAGGGTTGACATGAACGCCGGCTGGACCATCCCACAGATATGGGAAGGGGAGACCTGTTATATCATCGGCGGCGGGCCGTCGGTCAAGACTGCTGAGCTGTCTCTCCTGCGTGGTCGGCGGACAATCGCGGTCAACAACGCCTATCAGCTCGGGGATTGGGATATTCTGTTCTATGGGGACTGCCGTTGGAGAGAGCTGCATGCGAACAAATTGGCTGATTGGCCCGGGTTGAAGATCCACGCATGCAACCACGGGACTGAACGAATCGGGGACACCAAGCGGGTCGAGCGACGCAACCTGCAGGGCCTATCCAGAAACCCAGAGATCCTCGCATGGAACCTGTCGTCCGGAGCGTGCGCGGTCAACCTGGCAACATTACTCGGTGTCAAGAAAATCGTTCTCATCGGGTTTGATATGCGGAAAATCGACGGGCAGAACAACTGGCATGTGGACCATCCGACCTCAAACCGCAAAGGCTACGATCCGTACAAGCGCTTTCTCGGGCCGTTCCCAAAGATCGCTGAGGATCTGGCCAAGCTCAAGGTAGAGTGCATCAATGCGACGCCGGGGTCGGCTTTGACCCTATTTCCGATTATGACCCTGCCGGAGGCGGTATGCTAAAGGTTGCCTGCGTCTACAAAAGCGGGGCAGAGTACACGCCGGAGGACGTGCGCAAGTTGACGGAAGCGGTAGCCGCCAATCTGGCCATACCGCACGAAACCGTCTGCATTACGGACGATGAACAGGGGGTCATGCCGTACGTCGACCACACGGTCTCAATCCTACACGATCTGCCGTACTGGTGGCCCAAGCTCCAGATGTTCAACCTCAGCGGACCGGTCCTGTACTTCGATCTCGACACGGTGATTCTCCATTCGATCGACCACCCGGCGAACTGCGTGCGGACGTTGCAGGATAATTTGATGGTACTGGCGGATTTCTACCATCCAGAATTGATCGCGTCCGGCATCATGGGATGGGCCGGATCGATGCAGTTGATCTGGGACAAGTTCGAGCAGCAGGTGACCGGACCGGGCCGGTTCCATGAGAAGCGGAATGGGGTGTCATTTCAGGTCGGCAACGAGTTATACCGGGGGGATCAAGACTGGCTACGGGTATGGTTACCAAGGCTCGGGATCAAGACGGTCATGGCGCAGAGTATGGATCCAGGGATCTGTTCCTTCAAGGTGCATTGTCGGAACCGGGGGATTCCCGCCGGTACCAATATCGTCTGTTTTCACGGCCGGCCCAAACCAGCGGAGGTTGGGCTATGAACACGACGCTGTGGTTCTACTGGGGGCAACGGCACCTGAGTTATCTCCGGTGGCTGACGCTCTACTCGGCCCGCCAGGTCCATGAGGATGTTACGCTGGTCCTGCGCCGTGAGCCCGTGCAGCCGTCTGTTCGGTGGAGAGAGCAGCAGGATTTCCAGTCCGATCCCATCGGACCAAACTATTTGAACCGCCTGCCGGATATCAAGGTCGTCACGTTGGAGACGATCGCGCCGGAGATCGCAGAGCTGAACGCCCCGGACGTTCACACAGCCGATCTGCTCAAGTGGTGGTTGCTGGCGAAGTTCGGCGGGACGGTCGCGGATATGGATATCGTATTTCTCCGGCCGCTTCCCGTAATCACGCACAACGTACAAGTGACGGTCTTTTCCGATCATCCAAGGTTCGATTACCTGCCGGTGACGTTCATGCAGGGGAACTGCTGTCCGGCCTGGTGGCGCTCATTCGAGAAAGCGCGCAGAGAGTACGACCCCAACTGCTACGAATCGTGCGGGAGCCACTGTGTCGAGGGGGAACGGATCGGCACGTTATCGGAGCGGGTCGTTTACCCGTGGGCCGGTCGGCCGTGGTCGCTGTGGCATAACTGGCTGTTTGAGGCGGACCAATGGCCGGCGATCCCGGAGGACTGCATCGGGATTCACTGGTACGCGGGACATAACCAGCGTTACAACCGGATCATTCAGGGGCCGGACGATTGGCAGAAAGGGGCGGTTATGTGGGCGGCCCGGGAGGTGCAATGCGCGTCTCGGTAGTCAATTTCTGCTCGACGGCAGCGGCCATGCTGGAGTTCTCGACGGACCAACTGTTTCAGTGCGCCGGGACAGAGGATTTCGATTACGTGGTCGTCACCTGGAACCCGACGGATATCGTTCGGCAGTTCCTGCGGACCAGACCGGAGATCCGGCAGGTGCCCTATGAGACGGATCACAACTTCGCCTATGTGCCGAACCTCCGCCGCATGTTCAACCTTGGCTTTGGCGTCGGGTATCAGTTGAACGATTACGTTTGCATTGTCAATACCGATATGGCATTTGGACGTGACTGGCTGGTCAATTTGACGCGCCGCGCCACGCCGGAGATTATTCCGAACAGTCTGCATATCACCCCGATCAAGGGACCGAATGTGGTCACGGCGGACTGCGGACTCCCGACATGGACGAGCTTCAATTTTGACCGGTTCTGGAAGCTGCACGATCAGCTCTATTGCGACAAGGTCGAGACAGAGGAGGAGCGGGGAGGATGGCGGGCGACCCAGACGCTGCCATATGTGATTCACCGAAAATGGTGGGAGCGATGCGGGCCGTGGTTGCCGACGCATGTGCCGGGACAGGAACCACCGGACCGGCAGTTCTTCAGCCGGGTCCATGAGGCGGGCGGGCGCTATATCCTCTGCCACGATTCGATCTGTTACCACCATGAAGCCGGCGAGCGGCGCAGCGGCAAGCGACCCGAGGGCGCAGAACACATGAGAGAGGAACAATGACCGACCAGGTATACGACGTGCTATGCTCTATCGGGGAGTTGATCGACAAACTGTCGATCGAGAACATCAAGTGTCATGCGGCCAATGAGCGGATCCTCACCGAACGACGCAAAGCACACCCGGACGCGCAATTCATCTCCAATCAGGAGTTTGTTGCCCGGACGGCCGGGGAACAGCGGGTCCGTCTGAAAAACGAAATCAACCGGCGCTTGGTGGAGGCAATTCGGCGGGGCGGGTTCGAGACGGCGCCGGAGGCCAGAACCTATGACCTGAAGGATGTCGACCATGCCTGAGTCACAACAGCCCATTGAGGGACGCGACCTCATGATTGAGCGGATCCTCGCCGGCCCCTGCAGCCATGTGCTTGATGTCGGCGCCGGGTCGGGTAAATGGGGGTGCCTGCTCAAGGGCAAGGTGAGACACCTGACCGCATTGGAGGTCTGGGTGCCGGTCGTTGAGAAGTACCGGCTGGGTGACCCGTACGATGAGGTCGTCATAAGCGACGTGCGCCATTTCAACCAATGGGACGAATACGACGTCGCCATTTTGGGTGACGTGCTTGAGCACATGAACCGGGCGTCGGCCCTGACGGTGATTGAGAGGATCAAGGCGGCGGGTATCCGAGCCTTCCTAACCGTGCCGATTTCACTCTGTGAACAGGACGGGACGGTCTACGGCAATCCGTACGAGACGCATCTTGACCAGTGGACGCATGAGGAACTTGAAGCCACCGGGTGGAAACTTCTCCATCGCGGAACGAATGAGGCCGGAACGGTAGAGATAGGGACGTATGAGCTTGAACCCATACGATGACAACAAGGTGCTGCTCCACGTCGACCGGTTGCAGCAACTGAAACACGGAGAGCAGCCGGCGCCGGTACATGTGCAGTTGATCCTGTCGGATCTCTGTAACCTCAACTGCAATTTCTGTGCGTACCGCTCGGCCGGATATTTCACGTCCGAACTGTTCCCGGATGAGAAGGGCAGCTACAATCCTCACCGGTTCATGTCAACAGATAAGGCGTTTGAGATTCTCGATGACTGCGCGGGGATGGGCGTCAGGGCAATCCAGTTTACCGGCGGGGGAGAGCCGACGGTCCATCCGAATTTCCCGGTGATACTAAGGCGGGCACATGAACTTGGACTGGAGACGGGGATCGTCACGAACGGCGTGCGGATGGGCGAAGAACTGAGAGATGAACTGCTCGGGTCGACATGGGTCCGGGTGTCGCTGGACGCCGGAACGCCCGGGACCTACGCGACGATCAAAGGGCTCAATTCAGAGGCGGCGTTCCACAAGGTCATCGAGAACACGGCCGGACTTGCGCGCATGCACCGCAACCGGAAAGACTCATGTTACTTCGGCCTGTCCTTTGTCGTGACAAGAGACAACTGGCAGGAAATCCCCCAGGCAACCAAGGTCGCCTGTTCACTTGGCGTCGACAGCATCCGGTTTTCGGCCGTCTTCACCAACGAAAACGCCGAATACTTTGCCGGCCTCACGGACCAGATCAACGACCTGATTGAGCAGGGGAAGCGGTTCGAGCGGCACGATTTCAGGGTGATAAATAATTTCCGGGACCGGTTCAGCGATCTGTCGGAGGGCCGGCCCGACTTTCAGCATTGCCGGTACATGCAACTGACTACCTACATCGGCGCCGACCTGAATGTCTATGCCTGTTGTGTGACCGCCTACAACCGCTATGGTTTGATAGGGTCGATCGCCAACAAGCGGTTTGTTGAGTTCTGGCATAGTCCCGAGAAGCGGGACTTCTTTGAGCGGTTCGATGCCCGGCAATGTCCGCGCTGTCAGTTTCTCGGGCGCAACCGGCAGATCCAGAGGACAATGGACCAGATACCGGAAGGACACTGGAACTTCATATGAGCGTCGGGATTCTCATAGCTACGCGCAATCGGGCGCCACAACTGCTTTTTGGGCTCCATTCAATCGAGAAGCAGGCGTACAAGGACGCCCCCATCCTGGTCATTGATGACGCATCGACGGACAACACGCCGGACGTTATCCGGCGGTATGGCCACCTGGTACGGTCGCAGCGCATTGAGCGGAGCAACGGATACCGGCGCAACCCTGGCGCCGTGCTGAACATTGGCCACCGGGAACTCTCGGCGGATATCGTGATCGAACAGGGCGGGGAAGTATGCCATGTCACCGATTGCGTGACCCCGCTGGTGGCCGTGTGCAAGCCCGGAACGGTAGCATTGGCGCGGGTCCACCACGGAAGCCCGCAGGAATATATTTCGTTCTGCAAGATGGTCCAGTCCGGAGCCTATGAGTTCCCGGCCGATGTCACACCCGATACGTACCGGACCAACGGGGATACGTGGAAGGTTCCGGTAGTCCAGGGCCATCGGCTCTATTGCGGGGCCGAGCGTCCGGCGCCCTTCCTGTTCTGCGGGGCGATTCACCGGGACGACTTTGAGGCGGTTGGGGGATACAACGAATCTCTGCCGGCGCGCAACGATGAGGACCTGGCTAACAGGCTGATCGCGCGGGGCGTCAAGTTCGTGTTTGTCGGCAGTGCATTGGCTTTTCACCTGGAGCACCCAAAGACATGAACGACGTGACGATCATCATTCCGGTTGGGGGGCACCATTCACGCTATGTGTGCGAGGCGGTACAATCGTGCTTTGCCGGGCCTGTTCATCCGAAGCGGGTCATCGTGGTCGATGACCATGCCCAGCCGCCGGTCCGGTTGCAGCGGGACCCGAGGATCCTCCTGCTCTGTCCGGCGCAACATATTGGACGATCCGCGGCGCGCAACCTGGCGGCCCGCGATGCCGATACGGACTGGCTCTATTTTCTCGACGCGGACGACTGGCTGGAGCCGACGGCGCTCTCTGATTTCGATGCGACCGTCAACAACGGGATAGATTTACTCTATGCGGACTATCAGTATCGTGACGGAATGGGCACGCATCCGGTTCGGAAGCAGCTATGGCGCTACAAATTCCGCGACCAACGCAATCTGGTTAATATCGGCATGTTCGTGAAGCGCGAGCGATTTTACAAAATTGGCGGGTTCGATGAGGATATGGCGATGGCCGAATACTGGGATTTCTTCATCCGGTACACGGCTAATCCGAAAGTCAAGGTACTCAAGGGCGGGCGGCCGTACTTTACGGCTCGGGCGCAATCCTCTGTTCACCTGAAAGCACAAGAGGCCCTTGATGCCGGGTCAGACAAGATCGCCGCACTGATCCGGGGCGGCTACTATGACAAATGGAGGAAAATCTAATGGCGCGTACGACGGCCCAAGAGGTCAAGGCGATCATGGTGGGGACAGGTTTGACGTATGAGCAGCTGCAGCCGTTCGTCGATACGGCTGAGGTGATCGTTACGGAAGCCTGCTCCGGCTATGGAGAGGACCTTCAAGAGAAAATGATGATGTGGCTGGCGGCGCATTTGGCCTGTTCGGCAGATCCGGAGATTGTAGCAGAGACGATGGGCGCGGCCAACGTGACCTACAGTGGGCGGACCGACCTTGGTCTGAACTCCACGAGCTATGGACAGAAAGTGCTGCTCATGGATCGGCACGGCTATTTGAACCAGAACAAGAAAATCTCCATGAACATTCTCGCCGATGAGGAGGACGCATAAGATGGCGCAGATTCTGATCACCATGAAGGAGGATACGATCCAGCTCCATTTGTTCTCCAACGATGAGATTGAAAACATCATTGGGGACAACGAGAGTGAGGTCTCGGCTGCCCAGGAGATTCTTGCCAAGCGATCGATTCGTGACGCGCAGGAGGCCGTCGTCCGCGAGGTGGCGGCGCGTTTGACAGCGCTACCGACGACGGAGTTGCCCGATGGGGTCGTCGTCAACTACAAGCAGATGCTTGGGGCGGTGCTGTCTCTCAAGAAACAGATCGAGGACGGGAATGCCGTTTAAGTTGCAGACAAACAGGTCGTTGAACCAAGTGGCGGTCTATTGGGCGCCGGGGACATCGGACGGGTATGGGGATCGCACGTTTACGGTCGGGACCGAGATCGCCTGTCGCTGGGAGGACCGTCAGGATGAGTTTGTCGACCCCTCTGGGGACAAGAAAATCTCGCGGGCGGTGGTGTACGTCGCGCAGGATCTGGCCGTCGGGGGGCATCTCTATCTCGGGACACTGGCGGATCTGTCCAGCAGCCAGGACGACGATCCGTTTGCGGTGCCGGCGGCGTGGGAGATACGGGGCTGGGAGAAGATCCCGAAACTCAATGGTGCGTCATATACCCGGAGAGCGTGGCTGTGAAGTTTCGCGGTGGTGACCAGATCGCCAAGAACCTGCTCAGGTGGCGCAACCAGGCCGAGCGGGTCATGGTCGGCCGCATGCGCCAAGCCTGCCTGTTGGTGCAGCGCCGGTCTCAACTGATCGTACCGGTAGACACCGGTTATCTCAAGAGCACCGCTGATACCGATGCCGGATGGAGGGGCAGCAAATTGATCGGGGTCATCTTCTACACGGCATCCTATGCGCTCTTTGTCCACGAGAATCTGCGGGCTCGACACAAAGAGGGAAAGCAGGCAAAATATCTGGAGCAGCCGTTGCGGCAGTCGGTCTGGGAGATTGCGAAGATTCTCGGAGGTGAGGTCAAATGAACAGCCCCGCTGTTGACATAGCCGGCATTCTCGATGGGGTTAGCAGCCTCGGCCTGACTATTGGGACCGACCTGTTTGTCGGGGATTTGCCCGATGGTGATACGCTGGCGGTGTGCATCACCGATACCGGGGGATATCCTCCAGTCAATGCCTTGACCAAAGAGCACTTCGACCGGCCGACTATCCAGATCCGGATACGCGGGGCGCGGGGGGCATACACGGCGGCCTATGGTCTGGCGCTGGCGATCGATGAGGAGCTGCACCTGTTGGCGGAGGAGACGGTTGGGGGGACTCGATACTTGGTGATCGAGCGGATCAGTGACATCCTGAGCCTCGGGTTCGACGAGAAGCACCGGCCGGAGTTCACCATCAACTACAGGGCGGATCGGACGGCATGAAAATAATTATCCTACTGATCGGTGTCTTGCTTTTGACCGCGGGACAAGTATGCGCCGAATTTGAATGGTATCTCACGGCCAACCGTGGCGCCGATTCCGTTGCCATTACCAGTCTACCATATACGATTTCAACTGGTGGGACATCTGGGACCAAAACTCTCAAAGTGTATTATTTGACGGGCAACCTCAATGCAGCGGCTGGTGGCATTAGCGTCTCTGGGGAACGTGACTGGTGGGAAGTCAACGGTCAGAATTATACGATCACGTTCGACAAGGACAGTGCGGGCGGATGTGACGGGATTGCTCTATCGAATAATTGTGACCATTTCATTATCCGCAACCTGACGGTCACGCAATATCAGACTGCGAACGCGGTCGAATCCGGCTCCAAAGGTGGTTCTGACGTATATGCGATCAATATGGGGGTTACACTTGATTGGGGCGCCCTGTTGAACGTTAGCGCTCACGTATACGGGCATTCGAGCAAAAACGTCAACGCCTCCGAAAGTGGCCCAACCGTCTACGGCATGGAAATCAAGGGTGGAGATTATACATCATACTCCAATTCCTTCGATTCCAGACATTCACTTGATGGTGCCGCTGTTACGCTCCGGCAATATCGGGATGATACTCCATGGGACACGGCGAATTGGTGGGTACACGGGATCACAATTCAAGACGCACCACATGCCGGCCTGCTCGTGGGTGGGGTCGCATGGGTGGATAGCAACTCGGTCAAAATCGATGGGCGAAACGGGACCGGTGGCTCATGGGCGAACTGTCATGCCATTGCCGATCTGGGGACGTGTTATACGGGGAGCCGGTTCCGCTACAATACTATCCGCACCGGGACGGCTCATGGTGGCGGGCGCGGGATGTATTTCAACTTTACGGAGGGGACCGCCGATCACCCGGTAGAAATGGCCTACAATGATATCCGGGTCAATCAGGGCAACAGCAGTGAAGACGAAGGCGCTCGGGGATTGCGCATTCGTTGGGGGGTTATGTACCTGCGGGTACACGATAACTATATCGAAGTCAGTTGCGACGATGATCCTAATACGACCTATAAGGGGGCGAATGCGCACGGCATCTGGTTTGGGGCGATCGGTGAGGAGAGTTCCGACACCAGTGCAAACAACTGGATTTACAACAACGAAATTCATGCGACGTTTACACTCACCGGAACCGATACTACCACCCAGTGCGCCGCAATTATTATCGATCAACTGCAGGACCCATCAAATCCCTTCGGGAATGGTAACCGATTCTTCGGGAATAAGCTCTATTCCAACGTCCGCGTATATCAGTTCGGAGACGACTACCATCCAGCGAACCACATCATCTCCTATCGAGATACTATTATTTGGGAGTCGCCGTGGTATACATGCGGCTACCATTGGCATGAGGCGGTTGGGGTTGGTACTGGACCAATGACATGTGAGGACAACTGGATCATTGACCCGATTTATATCGACTGTGATTCGACCGACGTCGGACACCGTTCGGGGGGAGGCTCACAAAGCTGGTGGCTCGCCCGGACCGTCAAAGCATATGCGCGTGGGCAGTATGGGGTTCCACTTGTCGGCGCCACGGTAAACATACGCAACGGCGAGGGAACCGTCCTGTGCACCCTCACGACGAATAGTCAGGGGTATGTGATCGATACAGTGGCCTATCGATATGAGCGTTGGGGCAGTGATGCCCAAACGAACGATAGCTCGTTTAATCCAATCAAGGTGTTGGCGTCCACGGGGACCGATTCCGATTCATCCTCTGCGATCGTACTCACGGACGCGGAATATGAGGGGACCGACTTCATCGTCACGATTGGGGGACTTAGTGGCGGGACCAAGGGGAATCTCGATCGGGCGGTACAATATACCTTGACAGGGGCGAATGATTGGCCCGTCCAATGGGCGGAGGTACACTGGACCGATGCCTATGGTCACACGACAACTGATACCACGGATGGTTGGGGCATGGTCTTCGATACATTGCCAGCGGTCCACGGCGACTCGACATTCAATCCCTATACGATTACGGTCGTCAAGTATGGTTGGGATACCGCAACGGGCGGATACATCTATGACAGCATCGAGACCGAAACCGCTCTCTCTCTGGATTCTTCTGATACTGATGGTTCACAGTTGTTCAACGGCACCCTTGGTACGTTGTTCGGACAGGACCCGGAGCGGGTGTCGATCCTATTTGCCCACTACTCGAACGGCGCCATTGCATTGGCGGGCACCTGCTGGAGTTCAAGTTACCACAAGAATATCCTTTACTGGCTCGACACATTGGTCATCCACAATTCCGTCGGGGACACTGGACGGATTTCATTCCGCAGCTATAACCTCAATGCGGACGGCGGCAATTATACCGGAACGGCCCTATCCGATACGGTCGTGGGGACGGGCGAGAACGGTTGTGAATTTGATCGGATTGCCAACTCGTCATTCTCGTGGGGCGGCGACCAGAACAAAATGCAAATCTGGAATAGACAGGACAATGGGCCAATTTCGGAGGGAGGCGAGTATGACCGCGCCGGGTTGGTCGATTTTTTCTTCGGTGTCGCCGGCCATGATACTCTCGGTTGGTGGGCACCATTCCGCACCTGCGAACTGGCCGACGGGACGGTCGAACCGGACGGCTTCGACATTTTTATGGTTAAGCAGCCTCAACGGGCATTCGGGTGCGCGGAAGGCTGCGATACCGCGATGATCAGACAGCGGTGTGACTCGCTCAAGATTCTTTGGCAGAAGGTCTATGACTACTGCGCCGACTATCCGCAAATCCAGTGGGTGCTCGTGTTCGGCGTACCGTACGATGCGGACGCATCGAATATCAGCGAAGCGGAAGCGGCCATTCTCGGCAAGCATCTCAACTGGTGGAATGATACGCTCCCGACGGTTAATCCGGCCCCGAACGTCTGGTTATTCGATTCCTTCTCACCACTCATGCAGTGGGAGAGCGGGCATTACATGGAGGCGGGTCATGAAGTCAAGTATATGTTCGCTGATTCGGTGACGGACAGCGAAAACCATATCCTCGCGAGCGTCGGGGCCTCATTGGTTCAGGATACGTTGGTCCCATTTATCAAAACGATTTGTGATTCGCTCCTAACATGGCGCCGGACGGCAATAGTCGAAGAAGAGGAAGAAGGGGATCCACCTGTGGCGGGTTTCTATGGGACACCGACTACAATCGATTCCGGGGAGACTGTCTCATTCCACGACCAGAGCACAAATAGTCCGACCGAATGGGACTGGGACTTTGGGGACGGAAGTACGCACGGCACGACGCAGAATCCGAGTCATAAATACGATTCAGTCGGCGTGTTCACGGTTGTGTTGACAGCTACAAATGAATACGGGTCAGACGACTATACGAGGACGAATTATATCACGGTGCAATCTCCGTCGCCGGCGGGAACCGTGTCACGAGTAAAGCTGAGGAGATGAGCGTATGCGGAAACTATTGATCGTTGTCTTTTTCCTGCTGGCCGGAACCACGGCGACCCCTGCCGAGCTGATTCTCGGCCGTGGTGTCGGATATGACGCACAGTCAACGCACCTGAATATTGACGGGACCGACTCGACGGTCAACTATTCATCTTCGCTCGGAGACTATGTCTCGTCATTCTCCGGCTCGAGCAGGCCGGCCATATTGATCCGTTGGGCGGATAGCCTCAATGCGATCATCTCGGGTAAGACGATTGACTCGGCGTATTTGCGGGTTGTGCTGACCGGTATCGAACGGGACAATGACTCCGCCTACTTTATCGCACGCCCCCTGGTCCATTGGGGATACAATACCGCAACCTTCCTCAACTATGCGACCGGGTCAGCGTGGAATACAGCGGGATGTAATGGGGCGGGAACGGATTACGCGACGACCGACTCGGTTCAATTCACGTTTGGCGCATTTGGTGACGCCAGTTGGGCGAATGATGACACCATCCGAATCCCCATTACCGATTTCGTCCAGGTCTGGGCAGACGACACAACGGACAATGAGGGACTTGTCATCAAGGGGCGGGGCGGATACTGCATACTTGGTATCTATTCTGCAGATCATACGACGGCAGCTCGACGCCCCGAAATTCAGGTTTACTATCCGTCGGGGCCGGTGACGGTCTCGCCGCCAGCATCGGTATCCATCGACACGCTCCACTCCGACTTCAGTGATGAAGAGGACTCCATCGAGGTTACGGTGACGACCGGGTCACAGACCGGATATGACAAGGTGATCATAGCCTGGTCCACGCTGGTCAACCCGGACAGCTCGAACGCCGGTGATACCCTTGAGTGGGCCTACCAGGCTTCCCATACGTTTACCGATACCATTATCGTTGACGACATGGAGGAGTATACCGCCTACATCAACGCCTGGAACTACGACGCAACAGATGGGTGGTCAACGCGGCGTAGTGATACGAAGGTCTTTCGACTCGCAGCGGACACGTCGCCGCCGGATTCATTTGAGGTGATTCGCGCCTTCATTCTCGACGTCGACAATACTCTCGACACTGT
>Ga0209606_1002269_pt1 | contig 21723 bp, 18 predicted proteins | sample AD_UKC057_MetaG_FD_184412 | JGI IMG/M metagenome (GOLD analysis project Ga0209606, IMG submission 184412) | Active sludge microbial communities of municipal wastewater-treating anaerobic digesters from USA - AD_UKC057_MetaG (SPAdes) (version 2) | ecosystem: Engineered > Bioreactor > Anaerobic >...
CATCTCGATCTGCGGCAGCGGGAAATGGGGGCTGTCGGGGGCGTCGTCCGTCTTGGGGGGCATCAGTTCCACGGCGTTGGTTCCAAAAACGGCGAGGTCGCGGTAATACTGCTCCCACATTGGCAGATTCCACGCGTCGTAGGTGTTCACCTTCGGGCGGAAGCCCAACTGATGGCCGCGCAATGCACAGACCGGCGCGGTATTGATGGCCGTTGCCGGTGACAGGCTTGCCGCGCCGCGCGACATACGCAATTCGCGTAACAGGCGGCCCACGCCGAACAACACGCCGCGTGGGTCGTGGCCCGCTACCAATACTACAGCCGGAGTGCGGCCGGGAATGACGCGAAGCACATATCCTTCGGGGCTCTCTGGCGTGCTGGCTGAGATATCGTCCGCCACAGGCGCCGCGCATGCGCTAAGCGACGCTGGCGTTCCTACCGCGATGACCGGTTCAGCGCCGGCGGGCCACTCGTGAACCACCTTCCAGCGGAGCGTGGTCCTTTTCTCGACCTCGTCGAGCAGCATTTCGACCGCCTTCTGTTCGGGACGGCTCGCATCGGCCGGCGTTACCACGACCGCCGAATCCAGTTGAAGCGGGGCGTCGTTGTCTACGGGAGCCGCAACGGCGTCAGCGCCGGCTGCCAGGCAACCCAAGAGTATGGTTAGAAGGAAAGCGGCGCAAACGAACTGCAACCCGCCGATCACGTAGCGCACGGACATCATTTCATGCCTCCTTTTCGCAGACTCCTTCAAGGAAGTGCTCGCGCGTTCTGCATTTCTTACAATAACAGAGTATACCCTTGCTCCGCAGCTTCAAACTTGGCGCGCGCTGCGGGCCAAGACCGGCTTTCAAAATGCAGGCCGCATGATATCATGGCTTCTTCTTCGAGTAACGCGCGTTGAAACAAGCCCGCGGTGAGGCTGGACGCGCGCCTGCCCCCTTGCAGCAGGGATGGAAGTGAGGTCAATAGCCATGTTGACGATCAGTTCCGGGTCCAGCGCTCGATGCAGCCCCATGGTTCTTTGTTTGGCGCTCGCCGCTTTGGGACACGCCGCCTGTTTCGGTCAGGAGACGTCCATGCCTTGGACGGTCAACGAGCCCGTCGTCAGCATCCGGAAAGAACTCTATGAAAAGCATCCGAGTCCTGAATGCGCCCCGTGCGTGTGCGAGTGTTATGTCGGGCCCGGTCTCGAGCGGTGGCAGATTCACGCGTTCGAGTCCGTCAGCGATGTCTGGGATGAAGTGAACGAGCGTTTTTCCGAAGACAACGGGCGTACGTGGTCGGAGTATCGCCCTGTCCCCAACGCGAACAGAACCCTGAAGGGGATTCTGGTTCAGGAGGGCGGCGGCGCGCGGTTTTATGATGTGTCGGCAGGCGTTCTGCTGGAGGCCTGGGTCCGCGTCATTCGGCAGGGCGCCGCCTACAACAGTCACAGCTATTTCCACATTTCCCGCGACCAGGGCAGAAGCTGGACTGCCCTGAAGCAGCTTCGCTATGAAGACGGCGAGGACTTCGATGCCGGCGACCCTTTGAAACAAGGCTATATCACAAAGAACCAGGGCACTCCCACAGGCATTATTCGTCATAGCAACCGCGCCATTCTCGTGTGCGTCGGACATGCTAACGCCCCCGATGATCCTGATAACGAGGCGAGACCGGAGAAATACGGCGCGATGTGTTTCATCGGTCGGTGGAATTCCAACACGAACGACTATGATTGGATTGCCGGGAACCGAATCAGCGGGTCACCGAGAATTACCTCGCGAGGCATGGCGGAACCGGCAATCGCCGAGTTGAAGGATGGAGGGGTGCTCATGCTCCTCCGGGGTTCCGACACGCCCGAAACGCCAGGACGGCGATGGTACGCCGTGTCCTCGGACGGCGGCATGACTTTTGGCGACATCCGAGAACTCACGTACGACGATGGCTCGTCTTTCTATACGCCGTCTACAATGTGCGGCCTGATTCGGCACAGCGCCACGGGCAAGCTGTTCTACGTCGGGAACATCTCGCCAGTACCTCCGAAGGGCAACTGGCCTCGATACCCGCTAATCATCGCGGAGGTTGAAGAAAAGATACCGGCTCTTCAACGCGACACCGTAACGGTGATCGACGACCGTCAACCCGGACAATCCGACCAGATTCAGTTCTCGAACTTCTCTCTTCTGGAGAACCGCGAAACACATGAATTGGAGTTGCTGATCACGCTTTACGGTGAGCGCCCCGGCGAACACTGGGCCACTGCCGACTGCTACAAGTACTGGTTGAGCGTGCTGCCGGACCAATGACAATCGTTGTGAACACCATGGCGCGGCGTGTCTGCAGGCAGCCGCGGGCGAGACGGTACGGGTCATCGCTCAGAGCCCGGCTGATGCGTGGCAAACCTTGAAATTGGGGCGTTTCACGCGCATTTCCTTGTTGTGGAGCGCGTGTGGTATATTTGTGCAATCCTTCAGAAAGCGCCCATGGCCTCGGCGTTCAGCTATTGCGAGGCGGTGTCAGGGTGTCTTTTTGATGGCTCAAACCTGCGGAAGCACGGGGCGCGCCGGACGCCGCGCGGGCTGCTCGCGCGGCAGCAGCGCCCGGTGCGCCGGTAAACGTAGACTAGAACAGGGGAAGGTAGACATGTCGAACGCTTTTAGACTCGTCGAACCGAAATTCGTGCCGCCGTTGGATCCGGGGTTCCGTCCCGCCGTCCTGGCCAATCATGCGTTTGTAAAGGAAGTACATGATTCGGGCGCGGGCGTTCCGCTGGTATTAGGACTGGAGCGGTCCGATGGCTCAGTTTCGCGTTATGAAACGGTTGCGTTCCCTGAGGGTCACAAGCGGGCGGATGCGAACCTGATGTATGCCGAGCGTCTGGTCAAATTCTTGTTGTGGCAGCGCGGGGGTTGGAAGGTGTACGTGGGCGGCCCGAAGAGCGTGGGCGCGCACATCGCCAAATGCTATTCGCCCGATGGTATCCGCGCATTCGATTACCACTTCATGGGCGAGGATGTGTACGAGACGACGTTCACGGTCGAAATCTGCAGGGCGGAAGACGTGCCCCCTGAGAAGGAGAGCACACAGCCGCTCGGGCGTCACCTCGACGGTTGCCGCATCGGGTTCGATCTGGGGGCATCGGATCGCAAAGTGTCAGCCGTGGTCAACGGCGAGGCGGTGTTCAGCGAGGAAGTCGTCTGGGAGCCGCGCAAGAATACCGATCCCACGTACCACTACGAGGAGGTCATGAAAGCCATCAAGACCGCCGCATCCAAGATGGAGCGCGTGGACGCGATCGGGGGCAGTTCCGCCGGCGTGTACATCAACGATCGCCCCATGATCGCATCGTTGTTTCGCGGCGTGCCCAAGGATAAGTTCGGGCAGGTGCGCAATATGTTCTTGCGCATCCGCGAGGAGATGGGGGTGCCCTTGAACGTCGTCAACGATGGCGAAGTCACGGCGCTGGCGGGCTCCATGTCGCTGGAAGACAACGGCGTGCTCGGTATTGCCCTTGGCTCGAGCGAGGCGGGCGGATACGTCACGATGGACGGCAACATCACCGGCTGGCTTAACGAGCTTGCGTTCTGCCCCGTGGACTACAGTGAGGGAGCGCCCGCGGACGAGTGGTCGGGCGACCGGGGCGTAGGCGCGCTGTATTTCTCGCAGCAATGCGTGTTCCGTCTTGCGCCGAAGGCCGGGATCGAGCTGCCGGCTGGCGTCACGGATGCGGAGAAGCTGAAAGCGGTGCAAGAAGAGCTGGAAGAAGGCCACGAGGGCGCCGTCAACATCTGGCGCAGCATGGGCTGCTACATGGGGTACGCCATTGCCCATTACGCCGATTTCTACGAGCTGAAACACGTGCTGATCCTGGGACGGTGCACATCGGGGAGAGGCGGCGATCTCATTCTGGAAGGCGCCAAAGAGGTGTTGAAAGCCGAGTTTCCGCATATCGCCTCGTCGGTGAACATTCAGTTGCCCGATGAAAAGAGCCGTCGCGTGGGCCAGTCCATCGCGGCCGCGAGCCTGCCTGCCATCCGGTAGGCGGTTTGGCCGGGCCCGGTTTGCAGCAGGAGATTAGGGTTCCCGCCGCCGTTTTCGGGAGCGGGGATGAATGCAATTTCGTTTGGAGATATCGCGAGAGTGGCGATTTCGGGAGGAGAACATGAAATTCACACTGGAGACCGCGGAACTTTTTGTGCCGGACGGCCTGCCTGCGAAGGAGGCTTTGGCGCGCACCACTCATATGGCCGTAGGCGCGCACCAGGATGACCTTGAGATCATGTCCTTCGAGGGCATCATGGCCTGCTTCCAGCAGACCGACAAATGGTATACGGGCGTGGTCGTCACCAATGGAAGCGGCTCGCCCCGCGATGACGTCTACAAGGACTACACGGACGATGAAATGCGGCTGGTGCGCTTCAAGGAGCAGAAGAAGGCCGCCGTGGTGGGCGAATACGCCGCGCAGGTCCTGCTCGATTACCCCAGCTCCGCCATCAAGGACGGCGCCAACACGAATCCCGTGGCCGATTTGAAACTGATTCTGGAAACGGCGAAGCCCGAGGTCGTCTACACCCACAACCTGGCCGACAAGCATGACACCCACGTCGGCGTCACGCTGAAGGTCATCGAGGCCATCCGCGCGTTACCGAAGGCCGACCGTCCCAAGCGGCTCCTCGGCTGCGAGGTGTGGCGCGACCTCGACTGGCTGTGCGACGCGGATAAGGTGGCCATGGACGCGTCGGCTCACGAAAGCCTTCAGGCGGCCTTGCTCGGCGTATTCGACTCCCAGATTTGCGGCGGGAAGCGCTACGACCTGGCCACCATGGGCCGCCGCAAAGCACATGCAACGTATTTTGCGTCCCACGGCGTGGATGTGACCACCGGCATGAATTTCGCCATGGACCTGACTCCCCTCGTAGCGGACCCCGGCAAGGACCCGGCCGTCTACGTGCAGGAGTACATCCAGCACTTCGCGGACGAGGTCGGGGCGCGTCTGGCAAAACTTTCGTAACGGATTTCGTCAGGGGCAGCCGCGCACGTATGAGGCTGCCCCGCTTTTGACCCAACCCCAGCCGCTGGGAGGCGCGATACCGGTGAAACCGATGCAAGAAAGGCGCCGCCGCAACGCGCTCGTAAGAGCTGCGCTTTGCGTGTCTGCCGCCGGCCTCTTGGCTCTTTGCGAAGGCTGCGGAGGCAAGGTTGAGGTCCCGGCGGGGGATAGCGCCGTAGCTGGCACGCAGGCCTTTCCGCCGCTCGACACGCCTGCTCCCAGTGAACGTATCATCACCTTTGCGCCTCACATCACCGAAACCGTGTTCGCCCTCGGGAAAGGCAGCCAGGTCATAGCAGTGTCGGATTTTTGCGATTTCCCTCCCGAAACCGAACGTCTTGAACGCGTGGGCGGATGGCAGAACCCCAACCTCGAGAAAGTCACTGCCCTGAAGCCCGATCTGGTCATTGTGCAAGGCGAACATGAACGGGTGACCGAACTGGCCGAGATACGGGGTTTTGAACTGCTCCGGGTCAACATGGACAGCCTCGACACCATCCGGGAAGGCATGCGGCTCATCGGCGCGCGCCTGGGATGTCCGAAAGAGGCGGAAGACCTGGTGCAGGCGTTCGACGCTGACCTCGAAGCGGCTCGGGATGCCGTGGCGTCGAGGCCCCGCACGAAAGTGCTCATCCTCACGGGCCGCCAGTTGCACGACATGGCCAATTTTCACACGGTTGGCGGCACGTCGTTCGTGTCGGAGCTTGTTGCCGCGGCGGGCGGCGACAATTTGTATGAGGATGCCGGACAGCCGTACATCGAAGCGTCAAAAGAGACGGTGGTCATGCGCGCCCCCGAGGCCGTCATCGAGTTCCATGCCGGCGAATCGCTCTCGGAAGACTTGAAAGCGCAGTACATCGCGGATTGGCAACAAATGCCCTCGCTGCCGGCCGTGCAGAATAACCGGCTCTTTCTTGTGACCGAATCCCATGCGTTGCGCCCGGGACCTCGCGCGCCGGAGATCGCGGCGAAGCTGGCCTCGTTGTTGTATCCTGACCTCGAAATGACGTTGAGGAATCATGGGCAGACGCCTTGAATCACAAGCCGTATCGTTTTCGTATGTGGCCGAGGCTCCTGTCCTCGCCAGTGTCGACGCGGTCGTAAGCGGCGGCGAGGTGGTGGGTGTCATCGGGCCCAACGGGTCAGGGAAGAGCACGTTTTTGCGCATCCTCTGCGGATTCCTGCATCCCGATAATGGGGAGGTGTTGCTTGACGGCCTGCCGCTGCGCGCCGTCAGCAACCGTGAGCGCGCCAAGATGCTGGCCTTCCTGCCGCAGACCGTCACCCCGGCGTTCGCCCTGACCGCCTTCGAGGTTGTGCTCCTGGGACGGTATCCGCGGCTCGGGCCTCTGGGAGCGCCGTCCGCACGCGACCGCGAAGTCGCGTTACGATGCATGCGCGAGACCGAAACCGAGGGACTGCGTCATCGCGATTTCGGCACGCTGTCCGGGGGCGAACGGCAGCGGGTCCTTCTCGCCAGCATCCTGGCGCAGGAACCCGATCTGCTGTTGCTGGACGAGCCTACCGCGGCCCTCGATATTCACCACCAGGCTGAGATCTTCACGCTCCTGCGCGAGTTGGCCGGCAACGGATATGGCGTGGCGGTCGTGACCCACGATCTGAACGTCGCGGGGCAATTCTGCGACCATCTCGTTCTCATGACCTTGCGGGCCCGTATCGCCGCACAGGGGACGCCGAAACAGGTGCTGACATCGGAACTGCTGTCCGAGGCGTACGAGTCGTCCATCATGGTGACCGAACACCCCATTACGGGCACGCCGCTGGTATGTCCTGAACCGGGGGCGGCCAGGGGAGCGGAGCCATGAAACGGCGTCATACGGGCATTGTCGCGCTCGCGCTGGTGGCGGCCTCGCTTGCGGCGGTCGTTGCCAGCATCGGCATCGGCAGCGAATCCATCAGCCTCGCCACCGCGTGGCGGGATTGGCGCGCGGGCCGCACGCTGGCCGAATCCCCCGAGCTGGCGATTGTGGTCGAGCACCGGCTTCCCCGGACTCTGGCGGCGCTGCTTGCCGGTGGCGGCCTCGCCCTGGCGGGCTGCGTGTTCCAGGCGCTTCTGCGTAACCCGCTCGCTACTCCCTACACCCTGGGAGTGGCCAGCGCGGGGGCATTCGGGGCGTACACGGCGAGCGTTTTGATGCGTTCGATCGGCCTGACCGTGGCGCTCTGGGGTTTCTCGCCCGTACAGGTGTTTGCGTTTGTTTTCGCGCTGCTTGACGTTTCCCTCATCTACCTCATGGCCGTGCGCAGGCATCATGTCTCGTCGTCGGTTCTGCTGTTGGCGGGTATCACTCTCGGGATGCTCTCTAACGCCGGCATGATGCTCGTGCGGTTCCTGTCGGACCCCGGCATGCTGGCCATGATGGAGCGCTGGCTGATGGGCGGGGTCGACGTCATCGGTTATGAGCCGGTGGCGACGTTGGCTGCCGGGGTGTTGCCCTGCAGCCTGATTCTTCTGTTGCAGGCCCCGAAATTCGACCAACTGGGGTTCGGCGCCGAGGTGGCCCAGGGGCGCGGCGTAAACGTCCGCCGTCTCCAGACCACCACATTTCTTCTTGGTTCGTTGCTGACCGCCGTGATTGTCTCGGAAGCCGGCCCCATAGGTTTTGTGGGACTCATCGTGCCCCATGCCGTGCGCAGCCTGACGGGGTCCCGTCACCGTCTGCTGATGCCGCTTTCGTTTGCCGCGGGAGGGGCTTTCCTGTGTCTGTGCGACATCTTCGCCCGCGTCGTTTTCCCCGGCGAAACCCCCATTGGTATTATCACGGCGTTTATCGGCGGGCCGTTTTTCCTGTACCTCCTGATTCGCCGGAACTTCGGCGACTGGGAAACCTGACCGGCAACCGCGGGCACAGCCTCCTTGCGAACCTGGAATCAAAAAGGGTAGGCTAACGCCTCGGAAAACCCTCGATGGAGTCGTGCCGATGAGCGAGTATGTCCTGGAGATGCAGAATATCGTCAAGCGCTTTCCGGGCGTTTTGGCGGTGGATCACGGCCAGCTGACCCTTCGCCCCGGCGAGGTGCATTGCCTCGTGGGCGAGAACGGCGCGGGAAAGTCCACTCTCATGAAGGTTCTGGCAGGCGCGATCCCGATGGACTCCGGGGAGATCCGCCTATCGGGAGAGCCGGTCGCCATTACCTCGCCGCACCAGGCCCAGCAGCTTGGCATCAGCATGATCTACCAGGAGTTCAATCTGAGTCCATTCCTCAGCGTGGCGGAGAATATCTTCCTGGGGCGCGAGCCTCGCCTGGGCAAAACGCCTTTCATCGATTGGTCGAAGATGTACCGAGACGCTCGCGAACTTCTCGGGCGGGTGCGCACCGATCTCGATGTGCGCAAGCCGGTCAATGAATGCAGCGTCGCTCAGCAGCAGATCGTCGAGATCGCCAAGGCATTGTCGTTCAGCTCGAAAGTCATTGTTATGGACGAGCCGTCAGCCACGCTTACCGATCACGAACTCAAGGCGCTGTTTGACCTGATTCGCGGGCTGAAGAAAGACGGCATCGGCATGATCTATATCTCGCACCGCCTCGAAGAGATCTTCGAGATAGGCGACCGGGTCACCGTTATGCGCGATGGACAGTACATCGGCACCCACGACGTTTCCGACATGCGCCGCGAAGACATCATCCACATGATGGTCGGCCGTGAACTCAAGGACGAGTTACCCAAGGAGCATTTTGAGCGCGGCGAAGAGGTCCTTCGTGTCGAGCATATGTCCATCGGCGGCTCTTTCCAGGACATCAGTTTCAGTCTGCACAAGGGGGAGCTCATGGGGTTGACGGGACTGGTTGGCGCGGGCCGCACCGAGGTTGCCCGGGCGATCTTCGGCGCCGACAAGATCGAAGCCGGCCAACTGTTTTTGAATGGCGTTCCCATTACCGTCACCTCGCCCCAGGATGCCATCCGCCAGGGGATCGGATTGCTCACCGAGGACCGCAAGAACCAGGGTCTTGTGCTGGGCATGACGGTGCGCGAAAACACGACCCTGGCCAATCTGAAGGACCTGGTCAAGTTTCTTTTTGTGGACCGCGGGCGTGAACGGCAGGTGACCCTCAAATACGTGGACGAACTGCGCATCAAGACCCCTACGATCGAGCAGACAGCCCAGAACCTCAGCGGCGGCAACCAGCAGAAACTCGTTTTGGCCAAGTGGCTCTTCACGGATTGCCGGGTGCTGATCTTCGACGAGCCCACGCGCGGTATCGACGTAGGGGCGAAGGTGGAGATCTATAAGCTGATGAACGAGCTGGTCCGCAACGGTGTTTGCATCCTGATGATCTCGAGCGAATTGCCCGAGGTATTGGGCATGTGCGACCGCATTCTCGTCATGCATGAGGGGCATCTGGCTGGGGAATTGCCGCGCGCCGAAGCCGATCAGGAACGCATCATGCGCCTCGCAACGGGCGAAACGCTGGCCAAGGTCTAGCGCAGCGCCGAGAGCCGCCCGGGCTAACGCAATCCGTCGCGAGCGGACGCGGTCCTGCCGAAAAAGCGCGCGTATTTCAGCAGCCAAAGGCGTACAGAGGAAACTCGAACATCTCAAAGAGAACAGGAGATCCGCTATGGCCACCTCGCTGTTGATTTGCCTGCCCCTGGCGCTGTGCGCCGCGGACGCCCGCGAGCCCAGGAGCGACGTGGGCAATTTCTTTCCCATGTTCGAGGACTACGCCGGACGCTCCGCGTTTCCCCTCTCGTATCTCGCCCAGGACTGGCCCGACGCGGACGCATGGCGGCGGCAGGGGCGCGACCGGATGCATGAGCTCCTCTCCTACGACCCCGTTCCTTCCGCGCCCAACGCCGAAATCCTCGAAACCGTGAAGAAAAACGGTTACACCTGCCATCTCGTTCGGTATAACATCGCGGCGGACCGGGCGACCGAGGCTTTTCTGCTCATTCCCGACGGACTCGACGCGCCCGCCCCCGCCGTGGTGGCTCTGCATTGTCACAGCGGCTTTTATTACTACGGCAAAGAGAAGATTACCGGGACCGAGAACCCGGTGCAGGCGCTTCAGGACCTCATCAACGGCACGTACGGGGGGCGGCCGTTTGCGGATGAACTCGTGCGGCACGGTTTTGTCGTCCTTGTGCCCGACGCGTTCTATTTTGGCGCGCAGCGCCTGGATGTCACCCAGATTCCGAGCCATTTTGCCGCACAGTTACGGGATAAGGAGCCGGGAACCAACGATTACGTGCAGCTCTTCAATCCCGTCGCCGCCCGTCACGAAGATTTGATGGCCAAGACCATGTTTGCCGCAGGCACCACCTGGCCCGGCATTCTCTTTCAGGGCGACCGCGCGAGTGTGGACTATCTCGTGACACGCCCCGAGGTGGATCCCGGGCGGATCGGGTGCCTCGGCCTTTCGATCGGGGGTTTCCGGAGCGCCCATCTTTTCGCTCTCGACCCGCGCATCAAGTGCGGCGTTGTCGCGGGCTGGATGACCACCTACGGCGGACTGCTGTACGACCACGTCCATTCGCACACATGGATGGTTTACGTGCCCCGGCAGCACAACTTCCTCGACCTCCCCGACGTGGTGACCCTCAACGCTCCCAACCCGCTCATGGTTATCAACTGTCTCAAGGATTCGCTGTTTACGCTCGAGGGCATGCAGGCGGCCGAAAAGAAGATCGCCGCCGTCTACGGGAAAATGGGCGCCGCGGACCGGTTCGTCTGCAACTATTACGACGAACCCCATTCGCTTAAAATACCGGCTCAAGACGACGCTATCGCATGGCTCGAAAAGTGGCTGAAGCAATAGTCAGAGGTACAAACACGATCCGCTCCGGATCGCGGACCCAAGTCTTGCCGTCACGTGAGTGGCACAGCTGAAAATCAATCCGCCCCACGTTCGTGTGCTCGATCCAGAACATCCACAGCATTCCGGTATAGATGCCTTCGCGGAGGTCGACGCTGATGCCGCAAAACCGCGTATTGGGACCATCGCGTTCATCAGGCGCAATCACCAACCCCGGCTCGCTCCAGTGGACAAAATCCGAAGATTCTGTCCGGGCGGCTTGGCATCCGACCCCGCCGAACCGGCCGTAGGCGGCGTATTTCTCAAGCTTAGGGTCGTACTAGACCGCTTGCCCTGATACACGATGAACGGACCGAAACCGTGGCAATCGAGGGATAGCCAAGCAGCACCACAACAATCAAGCCGCACGGAACTCCCCTCCACACAGCGGGATGTTGGCGTCTCCCCATCCCCGTACCCTCATCGGCATCGTCTGTCAATGCCACTGATACCGCCGGCTCCGTACGTCTTTGAGAGCCCCCAGAATTTCCGTTTGGGTAGCTACGGCCCCTGAATTGTCCCACACCGGTCTTATTGGCTATCATTTGAGTTCAGCGGGTGCGCTATGCCAAAGAGGAGAGGAGTCTCTCTGAAGGAAGTGGGGAAGCACCGTGAAGATTGATCGTCGTTTGACTCCGAAGAGTTTCGAAAAAGCATTGGAGCGCTTTTTCGAGCTGTCCGGAAAGAAGATCCATGCGTTGAACACGGCGTGGGACCCTGCGGCGGGTTCGCCGGTGTTCACGCGGCAAGGCAAGTACACGGCGCGGGGCTGGACGGAATGGACCCAGGGGTTTCAGTTCGGGTGCCAGATTCTGCAGTTCGACGCGACGGACGACTCGGCCTTCTTTACGATGGGCCGCGGGAACACCATCCGATATATGGCGCCGCACGTCAGCCACATCGGAGTGCATGACCACGGGTTCAACAACATATCCACGTACGGCAACCTGCGTCGCCTGGCGATAGAGGGCCGCACACTCGAGACGCCTGATTCGATGCACTTCTACGAAATGGCGTTGAAGGTCTCGGGGGCGGTCCAGGCGGCGCGCTGGACCCCTCTGTATTACGGTCCCGGCTACATTTACTCGTTCAACGGTCCTCATTCGCTGTTCAGCGATACAATTCGCTCCGTTCGTTCGCTCATGCTCGCGCACAAGCTCGGCCACTGTCTTATGGGCGAGAACGATGCGCGCATTTCGCTGTTGGAACGCGGCATTCTGCATGCCGCGGCAACCGCGCAGTACAATGTGTACTATGGCGAGGGGCGGGACCGGTACGACGTGCGGGGACGGGTCGCGCACGAAAGCATCTTCAACACCAAGGACGGCAAGTACCGCTGTCCGAGCACGCAACAGGGATATTCGCCGTTTACCACGTGGACGCGCGGCCTTGCCTGGGTGATACTGGGATACGCCGAGGAGTTGGAGTGCCTGGATACCTTCAGCGACAGCGAATTGGAGCAAATCGGGGACGGCAAGGCCATCCGCAACATGATGCTCAAAGCGGCGACAGCGACCGCCGACTTCTACATTGCCAACACCCCGGCGGACGGCGTGCCGTATTGGGACACGGGCGCGCCGGGTCTGGCCAGGATGCCGCGTCATCTGGAAGAACCTTCGAAGCCGGACAATCCCTACGAGCCCGTGGACAGTTCGGCGGCTGTGATCTCCGCTCAGGGATTGTTGCGGCTGGGGCATGTGCTGGATATCGAAGGTGAAGGGAAGAAGTACTACCAGGCGGGACTGACCGTCGCGAAAACCCTGTTTGCGCCGCCGTACCTCTCGGAGAAACCGGCGCATCACGGTTTGATTCTGCACTCGGTCTATCACCGGCCGAATGGATGGGACTACGTGCCTCGCGGGAAAAAGGTGCCTTTCGGCGAATCGTCGATGTGGGGCGATTACCATGCCATGGAACTGGCGGTATATCTGCAGCGTGAGATCAAAGGCGGGCCGTATCTGACGTTTTTCGCGTAGAGAATGCGGGTAAGGCGAGGCGTGCCAAAAGAGAGGATTGCGCAATGAAAACTCATCAGCTGGGCATCATCATGAACGGCGTCACGGGACGGATGGGGACCAATCAGCACCTGATCCGGTCGCTCCTGGCCATTCGCGCACAAGGCGGGGTCAAGGTTGGCGCGGATGAGACAATCATGCCCGAGCCCATGCTGGTCGGGCGCAACGCGGCCAAGCTCGAGAAGCTGTCCCAGGCGCATGGCGGCCTGCCGTGGACCACGGATCTCGGTGCGGCACTGTCTGACAGCAGGTATGACGTATATTTCGATGCGCAGACGACGCTGCGGCGGTACGAATGCGTGAAACAGGCCATCGACGCCGGGAAACACGTCTACTGCGAGAAACCCACGGGCACAAACTCGAAGGAAGCCTATGAGCTGTACAAACTTGCCAAGAAGGCGGGCGTGAAGCACGGGGTGGTGCAGGACAAGCTGTGGCTTCCGGGATTTCTCAAGCTGAAGTATCTGCTGGACACGGGGTTCTTCGGCGAGCTTCTGGCCGTGCGCGGCGAGTTCGGCTACTGGGTGTTCACGGGCGAGGATCAGCCAATGCAGCGTCCGTCGTGGAACTATCGCAAGGCCGAGGGCGGCGGCATCATCGTCGACATGCTGTGCCACTGGCGCTATCTTGTCGACAACCTCTTCGGCAACATCACCTCGGTCTGTTGCGTAGGCGCGACCCATGTCAAGAAACGCCGGGACGAGAACGGCGCTCCCTTCGATTGCGACACGGACGACGCCGCCTACGCCACGTTCATCACGGACCGCGGCATCATCTGTCACTTCAATTCGTCGTGGTGCACGCGGGTGCGGCGCGACGACCTGTTGACGGTTCACGTTGACGGGATGAAAGGCTCTGCCGTCGCGGGGCTCCGCGAGTGCTATGTCCAGCCGCATTCGGTAACCCCGAAACCGGTCTGGAACCCCGACATTCCCAGTCCTATCGACTATTACGCGAACTGGATGCGCATGCCCGACAACCAGGTCTATGAAAACGCGTTCAAAGCCGAGTGGGAACTCTTCCTCCGGCACGTGGTGAAAGACGAACCGTTCCGGTGGGACCTCAAGGAGGGGGCGAAGGGCGTGCAGCTCGCGGAACTCGGGCACCGGTCCTGGCATGAGCGCCGCTGGGTCGACGTGCCGGACCTTGACTAAGGAGTATCCGAAATGGCGGAAAAGCTCACCGATTTCTCGCGATTGTGCATTCACACGATTACGACGAAACCGTGGTCGTTAGCCGAGTGTCTTGACAACTACCGGAAGGCGGGCGTGCCCGCCGTGACGGTGTGGCGCCAGTGGCTTGAACCGCAGGGCATGCAGGAATCGGCGCGCATGCTCAAGGATTCGGGGTTGCGCGTGACCAGTCTGTGCCGGGGCGGATTCTTCCCTGCCATGTCCGGGGAAGAGCGCCGGAACGCCCTCGACGACAACCGCCGCGCGATCGACGAGGCTCATGCGATCGGCGCGCCGCTCATCGTGCTGGTCTGCGGCGCGGTACCCGGCATGCCGCTCCACGAAGCCCGCAAACAGATCGCGGACGGCATCGCGGCGGTCCTGCCCGACGCCAGAGCGGCCGGCGTCAAACTTTCCATCGAGGCCCTCCATCCCATGTTCTCGGATGCGCGGTCGGCCGTGAATACGTTGACGGATGCCAACGATATGGCCGCGAAACTCAGCGACGATCACGTGGGTGTGACAGTCGACGTGTACCACGTCTGGTGGGACTCGAGGCTCGAGGCTGAAATCCGCCGGGCAGGCAAGACCATTCTCTCGTTTCACGTGTGCGACTGGCGTACGCCGACTCGCGATCTGCTCAACGACCGGGGCCTGATGGGCGAAGGCTGCATCGATATCCGGGGTATTCGATCCTGGGTCGAGCGGGCGGGATTCACGGGCGATATCGAGGTCGAGATCTTTTCGGATGCGTGGTGGGCGACCGATCAACACGTGTTTCTCGAGAAGGTCAAGGCCGCCTACCTCGAGCACTGCTGAGGCGGGCAGCGCTACTCTTTTGCGATGGTCAACTGGATCTGGGTGCCGTCGTCGCCGCCCATGAGCACGAGGTTCAAGTTCCGGCCGCTCTTGGTGTACACGAGCATGTGCATCGTGCCGGCCTGGTTCATCTCGGATTCCTGGGCCCAGCCGTTCGCCTCGGCCTCTTTCTTGTAATACGCGACGATCTTGGCCACGGCGTCTTTAGATTGGGCGGTAACGCTGACCGAGCCGCTGGCCGAATCCTGCTGCACGGCGAGGACTTCCATCCCTGCGTACTGCGGCACGTCTTTCGGAAAATCATCGGGGATCTTGGCGGCCGCGCCGACGACGGCGGTCGTTGTGCCGTCTTCAGACGTGACGGTTGCTGATCCCCGGTCGACGTTCACATTCACAGTGCCGCCGTCCTTGTCGGTTCCGCTGATCTTGACGTTTCCCGAAGAGATGTCAACGTCGACATCTGAACCGTCGGCCTTGGCAGCTTGCTCGATCATGCGCTCGGCGGCCTTTTCCTCCACGGCTTTCCCGCCGCATCCGGCGAAGACCAACGCCGCGGCGCCTGTCGCAAGAATCAACGCGCACTTCATGGATTTCCCTCCCGGTCTGGTTTACTCATAGCACCCACATTAAGGATAGCACGTGTTCTAGAACCAGACAACGGACGCCCGAAACGGGAGAAGGGGCCTTCTCGCCGCCAGAGCGTCGTGGCTCATTTTACACGGCCGCCGTTTTCGACGGAACCAGGTGCTCCGATGGCCGTCCTGTGCGCGCCGAGGCGGCAATCTTGGCCCCGACACCCTATCGCGGCTACAATACGGGCCATGAGCAGGGAAACACCACAGAGCGGGGCCATGCGGGCGCACTTGGCAGCCGTCGTTCCGTGTTACAACGCAGGGAGCCGGGTCCGCGCCGTTGTTAAGGGCCTCATGGAACTTTTGGACCGCGTGTATGTCGTCGACGACGGCAGCGCGGATGGGTCAGCACAGTCGGTGGACGGGCTGTGCGCGACGGTTGTGACGTTTTCCGAGAACCGGGGCAAGGGATTCGCGATGCTGGCGGGGTTCGAAACGGCCCTCAAGGAACCCGGAATCCAGGCGGTGGCGATTCTTGATGCCGACGGCCAGCACAACCCCTCCGAGTTGCCGCATCTTTACAGGGCTTTCTTGGAGCATGAGGCTGATCTGGTCGTCGGAACGCGCACGTTCACGCGCGGCGAGATTCCGTTGGCGAGCTGGTTCGGAAACTCGCTTACGGCGTTCTTGACGAAGCTTTTGCTTGGACAGACGATCACGGACACCCAATCGGGATATCGCATTCATTCGCGCCGTTTTCTTGAGGACGTGCTCAAGACCATTCCTGGCGGACGGTACGAAACGGAGATGGCCATTCTGATCAAGGCGGCGCGCGAGGACTACACGCTTGTCGCGGAACCCATCCAGACCATTTACGAGGAAGGTAACCGCTCTTCCCACTTCAACAAGATTCGCGATTCGTTTAGGATTTACCGGACCTTTTTCCGGACCGCACTGAAACGCGCACAGACGCGCCCGCACTGAGCGAGGACTATGAACGAACACGCAGCCTTGTCAGACCGATTCGATTTCTACTGCTACGAAACGGGGGAACGTGCGCCTTTTGCGATGACCGGTTACCCGAAGAGCGCGGCGGGCGCGCCGATGAGCCTGCGATTTCTGGCAACGCCCGCTTTCGAGATTCTCGAGTGCCCTCCCTTATCGATGTGGGACTATGCGGATTTTCTGCCCGTTGCCGGCCCCGAGTGCGTCGTATCGCTGGAAGAAGGCGCGACACCCCTTGTTGACGCGGCACATTTGGCGGAACGCTTCGGCTTCGACCAGGTCCTGCTGAAGAACGAGATGGTCAACCCCACGGGCTCGTTCAAGGACCGCCAGGTATCGGTGGGAATCAGCCACGCGCGGGAACTCGGAAAAGACACGGTTGCCGTGGTTTCGTCGGGAAACGTGGCGTGTGCGGCCGCGGCGTATGCCGCGCGGGCGGGCATGCGCGCGATCCTGCTCATGCACGGCCAGGCGGGCGGCGGGAAGGCCGCCCAAGCGGCATCGTATGGCGCGACGGCCATGCGGGTGGACGAGCCGTCCGCGGCCAGGGTGTTTGAATTGTGTCTCGAGGCCTGTGCGGCTTTCGGATGGTACCATCTCTCGACGGCGGGCCTGTACGAGCCATTCAACGTGGAGGGCGCCAAGACCATCGCCTACGAATTGTACCATCAGACGGAGGGCGAACTCCCGGACTGGATTGTCGCGCCCGTGGGAGGCGGCGGGCTTCTCGGGGGCGTATGGCGGGGATTTCTCGACCTCCAGCGAATGGGCGTCATAGAGCGCATGCCGCGCATGTGCGGAGTACAGGCTTCCGGGTGCGCGCCGTTCGTCAAAGCGATTGAGCAAGACACGCCGTTTCTTGAAACCCTCGAACACCCGTGGCCGGACCCCAAAACGATTGCCGGGGGCATCGCGGACGATATCATCTTCGACGGGCACACCGCCTTGCCGGCTGTGCGCCAGACCGGCGGGACCGCCGTTGCCGTGAATGATGAGGAGATCATGGACGGCCTGCTGCTGTTGGCCCGCACCGAGGGGCTGCTGTGCGAGCCCACATGCGCGGTGGTGATTGCGGCGCTCGCGCACCTCCAAGAGACTGCTGGCGGAGCGCGTGTCTGTTGTCTGCTCACGGGCAACGGCGTGAAGGACATCGCGACGGTCTCGCGGCACGTGGCCGAACCGAAAACCATCCCGGCGGAGATGGAGGAATTGCGCAGAATCGCGGAGGGCGCGGCGTGACGCAACAACAAACAAAGACGAGACTAATACAAGGGAAGCATCTCTCGGGGCGCGCAGACGCCTCTGTCCTGGTTCTTGGCTGTTTCGGGCTACTCTTGGCTGCCCTTTTCCTTCTTGGAGGGTGTTCAGAATCGAAAGATGTCTTGCTGGTATATAGTCCGCACGGCCCCGACGTGTTGGGCGATTACGAAACGGAATTCGAGGCGGCGTACCCCGAAGTGGATGTTCAGTGCCTCGATATGGGCTCGCAGGAGGTCTACGAGCGCATCAAGAGCGAACGTAACAATCCCCAGGCCGATGTATGGTGGGGGGCGCCGTCCTCGATGTTCATACAAGCCGCGGAAGAGGGGTTGCTCGCGCCCTACAAACCCTCATGGGCGGACAACGTCGGCGCGCCGTACCGTGACAGCGAGCACCGGTGGTACGGCACCTATCTCTCCCCGCTGGCGATCGTGTTCAACAACCGCGGGCGGACCAAAGAGACTGTGCCACAGACCTGGGATGAGCTGCTCGAACCCCGGTGGCATCAGAAGATCGCCCTCCGTGAACCGCTGCCGTCGGGGACGATGCGGACCTTCCTCTGCGCGATGATGCTGCGCGCGCCGTCCGAAGACGAGGGTATCGCGTGGTTGAAGCGTCTCAACAATGCCACAAAGGCATATCTCGGGAATCCTCAGTTGCTGTACGATCACCTCAAGCGCAATGAAGAGATGGTGAGTGTGTGGCTCATGGCAGACATTGCGCTGCAGCGCGAGCGCAACGGCTACCCGCTCGACACCGTTGTGCCGCCTGACACGCCGGTTATTACCGAAGGCATCGCGATTGTCGACGGAGCGCCTCATCGCGAATGGGCGGAGCGGTTTTATGAGTTTGTAACGACCGCGGAGGCCCTGGCGCGCCAGGCCCGGGCGTACGCGAAGGTGCCCGCGCGAACGGACATCGACCCCGCAACCCTGCCCCAATGGATGGTGGCGCAGACCATCGACGCCATGGACATCGACTGGCGCGAGTTCGCCCGGAATGAGAAGGCTCGCATCAACCGGTGGAAAGCCGAGGTGTACGGGGCGCCATGAGTTCGGTGCAGTTCCATAGCGTATCGCGCATTTTCCCCGAGGGCGGCGGCATTCGTGAATTCACGTGCGACATTGCCGAGGGGGAGTTTTTCGCGCTGCTGGGCCCGAGCGGGTGCGGCAAAACGACCACCTTGCGCATCGCGGCCGGCCTCGAGACCCCCGACTCGGGCACGGTCTTGTTTGACGGCCGCGACGTCACCCATCTGGCCCCTGAGAAACGCAATGCGGCCATGGTGTTTCAGAGCTACGCGCTGTTTCCTCACATGAACGTCTTCGAGAATGTCGCGTTCGGACTGCGCGCGCGCAAAATGGCCGGACCCGAGATGGTGTCGCGCGTGGAGGAGTCGCTTGAACTTGTCCAGCTGGCTGGGATGGGGAAACGCGACGTGACCGAGTTGAGCGGCGGCCAGCAACAGCGCGTGGCCCTCGCACGCGCCCTTGCGGTGCATCCGCGCATTCTGCTGCTCGACGAACCTCTGAGCAACCTTGATGCCGAGCTGCGGTTCAGCACCCGGCAACACATCGCGGAACTGCAGTCGCGCCTGGGCATCACGGCCATCTACGTGACTCACGATCAGGAAGAAGCGCTTGCCCTGGCCCATCGCGTTGCCGTGCTCAAAGACGGCACATGCCACCAGATCGGCACGCCGGGCGCAATCCTGCACGAGCCGGCGACGCCCTTTGTGCGGGCATTTCTCGAGCGCCAACGCAGTGCGATGGGGTACAAGTGAGCGGCGTCTCTGTTGCAGCGTTACCGTCCGCGGCTCAGCTGCCCACGTCCATGACCACGATGAGGCTCTCGCCCTCGACACGGACTTCTTTCAACAAGAGTTTGCCGAGCTTCTGCTTGAACCCGGCTTCGTCGAGACGGTAGACGGGATATCCATCGAGATAGTTGTTGACCACCTTGAGTATAGCCGTCTTGAGCTGGTCCTCATGCGAGAAATTCGCCTGGTTGATCGTGATGTCGACAATATCGAAATCCGTGAGATAGAAGGCGCCTTCCTCGGGTTTGTATGCGAGGCGTCCGTTGAAATCGGCGTTTCCCTGGAGTTCCTTGTCGAAGAGGCTGGCGTAGTAATTCAGTTTCATGCCGATGTTCGAGCCGGCGAAATAAACCTCGGGCGAATCGAGTTTGAAGCGGGCCACCACGGCATTCTTGTCGTAAGGGAACTTTTTGTCGACCATCTCCTGGAGCCTGGCTCTGGGTATCGTGATTTCCCTGTGCATTGCATTGCAGCCCGCAAGCATGGTCAGCGCGACGGCCACTGCCGAAAGGCATTTCATGTTGATGGTTCCTCTTTCGCACGCATGGCCACGGACTCTTTTCGAGGACCCGGCCATTTGGTATTTCCACACGTTGAATATACACCTTAGCGAACGGCCATGTTCAATGGCACTACTTCTCCAGAATCGTATGCTATACTCTTCTCTACGGTGTTACTCAACAGGAGGTGTGCCATGCAGAAAAAGGTCGGAGCCGCCACTATCGAGACCATCCGGGGCGACATCACGAAAGAGCACGTCGACGCCATCGTTAACGCGGCCAACAAGAGCCTTCTCGGCGGCGGGGGCGTCGACGGGGCCATCCACCGCGCTGGAGGCCCGGCCATCCTCGAGGCATGCCGCAAGCTCAACGGATGCGAAACGGGCGATGCGAAGATCACCACGGGCGGCAACCTTCCGGCCAAATACGTGATCCATACCGTCGGCCCCGTATACCGTGACGGCGAACACGGCGAACCCGGGAAACTGGCGAGCTGTTACCGCCGCAGCCTCGGGGTCGCCCTTGAGAATGCTGTGAAAACCATTGCGTTTCCCGCCATTAGCTGCGGTGTGTACGGGTATCCCATTCCGGACGCCGCGGAAATCGCCCTCGAGACCGTCGAGGACTTTCTTCAGTCCCGCCAAGGGATTGAGCATGTGCGCTTCGTTCTTTTTTCGGAAGACGTGTATGAGCCGTTTGAAGACGCGCTGAAAGCGCTGTAGCGCAGGCGGAAGACCAAATGCTAGCAGGCGCGGACGTATCCGGCGCGGCGTAACCGCAACCAAGACAGGAAACCGTTCGGCCAGCTATGTCAAGCATATCGATGTTTCGGGCCTTCCGCCCTGTTGGCAGTCTCGGTTTCGATTTCCTGGTCCTTTGGGCCAGGCTGGTATGTGACGCGCCGTTGGCGCTCAGAACGGTGTCTGCTGCCGCCGGCGGTTCCGGGGGCGGCGCACTCTTCAAGGAGGAGTCGATGATGTTGAGTCTTGCCGCATGCATGGTTTTTGCCGCACAGGAAGCCGCCGCCGGGCCCGAGACCGCCAAATGGCCTGCAACGGCGTTTTTTGGACTACATTATGACCTGCACCCGAACGCCGGAGACACCGAACTTGGCCGCGAAACTACGTATGAGCACATCCGCGAACGATTGGAGAGGGTTCGGCCGGACTACGTGCAGTACGACTGTAAGGGTCACCCCGGGTACACCGGTTATCCGACGAAGATCGGCTCGCCATCGCCGGGCATCGTCAATGACGCGCTCAAGATCTGGCGCGACGTCACCCGCGACATGGGTATTCCGCTGTCGATCCACTATTCAGGCGTGTGGGACACCCGGGCCGTCGAGCTGCATCCCGAGTGGGCGAACGTTCATGCTGACGGCCAGAAAGACAAGAACTATACCTGCCCGCTAAGCGGCTACACCCAGGAGTTGATGATTCCTCAGTTGATCGAGGTCGTGGACATGTACGACATCGACGGGGTCTGGATCGACGGCGAGAATTGGGCGAGCCGGCCGTGTTGGTGTGAGCGGTGTACGGCGGAATTCACCACACGCACGGGCGTAGCCGAGATTCCCAAGAAGGCGGGCGATGCCCACTGGTTCGAGTGGCTGGCGTGCCACCGCGGCCTGTTCACTGACCACGTGCGCAAGTTCACCGAAGCGCTCCACGCGCGGAAACCCGGCATCGCGGTGTGCAGCAACTGGATGTA
>Ga0209606_1002270_pt1 | contig 21683 bp, 11 predicted proteins | sample AD_UKC057_MetaG_FD_184412 | JGI IMG/M metagenome (GOLD analysis project Ga0209606, IMG submission 184412) | Active sludge microbial communities of municipal wastewater-treating anaerobic digesters from USA - AD_UKC057_MetaG (SPAdes) (version 2) | ecosystem: Engineered > Bioreactor > Anaerobic >...
TACGAACTTTGAACTACGAACTTTTGCTTTTCCAATAACAGAAGTCCTCACTGCTAAACAACCTACAGGATAGGTAAGGGTTGTTTGAACAGTGAGGACTTCTAACTTTCGCTATTGATTGTTTCTAACTTATATTATATTCAATTTCCTTTGTTAGCATATACTGGGTTATTTCATCAGCAGCATTTTTCTGGTTGCTTGATAGGTGCCACTTTCCAGACGATATAAATATACTCCGGAGGAAACATTGCGTCCATTTTCATCTTTTCCATTCCATACAACATTATGTATTCCAGGATTCATATCCTCGTTTACCAGGTGGTTAACAAGTTGTCCTTTCATATTATAGATGTTCAAAGTTGTTCTTCCTGGCTTGGACAAAGTGAAGGATATATTAGTAGAAGGATTAAACGGATTAGGATAGTTATTATTCAATTTAGTTACAAGGGATGGTATTTCATTATCTGAAACATCTTCAAAGGGGAAGGGTATATTTATAAATTGGCTGGGAGTTCCATCCACATTGAAGAACTTCACTACAATGTAATATACATAAGTTCCTTCTAAAGAAAGAACTTCATGATAGGTGGTTTCTTCAGATTCTTGAACCATATAGAACTGATCCGTATTGAATTTACGATATACTTTATAGCCAACTACGGGTAGAACTGTATCCTCTGGAGGTGTCCAATAGATATAAAGTTCCCCTGTTTCGTTATTTCCTGAATAATATATGTTTTGTGGGCGAGGTAAATCAATCAAGGTAAATTCAGTATAGTGGTCAGGATTACTGGAAGAGATGATGACTGAAGTGATCGAAGATGATTGATGATAGGGCATACTTGCCGTTACAGAATGAATGCCATAAGGTAAGAGAAGGATAAAATTACCTTCAGAATCGGGATGACTAGTAAGGCGAAGGTTAGATTTTAGGGTTGCCAGAGAAGGATCAAGCCCAGAAGTTGGATATATTATTCCATATAAATAGCCTGTTTTGAGATCTACGCCGCTAATCTTAAAATCATCAATAAACCATCCAGAACCACTTGTTGATCCATCAGAGCCAAAACGGAAACGGAATATTACGGTTTGTCCTGCATACTGTGAAAGATTAAATGTTGCTGTCTGCCAACCACCTGAATTTCCTGTCCAACCTTGATCTCCACTTAGTCCATTTAGGCTATTACCGTTATAATTCGTAGTGGGATAAATTAAACTCCAAGAATTCCCATTATTGGTAGAAATAGCTACATTACCACCATCATATCCATATTCGCAAATGTAATTATGCATAAATTGCAGCTGACTGTTTTCTGCCAACAGATATTGTGGTGTGTAAAGATTGTAGGTTACTAAATCAGGATAGCTTCCGCTTAAATTGGTAGCCCAAACTTTTGTTCCGGAGAAGGGGGATACCTGTGTTGGAATTCCCCAAGTCCATCCTGTCTCAGATATAAAGATGCCATTATTCAAATCAAAATCCTCATACACAATAGGATTATTATACTGAATATTGAAGGCTGTGCTTGTAGCACTTCCATTTCCTGCTGTAGCATTAAAGAGAAATGGAATCTGGGTAATTGAAGCATCCAGCATAGAAGTATCTATTGTATATGTAGTTTGATAGATATCATTGGGACCAATCTTATCCAGTAAAACAATAGGATTTTCAATAACCAACTCTGGAATAGTGCTGCTTAAAGTTGCTTGAATGTTTGTAGCATCTACTGCAGCAGTATTTTCCAGATTAATTACTAAGTTGAAAGATTCTCCAAGGCTAACAGTGCCATTAAAATCACTCAAGTGATCATCCACAAAATGGGAATGATAATTTAAAGAGGAAGCAGAGACCTGAAAACTGAAATTACGGCTCCATTCTAAATCGCCAGAAGTAAGCAAGAGATTGAAGTATATAACATTACCATTGGGACAGGAACCAGATATTGTGAAGGTGTAAGGTTGTCTATTTACACCATAAAATCCAGGTTCGATAGGATAATAACTCGCAATGGCATTATTGATAGTAACATATTCACTTGTGGTGCTAAGATGTCCAACTATGTTTTCTGCAATAAGGTTACCAGTATTTTTAATTTTCACACCCAGATCTATTAATTCTCCCGGCTCGCAAATTCCATTCATATTGGGGTCGTTCACATAAGTTGCTTCCAGAATTAAATGAGCAGCTTCATGATAGACGGGAATATTAGTAATAAATAGTGCTTTACCATTACTTAAGGGTGCAGCAGCTGTGGGATAGGTATTATTGAAGGTATATTCTAAACCAACTTTCCCTGTATGATCTTCAATACCGATAGTGCAATAGTTTCCATGTCTGTTTCCGGATTGAGAATCTACATTGTTAAAGGTATGATACTGGAATTTTATTGGTCCATCACCCAAACTTGTAGGATATGCAGCTTGGTCATATAAAATACATTGGAAGTTTTCTACAGAACTACCGTCTTTTCCATTTATCATATTATGCCATTCTATTATGAAGCAATGGCTATATCTATCAAACCAGGTATAAATTCCACTGCCTGAACCAGTTGCCAAATCATCCCAAAATGGGGCAATCATAGGATTGGGCCCCATAGGACCAGGTAGGCGGTAATTTCTAAATTCAGCATTCTCAGTAGCTCCCATAGCAATAAAACCATTAGAACAGATAGTTATTTGATCGTAAAGCTGACCATAGAACTGGAAGGGGAAAGGCAAAGCCACAATTTCTAAGGCATCAGAGCCAACTTGGTCTCCTTCATTACTACCGCTGTGACCATCTGATATAGCTACTGCAGTTCCCAAACCTCCTTCAGAAGGAGAAATTCCATGCCAATCATAGGTAGCTACAAATTCGTAGGCGGTATCAGTCCAATCGTATATTACATAACCATAAGTATCAGGACCAAGAGGATCGTGTTGAGTAACTAGGCCTACTGTAAAAGTGAATGGGATATATTGTTCAAATCCATCATTATTATATAGCTTTAACTTCATCGGGATAAGCATCCCTGGTAAAACCTGCAAACGAGCAATAAGAGAAAAACGATCTACTCCACAGGTTACTGAAATTCCTGTTGGCAGAGTTCCAAAATCAGCATTAGCGTCTACAACACCCACTAAATCGTTTAAAGTGTATAAAGTAGCCATAACATTCTCTACGGGAACGGTTCCAACATTCTTAACTGTAATACTGAATTCAGCGGTTTCTCCTGGGTCAAGATGTTGATTATTTTCGTCTATAACAAGGTAGGAAACAAATTCCATAAAAGGAGCTTCCACTTGAATATATTCTGAGATGTGATAATTAGTAGAATTGGAATCGGTAAGATCCAGGTATAGTCGTAACATTGTTTGGTGGGGAGCATTTTGGGCAATATTAATTACTATAGGAGTAGTATTGATTCCTAATTGTCCCCCAGGAATATCAGAATAGTTAATTGATGGATTAACAATAGTAATATAGGGGCTGTTAGAACTGATAGTTCCGCTAATTCCACTAATAGCATCAGTTCCTGTATTCACTAAGCCAAAAAGGAGTTCGATAGTTTCACCGCTACCGGCAATTCCATTTCCATTACCCTGTGAGGGAGATATATCATCATCATCGATAGCTATAGTTCCTGGAACCAAAGTAGGGATATTTATCACAGGGATTATAAGCTGCTTGGGTTTGAAATTATGCGTGCTAATTGTTAAAGTTGCCTCGCCGGCAATCATATTGGAGGGGAGCACTAAAATGACGGTTCCATCTATGCCTGTATAACCGCGAGCGATAATCATACCCCCCATATTTAAAACTACAGCAGCTCCTTCTACAGGATTTCCCACACTATCATGAACTGCTACATCGTATAAACTTAATCCCAAAGGAATTGAACTTTCACAGGTTACATTAAAGTGATTTGGAATACCAGTAAAAACTTCCATTGTAGGATCACCCATTAAATTACACCAGGCGGCAAATTTAACTGCATTTGCTGGAGAGGAAACTCCAAATAGTTGATTCAAATAGAGCCGCCCATTTAATAATGCTTCACCCATAGTGCGCATATCAGAGGCAAATATTCCGGAAAAAATTCCGCCGTGTACAGCATTATTAAAAGTAGTATGAGTGCTGGAAGTACACATTCCAATTCCAGTTACGGCACCCTTAGGAGCTGCAGTTGTTCCGTATCTAACAAAAGCTTCTACTTCTCCTGCTGAATCATAATTATTCGAGCCGCAAGTTATATTTACAGTATGAAAAAGTTTATAACCATTAAAAAGAGAGGATTCATTGGGAGGAACCCAATCTATATAACCCCTGAAACTATAGAAACCAACTCCTTGATTAAGAGCCTGATTGATTACCGTATAATTCGGAGAAGAACCATAATCTTCTACATAACTATAATTGGGATTTACGAATGAGCTCATTTCCTTTATATATTTATGAATATACATTGTAGAAATGCCAGAAGGAGAATTATCTCCAGAAAGCATCATTCTATTCAGCCAGCTGGCTGTATCCAGATTTATATCTCTTTCGTAAAGGTATATTTTATTTAGCACCACCAGAAACTGAGAGAGATTTTCTACCGAAATACGGCCTATAAAACAATCTCCCAATTGATCGCTTCCTGCTAAAAAAGTATAATTATAGTCTGTTGCTCCACCCGATTCCGTGAAAGCAGGAATTGTATAGCTTCCTGATGTATCACCAATTAAGACTACAAAATCAGGACGGGTTGCAGGATTGTTATATTTATTTTGGATATAGTTTTTAATGGAGGTAGTTGAGTTTCCAGCTTCACTGGTAGCTGTGCTGGCCACCATTACATCTGCACCTTTCTGTTTTTTCCATAGAACATAACCATTTAAGGCATCTGTAAAGTTCGGATCGGTATTTGTGCCGTAAATAATCAAATAACGGGGTGGGGTTTGTGCTACTACAGCATCACGGTAATCAGCATAGTTTAAAATCATAGAGTTGTATATGTTATCAAAGCTTGCTGATATATTTTCCGGTTCACAAAGTAGTTCATTTATTCCCGGTTCATTTGTAAAATTAAGGCGGAATTGGATATTCTGATTAACGGTAAGTTCACCAGTTTGAGCATTATAAGAGAAGGGATTTATTTTAATATTAATTATTCGGAAGTCCCTTAAAATAAAAGGTGCGCTAACATCAATCAAGCTTTCGGGATAGTTACTTCCACTCCCATTGTAATAATCACTATTTAAAACGAATCCTTTAGGGCTTTCCAAATTATTGCCCTGCTGTACAGGATAAGGTAAAAAATTGGGAATAACGGTTTGCTGCGTAGATAATACCTCAATATTAACCCCTCCTCTATGAGGAATAGCAATATAGGTACAAACTGAAGGTAATTCTGGCATACCTGGTTCCATAAGAGTTCCGGAAAGAGGTAGCATTATTTTATGATAAACCGTCTCTCCATAAGTTTCTTCCTGAACAGAATATTCCGGAAGGACAAAATTTACCCGCATATTGGAGTCGTTTCTGGCTCCTAAGGCAAAGGCAGAATTTAAGTTTGGAGGTTGATTAAAATCGTAAGCATTGGCAAACATTGAACCTGCAGCCAAGATTGTTAGCAATAAGGTGATAATTTTCTTCATCGGACTTCCTTTAGATAAATTAGGATCTTTGCTCTACAATAAAAGCAATAATTATTCCAAGTTCATTACAGATTATAATATAACATCATTTCATATGGATGAGGGCGAGCTGAAACTGCATCATTTTCTTTCAGCTTCAAATTGATATGGCTTTCTATTAGTTCTTTGTTAAAAACATCTCCTTCCAGCAGGAATTGATGATCTACTTTCAAGGCTTGCATTGCTTCTTCCAGATTGGCTGGAATTGAAAGTAGAGTAGCTTTTTTCTCTTCGCTCCAGGCAAAGACATTATCATCAAACGGTCCAAAATTATACTTACCAGGGTCAATTTGTCTTTTGATGCCATCCAGTCCAGCCATCAAAATTGCACTCATTGCAAAATAGGGATTGCAGGTTCCATCTCCGGTTCTAAATTCAAAGCGTTTTGTTTCAGGAGTATTAACATATTTTGGGATGCGGATAGCTGCACTGCGATTAGCGAGGCCATAAAACAGCTTTACGGGAGCTTCAAAACCGGGCAGCAATCTTTTATAACTATTTGTGGAAGGATTAGTAAAAGCCACTAAGGCTCGTCCATGTGTTAACACCCCTCCAATAAACCAGATAGCTTCATCCGAGAGGTCTGCATAGCCACCCTTTTTGTAAAAAAGGTTCTTACCATTTTTATGTAGCATTATATGAAAATGCATTCCATTACCAGCATGGCCATATACCGGTTTAGGCATAAAAGTAGCTGTTAGCCCATATTGTAAAGCAGTTCTACGAATTATATCTTTCATCACCATTACATCATCACATATTTTCGGAAAGGCAAGTAGTTCTGTTTCAATTTCTTCTTGAGCAGATAGGCCTACTTCATGATGATGATAGCGAACTTTGATATCTTGTTCTTCAATCAGTTCCACAATTTTCTGGCGGATTTCGTAAAACTGATCAAAAGGAGTATCCATATGATAACCTTTAACCCCTTGCAGGGCAAGAGCATCGAGGTCTTCATTATCTTCCGGAAGAGCATCTTTACATTCACTGGAAGTAAGATTATAGCCAGAAGAAAAAGCATCGGAATAATATTGAACCGTATCAAATAAATGAAATTCCAGTTCTGGAATCCAGGTAGACATATCTGCAATACCCGTAGAAAGTAAATATTTATGCGCTCTGAGAGCAACACTGCGAGGGTCTTTATTTACCCCTATTCTGGTTTCTGCATCGCAAATTGAACAAATCATTCTGAGAGTTGGAGTTGCATTGAATGCATCCAACTGCGCTGTTGAAGCATCCGGCATTAAAACCATATCTCCACTTTCCACACTTGTCATTCCTGGTATGGAAGAACCATCAAAAGGTATACCACTTTCCATTACTTCAGCAATATTACGGGCAGGGAAAGTGATATGATACCATTTACCATCCAAACCGCAATATTTAAGATCTACCGCTTTCACGGCATTTTCTTCGATCATTTGTTGTAATTTCTTCAGTTCCATTTTGTTTCTCCTATATCTTTTTTTTTCTTATTTAGGGGGAAACGATGTTATTCATCGTTCACCTCTAAACACGATTAGCTTTTGTAAGAGCATCGGCTGCTACACAATATCACTTAAACAAATACGGACATTATGAGCCCTTTGTACCTTCCCAAGATATAAGCTGCTAATAAGTTCGATGGACACAAGTTTCTCCTAACTTACAGGGATATTAATCTTTTTTTATCTGGGAATACTAAATAATCAGCACGCGACATTTTTAGTGCACACCCATAAGGTTCATAATAAAATTCACAGGCGGCACTATGATTTTTTCAATAATATTCCATCCCAACAAGCTGCTAATTATGATAAAGGCAAAAAGATAGATCATCCCTTTTCGTTCTTGCATTGTCCATTTATAATAGGCTTGATCCGTTAGAAAAATACCTATCACTTTTGATCCATCCAATGGCGGAATAGGGATCAGATTAAAAAAGGCAAGCAGCAGATTGAGATATATCACATAAGTGCATATATATTGAACTATAAAGGAGAAACCGAATAGATGATAGATTAAGGCAAAGACTATGGCCACTAAAAAATTGGATAGCGGACCTGCCAATCCTGTTAACCCTGAATCAGTTTTAAAGTTCTTAAAATTATAAGGATTAAATGGAACCGGCTTTGCATAACCGTATATAAAACCGCAGGTAAAATATAAAAACAACGGCAGGATAACGGTTCCAAACCAGTCTATGTGTTTTAAAGGATTCAGGGTTAAGCGTCCAGCTCTTTTTGCTGAATCATCTCCTAAAAGAAAAGCAGCCAGAGAGTGACTAAATTCATGAATGATAATGCTGTAAAAGACCAGAGCGATTATAACAACATTAAGTAGTAGTGATATTACATTCGAGTTATTCATATCTTCTTTATTTTTATGTAATTGCGTTTTCCTGCTTTGATAACATCACCCTCTTGAAGAGATATAATAGCATCAAAAGCTGTTATCTTATTTCCATTCACCGAAACAGCTCCACCTTGAATTAGGCGTTTGGCTTCGCCGTTGGTAGCGCAAATTTTACTGTCCACCAGAAGCTTTGCCAGTTTATATTCGCTTTCGCCTATTATAAATTCGGGAATGTCATCGGGAATTTCACGCATTGAAAATTGTTTTTCAAATGCTTCTTCTGCTTCTTTTGTTTCAGCCGCGCTATGGTATAGGGATACAATTTCCCGAGCAAGGCGTTTCTTAATTAGCATCGGATTAATGCCAGATTCCAATTCAAGTTTAATTTTATCTATTTCCTCTTCTGGGACAGCAGTAGCATAGCAATAATAATTTAGAATAAGGTCATCGGGGATAGACATAACTTTGCCGTATTTATCTTTGGGGGAATCAAATATAGCAATATAGTTATTAAGTGATTTTCCCATTTTCTGCACACCATCGGTGCCGATTAAAATTGGTGACAAAATAGCTACCTGTTGTTCCATTCCAAAATGACGCTGCATATCTCTGCCACAGAGAATATTAAATTTTTGTTCTGTAGCTCCAAGTTCTATATCACTTTCAATGGCAACTGAATCGTAACCCTGCAAAACTGGATACAGAATTTCATGCATTCCCAAGGATAAACCTTGTTCATAGCGCTGGCGAAATGTTTCGTGAGCCATAAATTGAGCTAAAGTAAATTTACTCATTAGTTTAATAACCTCGCTCATTCCCATTTTACCAAACCACTCACTTTGATAACGGACTTCTGTTTTTTCCGGTTTTAGCACCGTATATAGCTGCTCCATAAACTTTTCACTGTTTTTTATCACTTGTTCGGAAGTTAAAGGAGGACGGCTTTCATCTCGACCTGTAGGATCACCTATTTGAGCAGTAAAATCACCAATTATTATTACTCCGATATGACCCAAATCTTGAAACTGCCTCATTTTCCGGATAGGAACCAAGTGTCCTAAATGAACATCACAACCGGTAGGATCAATACCATATTTTACTCTGAGTGGTCTTCCTGTCTTTGCAGATTTAGCGAATTTTGCTTCCAGCTCTTCCCTGGTGATAATTTCTTCCACACCCCTGCTGATTAACTTCATTTCTTGTTCAAAAGCCATTGAATCATCCTATTTTAGTAATTATATTGTCTCAGGGCAAAAATAGTCAACGCATATATTTGTCAAGGGTAAAGGGAATTTTCTTGATGGATTAAATGAATAGCTGAAACATTTAAGAATATTTCTATGGCGGTTTATGCACTAGTTTCGGCTGCTGTGAGAAATGTTCTGTAATTTAAAAAACAGGGATTCTAGGATTAGTTCACGCAAATTGCGCAGATTACGCAGATTTAGTTTTAGAAACAAGGATTTAAGGATTAAGAGGAAGTCGAATTAAAGTTCCGCTAGGAACGATACATACTAACGACGGGTTTTTAACCCGGCGACAAGAAGAACAAATAATAAAAGTCCCAGCGGGACGACACAAGGATAGCGATGGTGGCGTAAATAATCCGTCGGCTGCTGTCTTTAAGTCAAAATCGGCCTATTCTATGAGATTATTAATGACCTTATTCAAAGATATGGGGAAAGAATGAAATTGTATGGAAGATCACGAGCAAAGCCGATTTTAACTCAAAGGACAACACAAATAGCGATGGTGGCGTAAATAATCTGTCGGTTGCTGTCTTTAAGTCAAAATCGGCCTATTCTATGAAATTATTACTGACCTATTTAAAAGATAGGAAAAAGAATGAAATTGTATGGAAGATCACGAGCAAAGCCGATTTTAACTCAAAGGACAACACAAATAGCGACGATGGCGTAAATAATCTGTCGGTTGTCGGCTTTAAGTCAAAATCGGCATATTCTATGAGATTATTAATGACCTATTTAAAAGATAGGAAAAAAGAATGAAATTGTATGGAAGATCACGAGCAAAGCCGATTTTAACTCAAAGGACAACACAAATAGCGATGGTGGCGTAAGCCCCTCGAAAAGAAAGATATATAATGAAAAAAGTTCCGCTTGGAACGATACATACTAGCGACGGGTTTTTAACCCGGCGATAAAAAGAATGCTAAAAAAAAGTCCCAGCGGGACGACAGATTTGAGCGACAGAATTTTAACCTGGCGCATAGCTAATAGCCAACTAATTCTCTTACCACTTTTGCAAAATACTCAGGGCTGTTTCAAATTGTTGTAGATAATTGGCATCAGGGTTTAAATCTATTATTACTTTCAAGTTTTTTCCAGCTTCAAAACGGAAGGGCTGATCGATTTTAGAGATAAAGTGTAATAGTTGCTCTTTAGATGGCAAACTTTTGGCATCGAATTCCAGAATCAAGTTATCGTGTTTAACCTGGCAATTTCTAAGAGCGAGTTTATTGGATAATTGGCTCAATTTAAAATAATTTAGCAGCCAGCGTGCTTGATCGGGCATTTGACCAAAGCGGTCTAACAGTTCTATTTCAAATTCATCTATTTCTTCGAAGGTTTCCAACTCACTCAAGCGTCGATAGATTTTTAGCCGTTCTTCGTCATCATCTATATAACCGGGTGGGAAGTAGAGGTCTATTTCGGTTTTTACTTTTCTTCTTGTTTCCGGAGTTTCATCGTTAAATAAATTGCTTGTTTCTCCATTTTCCACTGCTTGAATGGCGTTACCCAAAATGCGGTTATAATAGTTAAAGCCAATTGCTTGAATGATACCGCTTTGTTTGGTTCCCAGAACTGTACCTGCTCCTCTTAATTCCAGATCGCGTAAAGCAACTTGAAAACCAGCACCCAAATAATCGTACTGCGTTAAAGCTTCCAGTCGTTTTCTGGCAACTGTAGTAGTTCCTTTGGAAATAAGGAGATAAGCATAAGCTCGTCGATTGCTGCGTCCTACTCTTCCACGCATTTGATAAAGTTGTGCTAAGCCAAAATTATCGGCATTATCAATTAGAATAGTATTAGCATTGGGGATATCTATTCCATTTTCGATAATCGTTGTGGAAATAAGCACTTGATATTCTTTAGCCAAAAAGGCGTCCATCACTTTTTCCAACTGCTGTTCTGGCATTTGAGCATGGCCAACAATAAAGCGAACTTTGGGCATCGCGGCTCGTAATTCTGAAGCGATAGTTTCAATGGTTTGGACGCGGTTATGAATGAAAAATACTTGTCCACCGCGGTCAATTTCTCTTCTGATGGCATCTTTGATCACTTCCATATCTCGAGGAGTAATAATTGTGCGGACTGGTAATCTTTCCTTAGGCGAGGTTTGCATCAACGATATTTCTTTCAGTTTAGATAGTGCCATATTTAAAGTGCGCGGAATGGGGGTTGCGCTCATATATAGGGTATCTACATTACTTTGCAGAGCTCTCAATTTTTCTTTATGACGGACTCCAAAACGGTGTTCTTCATCAATAATGAGTAAGCCTAACTTTTTAAATTGAACATCTCGAGAAAGAAGACGATGTGTTCCAATGGCGATATCTATGGAGCCACTTTTAATGCTAAGAAGGTCTTTTTTCATTTCTGAGGGTACACGAAAACGGCTAAACATAGCAATTTTTACCGGATATTGGATTAAGCGTTCTCTAAAAACCCGATAATGCTGTTCAACCAATAAAGTAGTAGGTGCTAAAACGGCAACTTGATAGCCACTGCAAACGGCTTTAAAAGCTGCTCGGATAGCAACTTCCGTTTTCCCGAAGCCAACATCTCCACATAGCAATCTTTCCATCGGTGCGGGAAGTTCCATATCTTCTTTAATTTCTTTGCTAGCCCTAATTTGATCGGGAGTATCCTCATAGATAAATGATTCTTCCATTTCTTTTTGCCATTCGGAATCTGCTTGATGAGCAATCCCTATGCGCGAACTGCGTTCTGCATAAAGCTTAACTATATCTGCGGCAATAAGTTCAATTTGTTGAGCAGCTTTACGCTTTGTGTTATTCCATTTAGAGCTACCCAGTTTGTTTAAAACAGGTTTGGCACTTTCCTCAGCTACATATTTAGTAACCAAAGAGAGCTGATAGGTAGGCACATAAACTCTATCATCATTCGCATAGCGTAAAACCAAACATTCAACATCCGAGCCATCCAAACTAATTATTTTAAGTCCTTCAAAAATCCCAATTCCGTGATCTATATGGACTACATAATCTCCAGGTTTCAGATCTTCGTAATTTACAATTGTTTCCCCAGGTGCATAACGAGGAGTGTAGCGTTTACCCTTATAGCGATTAAAGATTTCGTGGTCGGTATATAAAATCAAGCGGCAATCTTCAATAGAAAAGCCTTCGTGCAAGACCCCGATGTATTCGGTGAAAGGGATTTCGGGTAATTGTTCACTTGGATTTCTGTTTTCGCTGGAAGGATAAATAGTTTGCTGCATCCGCTTAGCCTGGCTTTGGTTATCGAAAAGCAGAATATTATTCCAGCCCTTTTTTTGTTTTTCCATAAGAGTTTTAGTTAGAAACCCCAAGTCGGATTCAAAATTGGGTTGACTTTCTATCGGGGCACGCAGATTTTGGGTGGGGAAGGAAAGTTCAAATTCACTTTGCGAAAGGTATAAATTATCGCTGCCGGATTTTATTTTCGTAAGAGTATCCAAATCGGCAAACATCTTTTCTGGAAGCGGAATGCGAGCCCGACCTTGAATTTTTGCTTCCTTCTGCCAGGTAGAAATTGCCTGCTCAAAAAGAGTTTCATATTCCTCTCGGATATAGTAATAATTATTCCAAACAAGAATACGATTATCCTTTTCAAAATAACCAGCAAATGTTTGTAACTCTTTACAAAGCAAAGCGTAATAATTCTCTATACCTTCAAAAAAACCCTTTTCTCGAATTTTGGCAATAATAGGAGAACCACTATTAATATCACTAATCGCCAGCTCGCGCGCTGGAAGAATAGTAAATTCAGTTAAATATTCTTCTACACTTCGTTGCGTAGCTATAGAAAATAAACGCATTCCAATAATTTCGTCTCCCCAAAATTCCAAACGCACAGGATGAATTAGCGGAGGAGAAAAAACATCAATAATTCCACCTCTTCTTGCTGCCTGAAAAACTTTACTAACCTGATATTGAATATCGTATCCCATATCATAGAGCTTATGAAGTAATACATCAGGATCATATTCCATACCTTGTTGCAAATGTAATATGTGTCTACCTAATAAATCACGGGAAGGCAAAAAGCGACCCAGAGCTCTAATGGAAAGAGAATATATACCGCTTGTAGAATTTTGAAATGTGGAAAGCAATGTCTCCATCCGCGTTGCCCGTATACTGTAATGTGGAGAACGTTCTTCATATGGTAAAATTTCGTAATCGGGTAAATAATAGGCATTTTCTTTGCCAATTAACACACAGAGATCATCCCATATCTCTTCAGCAATGATATCATCCTGAGAAACAATAATAACATTTTTACCAGTTTGTTTCCATAAATGAGCTGCAATTAATGCTCTGGCACTTTGATTGAGATGGTAAATTTGGATAGACCTATCTTTCAAGGGAAGCTTTTGCACCCCTTGCATAAACTCGCTTTGTAATAATTGCTCTTCTATCTTAGAGTATAGCATTTTATGGTCTCTCACAGATTACACGGATGTATATTTTTTTAGTTCTTCATTATAGGTATTATGCGCCCTTATCACTAAATGAGTTCTTAGGCAGCATAAATATTTCTTTGGTGATGATAATTATTGGCTTAGCACTCTCACTGAACGAAGTTCTTTCACTTAGTAACCTCCACATAACTACCAATAATTTTGGCTAATCTATTGCCAAAGGATATGGTAAGTCGAGCATCGGGTCCATCACCATCTACACTCAAAATAACTCCTATACCATATTCAGAATGATATACTTTTTGGCCGATTTTATAGTGTTTTTGGTTTTCAGTGATCACTTTTCCAGCTTTCTTCATTCGTTTTGGTGGAGCTGCAATTCCACCGTCGCCTTGGGTAAGATAATATAATTCAGAATCTATTTCTGCTAAAAACTGGCTTCGAACCGGAAAATAAAAGGTATCATATAAGCGTCTGGTTTTAGCATAGCTTAGATGTAAATAATTTTTGGCTCTGGTAATTCCTACATAAAAAAGGCGCCTTTCTTCTTCAATATTTTCGCGGGTGTTCATACTCATTCTATGAGGAAGGAGCTCATCTTCCAAGCCTACAATGAACACCATTTCAAATTCCAAACCTTTGGCATTATGTAAGGTCATTAACCGTAAGGAATCCACTTCTTCTTTCATTCTATCCATATCTGTCTGTAAAGCAACATAGGGCAGATAATCTTCAATTAGAGGGAGGCGGTCATTTTCTCGATAAAAGTGCTCACTGAATTCGCTAACAGAAGTAACAAATTCCACTATGTTTTCAGCGCGGGCAATTTCGCGGGGGTCGTTGCTATTTTTATATCTTTCTATTAGTTCCAATTCTTCCACAATGGTCTTTACAAGTTCTAAAGCAGGTTTTTGGGTAATGCTATTATGCCATCTTTCCATCAGCAAGTAAAATTCGCTGATGCGATTTCTTGCAGGATTCTTTAGTTCTTCAACGGCATCAGCATATTGGAGAGCTTTATATAGAGACATCTGAGTTTTGTTAGCAAAGCTGATTAATCTGTTTATACTGGTTTGGCCAATTCCTCTGGTGGGTTCGTTAATTATGCGTAATAGAGATTCATTATCGTTCACATTGCTTAGCACATAAAGATATGCCAGTAAGTCCTTTATTTCTTTGCGCTGATAGAATTGAACCCCTCCAACAATGCTGTAAGGAATTTCCGCCTGAATTAAGGCACTTTCAAAAACTCGGGATTGGGCATTAGTTCTATATAAAACAGCCATTTCGCGTAAAGGAATCCCCTTATTCTGTAAATTGACAACTTCCTCGGTTATTTTATTTGCTTCCTCAATCTCATTTTCGTAAACGGCAAGGATAGGTTTCTCACCGGTGGGAAGTTCACTCCAAAGTTCTTTGTTGTGTCTTCTCCGGTTATTGGCAATAACAGCATTAGCCAAAGCTAAAATATTTCCCGTGCTGCGATAATTCTGTTCCAGACGGATACTATGCACATTTGTGTAGTCCCTTTCAAATTCCAGAATATTTCGTAAACTGGCTCCCCGAAAACTATATATTGCCTGATCGTCATCTCCAACTACACACACTCTTTGATGCCCTGCAGCTATTTGATACACGATTTCAAATTGAGCCTTATTAGTATCCTGATATTCATCAATCATTACATATTGAAATTGAGAACGGTACTTTTCGCGGACAGCATTATTGGAAATTAGAAGCTTGGCTGTCCACAACAAAATATCGTCAAAATCCAGTGCCTGATTTAGTAAGAGCTGTTGTTGATATAAGCGGTAAATATTTATAAAAGTGGCAAATTCGCTATCTTTCTCATCATCCGGGTTTTGTATATCTTCCGGCAGCATTAGTTTATTTTTATAACGGCTGATTCGATTTAACATACGATTTATAGGAAACTTCTGTTTATCAAAACCATATTCCTTATAAATCCTCTTCAATAGGGAAACTTGAGTGTCTTCATCATATATGGAAAAATTGGAATTAAAAGGTAAATGAGCACTTTCGAAACGCAAAATCCTACAGCATAACGAATGAAAAGTTCCTACCCATAAAGTTCGCATTGGAATATTTAAAAGCTTTTCTAAACGGTCCTGCAATTCGCGAGCTGCTTTATTGGTGAAGGTTACAACTAAAATATTCCAGGGGTGAATATGCTTTTCTTTAATCAAGTAGGCAGTCCTATAAATAAGCGAACGCGTTTTTCCTGAACCAGCTCCTGCTAATACTAAAACCGGATATTCAGTATCGGTTACCACTTCCAGCTGTCTATTATTCAACTGGGAAGAATAAAATTCTGGATACATCGTTTAAGGAACTTTAACAGAAAAAGGTTCAGACCTTCTGCCTTCCAGTTTCCCCTCAGGATATACTTTATAAGCTGAAACCCGATACCAATAATATCCTGGCTGAATAGAAGGATCATTAGCACTGCTATGTGTAAATTCGTTGATAGTTACTGTCCCTACCAAAGCAAATGAAGAATTATAACCAATCCCGCGATAAACATAATAGCCATCAGTATTATAGGGGCTATTGGCTACCCATCTAATAGTTACCACTCGCAGATCTTGATCTGCTGTAGCTGTATAACTAATTCCAGTAACCGGATCCGGTATTACAATATCTCCTTCTCCATTAGGATCAAGAGGATTGCTTCTTTTTAAATCGCAAGAGCTGAAAAAACAAGCAAACAATATAATAATCACTATCAACCAACGGGAAGACATCTAAAACCTCACTTCCACTCCCGTAGGAGTAATATTTACGGGTCCTCTTTGCGTGCGTTCAATAATCTCTTCCCATAAACGAACATTATAATCCTGAGTGGATTGAATTACATCAAAAATATTATAAGCCCAAATAATACCAGCAAAACCTATCATAATAAAGGAATACTGATAGGGCACTTGAGCATCTTTATAATATTTTTCGATATCATCTACTTGAGTGGCTTTTTCATAAAGACGGTATTTGCTCATTGCTCTATCCATAAAATAATAAGCACCTCCAGCAAGGACTATTTCTGCTCCCAAAATAACTGTTCCTTTAGTGCTTTCTTTGGTGGAGAACTGTCCCCAGCCAGGAATAAGAGCCGATTTCAGGATATTCGTATTTAAAGGTTGAGCTTCCATTTCATAAATCTGGAGTAATTCCTGACGCTGTTTCAAATCCTCGCGATAGGCATTTCTATCCAAATAATTTTTCCAGCCATATTTAGTAGTATCAGAAAATGCCTGAATATCAAAACTCTGTGCTTTTATTGGAGCAGCAACAATTTCCATTAGCAAACACAGTGCTACAGCCAAGAGAATTTTATTTATAGCTTTCATTGCATTAATGCCTCAGAGAGTTTGTTTAAGGGGACAATACTACGGTCTCGCAGATTTATTTGCCACACATACAGATAGGTTTCGTTGGGGGTAAGTAAATCATAGCGTGCCTCATATTTATACTGTCCTGTAGAAAGCATAAGTTTCCAGCCGCTATCTTGAATTTCATTTTCTTTATAACGCTTTAAAAGTTCTTTCTTCTGATTTTGGATACGAGTGTTTAAGATCCCACCGCGGTATTCATTTAGAATTCTACGAGCAAAAGCAGATGGATTCTTGTTTGCTTCCATTATATTTTGAACTATAGCAGCTTTTTGTTTATATTCAGGCTTGGGATCTAATGCATAAGCAGCATTGTAAGTTTGGAGCGCTTCATTCAATTTACCTGTAGCTTCCAGCCGTTCTGCTTGTGAAAATAGTTCGCCAGCTTTACGAATATTTTCCTGGATAGTATAAACGCGTTTGATAGCCTCTACCGCAGGAGGATAATCTGGAATTATATCAAAGGTTTTACGGTAGTGAATTAACGCAGCTTCATAATCTCCTGCTTCCAGTAAACTATTTCCTTTTTGGATAAAGAGATTAGTTATGGATTCCAATCGGTTTGTAATACTGTCTTTCTTCTGTGGATAGTATTGTAAAGCAATACGAAATAAACGATCTGCTTCCACATAATCCTGTTCGTTAATCAGCTCTTCTGCTTGTCTTTCATACACATCAGAAATCTGCTTATTTAAACGATCCATATCTACAACAGGATATTTGGATATTTCAAAAAGCTCTTTTAAGGCATCGGTATAATAACCCTGTTCATTTAAAATTGCAGCATAATCTAATTTTCCAGGAATAAAGCGTATTACATAATTTCGGGCTAAAACCTCATAAGGATTGTTGGGGTAGTTATCATATAATTGCATATAATCTGCCCAGGCAGCTTCATTATCTGCCTTAACATCAACATAATAGGCAATTCTACGATATAAAACTTCAGGAATTATAGGGGTTTCTGGAACTTCTCTATAGATGGTATCCAAATAAATCTTGCTCAATTCCAGGTTGCCAGCTTTACTTGCTTCCACTGCTAAATCTCGATATATTTCCGCTAAGCGAAAATTGGCTGCATCAGAATTAGATAGCTTAAAAAATCGGATTGCCAAAGGCCAATTTTTCTTTTCAACTGCTGCTTCTGCTAAAGCAATATAACTGTTCGAACGCAATATTTCAGCTTTAGTGGCAATAGCTCTATTTTCTGCATTAGCAATAAGATCATCCAGTTCCTGAATGGCAGGAGCATATAAATGTTTTTGATAAAGATCCTCTGCACTCTTCAATCGGTTAATTTCACAACCTGTAAGAAGTAACAATGAACTAAGCAGTAATAAAAAAATTAATCTATATCTTGTAAACAAAATCTTCCCTTGCAAATTCAAATATTTCAGGATTTAGCTCATTCTTGCGGTTTTCCAGTTCGGGATTTATTCCATGCGTAAGGATTATTCTTTGTATTCCTGCATATTCCAATTTTAAAATTTGTTCTGCTTGAGGATGACCCGCATCAACTAATGCAGTATGAGCACCCTTTAAAGTATCCGATATGCAATCAGTTGTCTCTAAATCGCTGGTATATACAAATTTCCCGTTAGCTACATTAAAACATAAGGACCAGGATTTCATCTGATTGGGAAGATGATATTCAGTAATTATAGGAGCATATCGATATAGATGATCATTAGGCACAGCAGATATCCAATCATAATATAATTCTACCTCTTCAATACTACGGATCAGCAAGTTAAAACCAAATTTCTGAGGATAAGTATACATCAGCTGCATAATTTCCAGAAAGGAAGCAAGACGTTCAGGTAAAAAAAGTAAAAGATCACGGCTCCGATTTTGCAAGTATAACATCTGCAAAAGCATAAATAATCCACCCAAATGATCAGGATGGTAATGAGTTACAAAAATAGCATCCAATTGATCTGCATCTATACCATATTCCAATAAACGGTGGGAACAGCTATCTCCACAATCTGCTAAAAAAAGCTTATTAGCCTGGCGAATTAAAATACTGGAAAGATGTTTATCAAGTTGGGGTAGACCAGATCCCGAGCCTAAAATAGTTACTTCCATATTTACTCCGTTTTATGTTTTTGTTGATTGGCTGGAACAACGATTGGAACTTTATCCAGTTTGCGACCAAAGAAGATAAAGAAAGCAGCAAATATCGCTGTGGTAATTATAAGTAATTGACGATTACCTATCCTGAAGATAATAATGGAGGTGAGGACAATTAATACATTGATAGTGTAAATCATTATCGCCGTTATTTTAATTGACCCCAAAATAGTATTCATCCTATGCGTACTGTGATCCTTTCCACCTTGCATAACTTGCCTTCCATCCCTTCTGCGCGTGTAACTTACCAGCGAAATATCAAAAATTGCATAGGAAAGTAATAGAACTGGTAATAAATAGAAAAATTTGTCATTATAACGATTCGCAGCATAACGCGCCATCAAAATGCCCATCGAAGAAAGAAAATAACCAATAAACATACTGCCCGCATCACCTAAAAAAATATGAGCGGGATTGAAATTATAGGGCAAAAAACCAAAAGCCGAACCTGCAAAACTAAGTGCAATCAATGCCATCAAAGCCATCGCTTCCTGATTTGCTTGAGTGGTATTGATCAAGGCAAAAGCAAAAAAACCCAAACCTAAAATGCCAGCCATCCCACTTATTATGCCATCCATATTATCTAAAAAGTTCAGCGCATTCATCAGTCCTACCATCCAAAGCAACATTATCGGCAGAGAAATATATATGCTGCCAAACATCAAACTAAGCTCAGCTAATGTAAAATTGGTGAAGATGAATAATAAACTTACCACTAATTGACCAAACATTTTTAAAACCGGCTTCATTCCTCGATGATCATCAATCAGCCCTATTATCACAATTAATACTGAACCAGCAAGATAACCCAGCATCGGTTCATCCAAAAAACGCCCTGGTGAAATTAATACATCATAGATACAAAGCAATACAAAACCTGTAGCAACACTTAAACCTCCCAAAAGTGGAACACTTTTTAAGTGTATCTTGCGCGCTTCGGGCTTATCTACAAAATTTAAAGCACTTGCTAAACGGATTATGAAAGGCGTTAAACCATATACAAATAGCCACGCCATTATGAATACACTTAAGTATTCATAGATCCGGTTTTCCATTGCTTATCTCCATACTTTTTCTTACCAAGCAAAAAAAGAAAGCGTTTTTGTCAAGAACGAATGAAGAATGAAATAAATAAAAAAATAACTATCTTCAGCATAGGGTTAATTGTATACAGATGCAAGCTCCGCTCTTCGCCCTTGATGGAAAGCGTTAATCAAGCGCTAATCATCCCTTAATCAAGCGTTAATTATTAACGCTTGATTAAGGCTTGATAAACGACAGATAAACGGGACTTAGCAAGGAATATAGAAAACCCAAATGTTGTTATTCTATTACGAAAGCAAATTGCATAATACAGGTTTTAATAGGAAATCTTATAAAAATATGAACCCTGAGATTGTCCCTAATTTCATCCACTCCTCTTTAAAACAATCGCCCCGAAGTTTCTTTCTCCGGGGCGATCATATTATATTACGAATGTGTAAACGCTAAATAGCGCTACTTAATTATCACCATTTTCTTCGTTTGGTTGATAGTTTTCGTACTTAGTTTGTAGAAATAGATTCCGTTTCCGCAAAGATTTCCTTTGCTATCACGGGCATTCCAAGTTAGATTGTTTATGCCTTCGGCTACGGGGAAGGTTTTTACAACCTGACCAAGGATGTTATAAACTGTAACGGTTCCATTGTCTCCAGCTTTTACATCCACTTCAATAGTTGTTCCACTACCCGCTCTGAAAGGATTCGGATAGGCATTACGCATTGTAGTATATTCTGGTAGAATGGGGGGAGTAATATAATCTAAATATACAGGAGATGTTTCGTGGAAAGTGCTGTTATGGCTTCTATCCACACATTCCAGCCAGTAGTAATAAGTATTGCCATTCTCCACTTCTTTATCGATAAGGTTATAAATTTGAGTTGAGCTCGTGTTTGTAGCATCAATTAGATTGGGATTAATTTTATGTGCGCTTGACAGGTTATTATTATTAACATTACGATAGACATTAAATCCGGTCATACCAGTTTCTGATTGAGTTATCCAGCAAATATTCACATAGTTCTCTGCTGTGATGGTTGCGGCAAAAGTACTCAATTCCACTGGCAGAGTAGGATCCGAATCGCCAAGTACTACTGGTATATCGCTGATGTCTTTTGGTGGAGTATCGATTGTGAAAGTGACAATAAAGTCTGTTCCTGAAAGCATTGATTGCACGGTATGCCAATTACCTCCTAAGTAATAAGCAACCCAACAAGAGGTACTAGTTGTGAAAGTTATTGTCCAGGGTCCCAATCCAATTAAATCCATCGTGAAATACACTGTGGGAGTAAAAGCAGGATTTACCCATTCAGGAAGATCTCCAAGCGGAATAGGATCGATATAAGCGCCACCAGTACCAACAGTTTCAATTAGTATTTGTAATGTAACTTCAGGTGGTATGGGTATATCAGGAGGTAACACTGTAGGCTCGTCAGC
>Ga0209606_1002272_pt1 | contig 21668 bp, 17 predicted proteins | sample AD_UKC057_MetaG_FD_184412 | JGI IMG/M metagenome (GOLD analysis project Ga0209606, IMG submission 184412) | Active sludge microbial communities of municipal wastewater-treating anaerobic digesters from USA - AD_UKC057_MetaG (SPAdes) (version 2) | ecosystem: Engineered > Bioreactor > Anaerobic >...
ACCTGAATAAACCAAATCCTCAATAGAAGAGGGTTTATCGCGGAAAGCGGATGCAAAGATAATACTTAAAAAAATCATAAACAAAAGAATTTTAGAAAATGTTTTGAGTGAGTTTTCAACAATCGGACCCAAAGAAAAACTAACTAAAATAGATTTACTCAAACAAGGATAATTTTATAATTTTGCGACAATTTAAAGAGAGAGCATGTCTTGTCTGTTTCGTAAAATAATGATACTTCTGCTGCTGTCTGTTTTCGGCATTGCGGAAAGCCATGCACAGGTTGTACGTATAAGCGGAACTGTCCGTGACAAAGACGGCAATGCTTTACCCTATACAACCGTGCGTCTTGAAGGCACGACCACAGGATGCACCACCGACAACAAGGGAAACTTCTCATTTAACGGCAAAACGGAAGGACAGACACTTGTAATATCATCGGTAGGGTATGAAGAATTTGTGCTTAAACTCTCAAAGAACACCGTGTTTCCGCTCAATGTTGTACTTATGACCGCCAATTACAGTATTGACGAGGTTATAATAAGACCCGAAAAGGAAAAATACAGTAACAGAGAAAATCCCGCAGTAAGATTGATTGAGGAGATAATTTCAAATAAAAATGCCCAGAATCCGTTCAACAACGATTATGTTTCAAGAAAAAGATATGAAACATTTGTGTTAGCTCTTGATAACTTTACCGATGAGAAACAACAGCAGCCCTTATTCCGCAAATTTCCCTTCCTGAAAGACTATATAGACACCTCGCTGGTTTCGGGAAAACCTATTCTGAACATATCTACACGTGAACTTGCGGCAACCGATTATTACAGTCTGAAGCCTAAGAGAGAGAAACAGGTGGTTCACGGACGTGAATGGACAGGAATAGAAGACTTCCTGCCCGATGAACAGGTACGCGCCGCTCTTGAAGCAACGCTGTGTGACGTTGACCTTTTCCATGAAAAGATAATTATTTTGAGATAAGAGTTTGTAAGTCCGTTTGCCGAATACGCCACCTTATATTATAAGTACTACCTGATGGACACCCTTACGATTGACGGAGAGAAGTGCATTGATCTGGCTTTTGTACCACGCAATCCCCAATCATTGGGATTCACAGGACACATATATGTGACTGACGATTCTTCACATTTTGTAAAATGGATCCAGATGAATATTCCGTACGAAATTAATCTGAACTTTGTGGAATACATGAATCTGGAGCAGAAATTCAATCGTGACAGTCTGAATCACAGAATACTTGTTTACGAAAGCATAACAGCCGAGCTCAAGTTTTACGATTTCATTGACGGTGTTTACGGAAGACGTGAAGTGTTCTATTCGAACTACAGATTTAACGACCTGGTTGACCGCGAACCGTTCAAATATCAGGAACATGTCATTGAAAGCAAAGAATCCCGTGAAAGAGATGATGAATTCTGGAGCGAATATCGTAAAATGGACGAAAACAGAGGAGGCGGAAAAGCAGTTGATATAAAGGAGATGATAGCTCAACTTCGAAAAGTTCCGATTTATTACTGGACCGAACAGTTCATAAACCTTCTGTTTTCAGGTTTCATTCCCGTAAAAGAGGAGAATACACCTTTTTATATAGGACCGGTAAATACCATGGCCAGCTACAATGGTCTGGAGGGTCTTAGGCTGAAACTGGGAGGTATGACCACAGCCCATCTGAACCCTTATCTGTTTGGCACCGGATACCTGATTTACGGAGTCAGAGATGACAGATTCAAGTACTACGGACGTCTGGAATATTCATTCAAACCCAAAAAGGAACAGTGGAACGAATTTCCGACCCATTCCCTGAGACTTCAGCTTGAGAATGACATATACCAGTACGGACAACAATATATCTATACCAACAAAGACAATGCGATGCTTTCGCTCAAAAGGCTGCCGGACAACATGGTAGGTTACATTAGGAGAAATGAGTTGATATATACTCGTGAAAGACACAGCGGGTTATCATTGACCGCCACCCTGCGTAACCGTAAAAACGAAGCAACGCAATTTATTCCGATGCTCAAAAACGATGCTCTCAACAATCCTGTCAAGGAGATAGAACAGACGGAATTTGAACTCGGACTAAGATATGCCCCCGGTGAAAAATTTATCCAGAACAAATGGAACAGGAGAAGCATAACCCCGGAATTACCGGTCTTCACCCTTAACGGCACGGTCTCAAAGAGAGGTTTGTTTGGGAGTGACTATTCTTTTGTGCGAACCGATTTTTCATACCGCCAGTGTATTATGGCAGCTCCTGTAGGGTATTTCAATGTTATGCTGTCGGCAGGCAGGATTTGGGGACAGGTTCCATACCCCATGTTGTTCATACCCAACGCCAATCTATCATACACCATCCGTGAAGAGACATTCGAAACTATGACTCCAATGGAATTTGTTATGGACAAGCATTTGACATGGGATGTTGCATGGCATATGAACGGACTGATACTTAACAGAATCCCGGCTGTCAAATATCTGAAATTAAGGGAAGCACTCTATTTCCGGGGTGTCTGGGGCGGACTGGATGACCGCAATAATCCCTTAAAAGATAAAAGCGGAAACATCTTGATCTTTCCGACTGACTACAGCAAAGCAACGGGTACTGAAATCAACGGGCCCTTCATGGAAGTGGGAGCCGGAATTGAAAACATTTTCAAGCTCGTGTCAATAGCCGGTTTTCACAGGATTACATATAAAAACACCCCAGATGTTGATCTCTGGGGTGTAAGGATTGCAATACATTTGCAATATTAATTCTGTACGTCTAAAATATTAATTCTGTGCAAAACGAAAATCCGAACCTGTGTAATTTATATTGAACCTCTTTTTCTTAGAGTTCTTTCTTATTATCTGTTCTCTCTTTTTCAGAACCTTATTCTCCTTTTCGTAAAAATACAAAGAAGAGAGCTGTAAATCACCTGCTCTGGCTCTTACATAATCCTGAAAACTTTCTTCAAACAACTTACGATCTTCCAGGAACCATTTGTTCCTAACCACAGCCTGCTCAATTTTCTCTATATCCGATATATACATAACCGAATCAACGGGTGAGAAAGACAAAGCAAACATATAGACATCGACTGTTTTGGCTCTCTTGTCCTGTTTATTGACCCTCATGGACTCGATATCCGTTTTTGATGTCACCAACCCCTCACCGGGCTGAAGAACAGGATTTCTGGTACGATCGGGCACCTGCGCAACAGACTGCACCGATGTTATGAAAAAAAATATGACCAGAGATATATAAAACCTGATTCGCATATTAGCCCAAATAGGATTTCAACAGTTTACTACGAGAATTTTGACGAAGACGACGAATAGCCTTCTCCTTTATTTGACGTACACGCTCACGGGTCAGTCCAAACTTGTCACCTATCTCTTCGAGAGTCATCTCACGACACCCAATGCCGAAAAACATTTTGATTATATCCTTTTCGCGGTCGGTAAGAGTTGACAATGCACGGTCTATCTCCTTTGAAAGTGATTCGTTCACAAGAGTCTTGTCTGCCATAGGTGAATCATCGTTCACAAGCACATCAAGCAGACTGTTATCTTCACCGTCAACAAAAGGAGCATCGACTGAAATATGACGCCCCGACACTTTCAGGGTGTCGGTTATCTTTTCAACCGGAATATCCAGCATCTCAGAGAGTTCCTCCGGTGAAGGACGACGTTCATGTTCCTGTTCGAATTTGGAAAGAGCTTTGCTTATTTTGTTAAGCGAACCTACCTGATTCAAAGGAAGACGCACGATACGTGCCTGTTCAGCCAATGCCTGAAGTATGGACTGACGTATCCACCATACAGCATAACTGATAAATTTAAATCCTCTTGTTTCATCAAATTTTTCGGCTGCTTTTATGAGACCAAGGTTCCCTTCATTGATAAGGTCAGGAAGGCTTAGACCCTGGTTCTGATACTGTTTGGAGACCGATACCACAAAACGCAGATTTGCACGAGTGAGTTTTTCAAGAGCAGCCCTGTCACCCTTCCGGATGCGCTGTGCCAGCTCAACCTCCTCTTCGACAGTAATCAGCTCTTCACGACCGATTTCCTGTAAATACTTATCAAGTGATGCGCTTTCACGGTTTGTTATGCTTTTTGTGATTTTTAATTGTCTCATTTTCAGTATATAGTGTATTTATTTGTAATTGAATTAATTTGCTTTGTAATTAGACGTCCGTATGCCTGTTAAAATTTGGGCGAATTGGGCGCAAATATAGTAATAATTAAGGATAAAATCAAATTTATTTTTTTTACTGTCCGAAGTCAGAAATATTATAATTTCAGAATGGATGAAGCGGCCTGTTTGTCCGCTTCATCCATTCTATTCCTACAATCAGATATATATTAATCCTCATCAAGGCCTACCGCATAGTTTGCCCTGCGGCCTGACGGATAAATACCGGTAATAAACAGCACCTGATCGGGCGACTTAACAGCCTCATCATATACCTGTTCAATATCATCCAGTGACCTGATTTGCCTGTTGTTTATCTTCAGGATTATGAATCCGCGCTGGATGCCGGCATCTTTTAAAAGTCCGTCTCTAAGACCGCTTACCTGCATGCCGTAACCTATATTAAGCTGACGGCGTATCTGTTCCGGCACAGTACTGAATGTAGCGCCCAGAACTTCAATATCGGTAGCTTTGACTATTTCGGTATTACCCTTGAAGTTTTTCAGTTCGACGTCGACCTTCCTGCTCCTCTTATCCCTAAGTATGGTAACCTCAACCTTATCTCCGGGGCTGAACTGTACTATAGTCTCCTGAAGCTCGGCCATGGTCCTGACTTTCTTACCATTGATAGCAGTAATGATATCTCCCTCTTTCAGGCCTGCTGCCAGAGCACCGCCGCCATCGGAAACTTCACTTACATAGACTCCTTCAATAGTTCCGAAATCCTTGTCTTTGTTCTCCTCCAACTGACGCAATACAGCCACATCGCCACCACGAATTCCGAGAATGGCACGCTGGACTGAACCGTACTCTTTAAGGTCGGCCACAACCTTTTTTACGATAGTGGTCGGTATGGCAAAACCGTATCCTGCATATGTGCCGGTCGGTGACTCAAGAGCCGCATTTATTCCAACAAGTTCGCCTTTCACGTTTACCAGCGCTCCACCGCTGTTTCCCATGTTGATAGCGGCATCGGTTTGAATAAACGACTCAATACTCTCACTGCCTTCATATATACCTATTTTTCTTGCCTTAGCACTTACCACACCGGCTGTTACGCTGGAAGTAAGATTAAATGGATTTCCTACGGCAAGAACCCATTCGCCAAGCTTAAGGTCATCGGAATTGCCCATTGGAATTATCGGGAAATCGTCTCCTTCTATCTTAATTAGGGCAAGGTCAGTACTGGGATCCGTCCCTACGACTACTGCCGGGAAAATTCGGCTGTCGTTGAGACTCACCTCAATTTCGTCAGCTCTGTCTATGACATGATTGTTGGTTACAATATAACCGTCTTTGGAAAGTATGACTCCCGATCCGTAGCCGACCTGAGGTCTGCTCTCAATTTGGCGCCGACGCTGACGCGACTGATCACCGAATCCGAAGAAATATTCGAAAATGTCAGGCATCTCCTGTATTACCTGGGTCCTTCCACTCACAGTAGCCTTAATATGCACCACACCATGTACGGCCAATTCAGCCGCTTCGGTAAGGTCAACAGGTTGCAGCTTGGCTGCAGGGATCATACTGGCGTTGCTCGCAAATGAGTACGGAAGGTTAGATTCTGTAACATACACCGGAGTGTTGCGGCTATTTTTCTTATTTACAAGATGGGTCGTAACACCGGCTGCCGCTACACAGCAACCGATAAGTAAAAGTGAATATGCTACAATTTTAGTTCTCTTTTTCATATTCTATTTTCTTGTTTTAGTTAATTATATAGTTATATACTAAGTTTGATGTTAATTCTTAACATCTCACTCATCTGTCAAATATATGCAACTTTCAAGCCAAGTGATACTCTTGTCAGATGTTTTTTGCCAATAATTAACTAAATAGACCTGAATTTAATAATTACTTATACCCGAACACCTCATCCAGAGTGACCTCCTCTACCTTTCCAAGCGAATTCAAGAACTCAGTATCAAGTTCTTTGATGTCACCCAGAATACCATAAATGTAGGTACGTCCCTGAATCCATTTTTGCTGACACTCAATTACATCGTCCATAGTCAAAGCTGACAGATTGTCATATATCACCTTCACAAGCGGCTCCTCCAATCCCAGCTCCCTGGTGTTAATGTAACTGCTGAGTACTGACATACCGGTTGTACGGTTAGTACGCAAGACCGACTCAAGTCCTGTCTTGGCTACCTGGAACGACTTCTCCGATTCCGGCATTTCATTTATGATAAGGTCAAATGCCTCAACGGCCGTCTGAAGCTTGTCATTTTGAGAACCTATTCTCGCATAGAAACTGTAAGTGTCATCAACGAACGAAGGTGTTGTAAGCATTGCACCTGCACTGTAAGCCAAAGCCCTTGCCTCACGCATCTCCTGGAAAACTATCGAATTCATACCGCCTCCGAAGTATTCATTGAAAAGCTGGATGGAAGGAGCATCGGCTAACGAGAACCGCTCGCCGCGGTCAGAATACTGTATATAGTTGAACTGACGGGAATCGTATGGAGCAATAATTACTTTAGGCTCGTCAACAATCTGTTTTTTGGAGTAAAGCCTTGTCAATTTCTGCAAATTGTCGGCAGTCTTGTGATGATTTAGAAGCACCTCTTTTGCATCGGCTTCATCCTGCGGACCATAGAAGAGTACAGTATGCTCCTTGCTCAGAACATCCTTAACCATGTCAAGCAGTTCCTCCGATGTGAGAGCCATCAGTTGTTCATTGGAAAGAGTTATGGATTTTACATATTCAGGACCATAGATGACGTATTGATTGAGAGCATTCGAACAGCTTGTCTGATGAGACTTTGACATCTGACGGGCCATGAGCTCATCGTACTTGAGATTCTCCAGAATCGCTTCGTTCGGCTGGGCATTGAGCATAAGGTCCTCGACTATGTCGAGCATCTGTCCGAGATTCTCACCCAATCCGTTGACTGAGAAGGTCATGGTGTTATCGCCCACACTAAAGCTGTGGTTACCCGCAATTTTGTACTCTTCAAAGGCAATCTCATCGGCACTGCGGGTAGGAGTCCCCAGATATGATAGATAATCAAAGGCAAAAGACAAAGCCGGATTGGTGCTGTTTCCCATTTCGAACCGGAAAGTGGCAGTAACTATATCATTGTTCTCATTCTTCTTGTAGAGCATCTCAATACCATCCTTCAGCATGCTCTTGGAAAGATCCTTTTCAAAATCCACAAATATCGGCTCAATCGGCTCTACCTGCTTCTCCGAAATTTCGGTCAGGAATGCACTCTGCATATCACGGTTAGTGGATATCGGAGTGATTGCGGGAGCCGTTATCTTATTGCTCTTTGGGTTGACACCCTGATGCTTGTAAACGACAACATATGAATCGTCCGAAAGATACTTTTCGGCCCACGCGGTCACATCGGCCTTAGTGATCTTTGAAAGGCGGTCTAATAGAGCGACCTCATCGGCCCAGTCCGAACCCTTTACAAATGAGTTGACGAACTGCATTGCACGGCTGTCGTTGGACTCAAGCTGACGCATGCGGGACAGTTTGATGTTGGCTATTGCAGCCTCAATGAGAGCTTCGTCAAAATCGCCGGAACGGAGTTTGGCGACCTCGGCTAGAATCAGATCCTTGACCTCCTCCATTGACTGTCCATCTTTAGGATAACCCTGAATTAAAAAATCCGAATAGTCTATGCGACCATATAGCTGTGAGCCGGCTGCAAGCACTTTTTGTTGCTGGTTCAGGTTCAGATCGATCAAACCGGCCTTTCCATTCGTGAGTATCGATCCCGCTATTTCGGCTATTTCGCTCTCCCTCTCCTTCTCACCCGGACAGCGCCAACCCATAAGCATGAAATCCGACTCGGTGCCATATACATGCTTTACAACGGGTTCGGTCAAAGGTGCTTCAGGCTCATACCGAAGTTCAGGAATGGAAGGGTTAGGCTCCCAATCTCCGAAATACTTCTCTATAATGGTCACAAATTCATCGGGATCAAAATCGCCCGATACACAAATTGCGATGTTGTTGGGAACATACATCGTCGCTTTCTGCTTTTTGATGGCACTGATTGAGGGGTTCTTCAAGTGTTCCTGCGTACCGATTACCTGCTGAAGTCCATAGGGATGATTCTTATAGAGTACCGAATCCAAAGCATAAAGGGCATTCATTACATCCTGATTCAGGTACATATTATACTCCTCATAGACAGTCTCCAGTTCGGTATGGAATCCGCGGATCACCATATTACGGAAACGGTCCGCCTGTATCCTTGCCCATGAATCAATCTGGTTGGATGGGATATTCTCCTGATAGCAGGTCAAATCATCCGATGTAAACGCATTGGTTCCACGCGATCCAATTATTGACATAAGTTTGTCATACTCATTGGGAATAGCCAGCTCTGACGCCTTATAGCTCAGGCTGTCAATAATATGATATATGGCGAGACGCTCCTGAGGATCTGTTTTGGTGCCATAAATGTCGAACAGTTCCTCAATTTGGTCAAGCAAAGGCTTCTCGGCGGCATAATCCGATGTCCCGAAATTCTCGGTTCCCTTAAACATGATATGCTCCAGATAGTGTGCAAGACCGGTATTGTTGGAAGGATCGTTCTTTCCTCCGCTACGGACAGCGATATAAGTCTGCAGCCTGGGCTGCTCCTTATTAACACTCATATAAACTTTTAGTCCGTTGTCAAGCGTGTAAATCTTGGTCTTCATAGGATCATTTTTTACCGTCTCATATTTGGAACAAGATAACACACCCGGCAGGACTACAAACAGTGTAGTAAAAATAAAAAACAGTTTTTTTCTCATCGCGATATTTATTTAATCATTATTCAGTAAAAAAAATTGAAATCAATGTCCAATTATTATAGTCTGCAAAATTAACATTCCGCATCGAAATTAACAAGAACATGACTTTTATTTATGTAAATATCGCATAATATTGAAGATTGAAGGTTTTCTTAAGCTGTATCGGCATTTTTTTGTACTTTTGCAACTGAAACTGACCGGTCTGCCGCTGTCCTTTTCAGGGCGGAGGAAAGTCCGGGCAACAGAGAGCATTCCACTTCCTAACAGGAAGCAGTCGGTGACGACTGAGCAGTGCAGAAGAAAATAACCGCCTTAAAAGGTAAGGGTGAGAAGGTGGGGTAAGAGCCTACCAGGTCTGTGGTGACACAGATGCTGTGTACATTGGAGGTTGCAAGTTCATGTAAACCGGCGTCAGAGGGCTGCTCGCCCAAGCCGGAGGGTAGAACGCGCGTAGCCTTAAGGCTGCGGAGCCTGTCGGTGACGGCAGGTCAAGATTAATGGCAGACACTGCCGGTATTTATCCGGCAGCACAGAACCCGGCTTACAGGTCAGTTTTTTTTATCGCATTATCATATGAAACGTATAAGATGTCCCAAATGTAAACAGTACAACACGTTTGACGAGACCCGTTACAGTAAAGGGCAGTCACTCGTGTTTGAATGTACATCATGCCGCAAGCAGTTCCGCATCAGGATAGGGACCTCAAAATTGTCATCAGTCGATAAAGACGAAGCAGATAAACAGGATGCAGAAGATTTGGGATTCGGTTTGATAGAGGTCGTGGAAAACGTTTTTGCATACCGACAAAGTTTTGCTCTGAAGGAAGGCGACAACATAATAGGACGACAAAATCCGGGCGACAACATTACCATACCCATAGAGACCACAGACCGAAGCATGGACCGCAGGCACTGTGTAATAACAGTTACAAGGGATCCTTCAACAGGTAAAAACAGCTATTCGCTCAGGGACTATCCCAGCCTGACCGGTACATTCCTCTTCAACCGCATTTTGGGTAATAGAGAACAAGTAATGATTGAAGACGGTGCCATTATTACACTGGGGGCAACCACCCTGATTTTCACGGCAGATTAACCTGACTTACAGTAATCTTAATATCACTATTGTGCGTATTGTGTGCTTGATTTCTTCTGATAAGGCTCCAGAATACAGACCTTGAAAGAAAACGTCTCATTGGGATTAACGTAGTTCTTGAAGTCCTCCCACTCGATTATCAATGTGAGCTTGCCCTTTTCTACATCATATCTGTTATTCTGCATCAAAATACGGCTGTTCTGATTCAACACGGGATATACATACGGAAGTATGTTATCACGACCGTCGGCATCGACCATATAAACAAGTACTGCGCCCTTTTCTAAGACAACATCATTGATTTCAGGAAAGTTAAATTGCTGATAGACATAGAAGCCGGGCATGCCTTCATCACCGCTCAGCGACCATGCCGTTCCTTTAGCTTCAATGTAGTCGGTAAACATCTTAACGACCGGATCAGTCACTTCATATGTTATGTTATAAATTGTGTCAGCTGAATCACCACAGCCACACAGCAGCATAGTTGCGAAAACAGCAAAAAACATTTTTTTCCTCATAGCATCTCTTATTTTAATTTAATATGAAACTATCTGTCATAAATACCCTGTAATGCGGTACCGGATTTCTTACTCCTTGAGGCCCTTATCGTAATAGGCATTGATACCTTGTAACGTACAGGCGCACCATTCTTTGTGGCAGGAATCCAACGCGGCATCGCCTTAAGCAGCCTCAATACCTCCTCGTCAATAGAGAAGTCAAGACCCTTGAGAATACTCACGTATGATACGTCACCCGATTTTTCAATAGTGAATTCTACTTCCATCTTACCATTGACAGACCTTCTGGCAGCATCGTCAGGATATACAAAATTATCATCTATATATTGTCTCATGGCAGTCATTCCACCACGAAATTCGGGTTGTGTAATAACTATCTCACCTCTGTTAGGCGAAATCATTCTGATGGTATCCTGTGTCCTGATGGTATCCTGTACTTTAACGGTATCCTGTGTCTTTCTTATAGTATCCTGTGCAAATGATTTATGTGCATTAAATGTCAGTAAAAACAGACCTGACAATATTGCAAATCTTTTCAAAAATACAATTTTCATAATCCTCTGTTAATTTATTGCGCAAAAATACTCCTTTATTTTCCAACTAAAAACTTTTAGTTGAAAACTCTACTCTTTTTATATCTTTTTTATCCTATAGTTAAGTCCTATGCCCCTCATTTAACAACATTTTAATTTTGACATTTCTCGTTGGGAATAGTTTAATCCCGATAAAAAATCAACGCTCCAAACCAGAACCGGACTGCCTCAACGCCTAACAAGCAGGGTAACCACTTCGACGTGTTGAGTGTGAGGGAACATATCTATCGGCTGTACCGCCGATACACGATAATCCCTGTCAAGCAGAGCAACATCACGTGCCTGAGTAGCCGGATTACAACTGACATAAACTATACGTTCAGGGGCAGCTGCAAGAATCGTATTGACAACATCCTTATGCATTCCGACACGCGGCGGGTCGGTTATCACAACATCGGGCGTTCCATGTTCAGCTATAAACTCTGCATTTAGAACATATCTCATATCACCGGCAAAGAATTCGGTGTTCTCTATCCCGTTGAGCAAAGCATTTTCCCGGGCATCGTCAATAGCCTCGGGTATATATTCTATGCCTATCACTTTTTTTACGCGCGATGCTATGAACTGAGCTATTGTTCCCGTTCCCGTATAGAGGTCATACACGATTTCATCGGAACTGAGTTGAGCCAATTCGCGCACAAGCCGATATAAACGGTATGCCTGACGGCTGTTGGTCTGGAAAAAAGATTTCGGACCAATCTTGAACATCAAATCCTCCATCCTTTCGTATATACAACTTTCGCCTCTAAAGAGGTGCACATCAAGATCATCGAATGTGTTATTACGCTTGTTATTAATGACATACAACAGAGATGTTATTTGCGGGAATGAATCCGATATATGCCTCATAAGCCCCATGAACATCTCCTCATCGGCCTGGGTCTCAATATTGGCCTGCACGAGTACCATTATCTGTCCGGTAGTGACCACGCGTACCATCATGTCACGCAACAGACCCTCAAATGAACGCAGATTGATAAATGGCAAATCATTATCAATGGCATATTTGAAGATTGAATTTCTGATACTGTCCGATATCTCATCCTGAAGCCAACAGGAGTTTATATGGAGGACCTTGTCAAATGCACCGGCAATATGAAACCCCAAACCGGGCTGTTTTCTCGGCCGGTCATTATCAGGACTGTCTAGAGCGGCAAGCTCCTCGGAGGTCAGCCAGCGCATATTACTGAAAGAATATTCGAGTTTATTACGGTAACGCACGGTCTCTTTGGAAGCTATTATGGGAGAAATCTGGGGGAGTTCAACTTTAGCTATACGTGTAAGACTGTCAGCCACCTGCTTTTGCTTGTAACGAAGCTGCTCCTCATAGGGCAGATTCTGCCATTTACAACCTCCGCATACTCCGAAATGTTCGCAGAACGGAACTTCACGCACCGGAGAATATTTACGTATGTTCACAGCTACAGCCTCGGCATAATTCCGTTTTTTCTTGAGAATTTTAAGGTCAACTATATCACCCGGAACAACAAATGGGACAAAAACAACAAGATCGTCAATACGTGCAATTGATTTTCCCTCGGCCCCGACATCGGTTATGGTTACATTTTCGATTACAGGCTTTTCGCGGCGTTTTCTAGACATAACAATTCGTTTGGAGAGGCAAATTTAGTGAAAATGACGGTTAAAATCCAAAAGACTGAAACCATTTTGATTACTGTTCTTTTTTGTTTAATTTTGCGAAAATTTTGATCAACCTATATAAATATCAAGATTTTACTATGATGAATGCATTGATTGTAGTGCTAGTGCTTTTGCTTGCCATCTCTCTGTTTATATCCGGCAAGATCCGCTCCGATATTGTGGCATTGGGAGCTTTGATAACTTTAATGCTTTTTGGTATTCTCACACCGACCGAAGCCTTATCCGGTTTTTCCAGCTCAATTGTTGTCATGATGATAGCCCTATTTATTGTTGGCGGAGGGATATTTCAAACCGGATTGGCTAATATAATAAGTAGCAGAATACTGAAGCTGGCAGGTAACAAACCCTTTGTTTTGTATTTATTGGTGATGCTTACCACGGTTGCCATAGGGGCATTCGTGAGTAACACCGGCACTGTGGCAGTAATGCTTCCCATCGTGGTTTCCCTGGCAGCAGGAGCAAAAATCAGTGCGAGCCGCTTGTTGATGCCACTGGCATTTGCAAGCAGCTTGGGTGGTATGATGACCCTTATCGGTACTCCTCCCAACCTGATAATAAACGAAGAACTTATTAAAAATGGCTATGAATCCTTGTCATTCTTTTCGTTTTCATCGGTAGGTATAATATTAGTGGTACTGGGCATAATTGTCATTTGGCCTTTGAGCAATCTCTTCCTTTCAAAAGACAATGTCGAACAGAAGGAGTCAAACAATGGCAGTAAATCAACCAAAGAATTGACGAAGGAGTATCAAATTTCGGAAAATCTCTATCGTTTGAGAGTTAGAAAAGGTTCGCCTCTGGTATATAAGAGCTCTCAGGAGTTGGATATAGCCAATAACTACAATATCAGCATACTTGAAATCAGAAGGAAAGAAGAGGGGAAAAAGACTCTTTTTTCAAAAAGCGTAAGTCATAGTATGGCTGCATCTACCACCATTATACATGCTCAGGATGTCCTGTATGTAATGGGAGAATTTGAGGATGTCAAGCAGTTTGCCGAAAAGTGTGAGTTGGCTTGGGTTGAGGTGAAAGACGGTGAAGAGGGTATTCCTTCGTCAGATGATTTTGCAGAAGGCGACATTGGGATTATCGAAGTGGTGGTGCTTTCAAACTCTTCACTGGTAAACCAAAAGGTTATGGATTCGGGCTTCAGAGAAAAGTATAGAGCTAATATCTTAGGGATACAACGAAGACAAAACTACATACTCAATGACCTGAAGAATGAGAAAATCCTTTCGGGCGACGTGTTGCTGGTCCAGGGAAATTGGAATAACATCAAAATGCTGAGGGAAAAAAGAAACGAACTGGTTATCATAGGCCACCCCGATCAAGAGGTGTCTAAGTCGCGTATAGTACATAAAGCGCCTTTGGCAGGACTGATTCTTGTAGCCATGGTGCTGTCTATGGCATTTGATCTTCTTCCTGCAGTGACTTCAGTGATGCTTGCCGCTATATTGATGATTCTGACAGGTTGCCTGCATAATGTAGAAGAGGCTTATAAAACCATAAATTGGGAAAGTATAGTGTTGATTGGGGCCATGCTTCCGATGTCAATTGCGCTTGAGAACACAGGTATAGCTGCAATGGTTGCCGATTTTCTGGTTACCGAATTAGGGTCGAAGGGACCGATTTTCCTGCTTGCGGGTATTTATCTGGGCACCTCCCTATTGACCATGTTTATAAGTAATTCGGCTACGGCTGTACTTTTTGCACCTATTGCAATGCAGTCCGCCATTACAATGGGCGTCAGTCCTTACCCTTTGCTTTTTGCAGTTACCGTTGCAGCCAGTATGTGCTTTGCAAGTCCTTTTTCTACACCGCCCAATGCTTTGGTGATGTCGGCCGGAAGGTACAAGTTTCTTGACTATGTTAAAGTAGGTCTGCCAACGCAGATAATCTTTGCAATTGTAATGATTTTTGTTTTGCCGTTAATTTGGCCCTTCTGATACTTTTTTTCATTCGTAAAGTAGTTATATGTGAACCGCCCCAAGAGGTGGTTCTGTTAAACATTCATTATTTATAGACAGACAAAAGAATAGCAGGCACCGGAGTGGAACTTGCGACAAGTATCAGGCTTTTATGTAAAAACGACCAAGTAAAATAAGAACTTTCATTCGCGTGCTCGAAGCGACAGTCATTGCCTCTCGGTCGTCTGGACCAATTTCATATTCAGGCTTGGTGTCCTAGAAAAAATCGGTCTCAGGATCATTTGTGCTTTTTCAAGCACTTACTTCAGAGGTCTCGGGAATGTCCACTCCGAGATTCTTCAATATATCCAAATGATATTTGATGCGAGTTTTCTTTCTTCTATCATCAACATATCCGCAACCAAGCTCGTTATAAACGGTACAATCTTTCAAGACATGGTACACAATGGTAAGTAGCTCACGTGCAGTGGCTACAAGGGCTCTCTTCTTGCCCCGACGTGCTGACAGTCTTCTGTATCTCTCGCTTATGAACGTATCTTTGGTGCGGCTCGCCGCCCATGCGCATTCTGTGATTATTGCTTTAGTCGCCTTGTTGCCATGGTTGACATGCGAACTTTTTTTTTACCGGCACTCTCATTGTTACCGGGACTAACGCCCGACCAGGAAGCAAGGTTGGCTGCAGTTGGAAACACCTCCATGTTTACACCGATTTCTGCTATCAACTCCTTGGCACCCGTCTTGCCTATTCCGGGAATCGTACAAAGACGCTCAATCTCTGCCTGAACTGACATGCAGCGTCGGTCAATCTCTGCATCCAAAATGGATATCTCCTGCTCAAGACTTGATATGCTGCGACGGATTGTTTTCAACATGAACTTATGGTGTTCAGTAAAGCAACCTTCAACTGCATCATGGATTTGCTCCTTTGTACTCTGTATTCTTCTGTGAGTACACAATGATGTGAGGTAATCAGGATCTGTACGACCGGCCAGTATCTCATCTATCAACCTTGTACAGGTAACCCCGTTCACATCACTGAAAACACTTGAAAGTTTCAAGTTGGCATCCTCAAGCACCTTCAATATCCTGTTCTTCTCGGCTGCCACCTCTTGCACCTTCTTACGGCGATAACGCGTCAAGTCACGCAAATCACGTTGAGCCCTGTCCGGAATGAAACTCCCCTTGAGAAGACCGGCACGTAACAACTTACATATCCATGCCGAATCCTTCTTGTCAGTCTTATGCCCAGGCACATATCTGATGTGTCGGGCATTGACAACCAACAGAGTAAAACCACCAGGCTCCAAAATGTTAATCACGGGCTTCCAATATACACCCGTACTCTCCATAGCAACATGGGTCACACCCAAATCCAATAGCCATTCTTTCAATTCTGTCAAAGATCGTGTCGTTGATTCGAACTCCCGAGTCTCACGCTCAATTCCGGTCCCATCAACTGTGGCCACTATTACTCTCTTGTGTACATCCAAACCGCAGCATCTATCTACGACCTGGCTGAATTCAATTGTTCTGTCCATTGCGCCCGTTTGAAAATTAGTGGCCGAAAGTTACGAAAATAACTTTTCATTCTCTTTGGCGAGCGCTAGCGATCATGATTATTTCATATATATGTATTCATATATATGTATTTTTCCGCTTCTATTGTAAAATTTCATCCGATACCCATCCTTTTTTCAATAATTGTTCTGCTTTCTTTTTTGTTGAGTTTCTCTCCGATTTCGTTGCATTCTCAATAAATGACACGACGGATTGGTTCTCTCTTAAATCTGAAACGAAGGGTTTGATCGTTTCCAAAATTTTTCCTATCGCAATATTTTTACACTCATCGGTTTCAAACTTGTCATGGGGAATTAAAATTAATTCTCTGATTATCAAATCCTTCAAGTTTGGTTTGTTTTGATAAATCAGCCCCAGAGCAAAAATAGCATGATTGCAAGTGATAAGTACACCACTGTGAAGCATTTTAATCAAGTCTGCCATTAAACCGTCTATTTTATTCTCTCTATCTACCGCCGATAGATATCCGATTATATCAATTGCCGTCCACTTTAAAATACTGTTGTCACTCGACAACAATTCAGCCCAATAATCAAAATACTCATAAAGCAATTCAGGTTTTTCTGAACCGATTTTCACCAAATCTTTTGCAAATCCATATTTTATTTTTGGATTTTGCGAATTTAACTTATCAAGGTCTGTTATTTTAATCATATGTTACCCTCCTATTAGATCTCATAACAGGTTATTCTTCAAATATAGAGTATAATAATCCTTTCAAATATTCTATATTTGATGCTATTATTTCTTGCTATTCGGTTTTTTAGTCAATGTTTTATTAATTGAAAATCCAAGTAGTCCGCCTAAAATGGTTGTCATTATAACAATCGGTATCAATGAAACAGGTTCTCTCCAAGCAATAAAAATTGCTGATGGTAATAAAACCAAGAAAGCAATCAAAATACCCTTGAGTATCGAATTGATATTTAAATCAACTGTAGCTATTAAAAAACCAACAACTATCCACATGGTAAATGCCGATAAATTTGCATCCCATGTCAGGTTTTGAATAATCATTGGAATTACATCAATAATTCCGGCAACCATGCCTAACAATAATCCGATTCTAATTTTTTTCATATCTCTCAATTTAAATTCAATAGTTTGATGTTTTTACATGTCACACAACGTGTGACTTACAAAACAAATCTACAATTTTATTTAATACAAATTCTGTTTTTATTTTTCTCCTTTGATATTATTTTCTATTTATAAATAAATCCTAAACATTCCCCCCGGCATAATACCCATTTGGTAATCAGTTTTTATGGTTTGTGTTCCCGCGTCATAAATTTGTCGCCAAATATTTTTTCTGTTTGTAATATTTGTAAGTTCGATGCCGCATTCATAACTCATTTTTTTCTTATTGACACAATAAAGCAATTTAATATTTGCTTTGAAAAAATCAGGATTTTTGTCTTTATAAGCATTATCATAATCATAAACCGTGTAACCTTCAATTTTTGATTTCTCCAGATCTATCGGAATATTACGCAAGCCGCCTGCATAAACAACATTCGCATTTATCGTCAATGTCTGCTGTTTTGGTAATTCTATTTCGTAACCGCCAAGTGCATTGAAAACAAAATTACTGTTATAAACTGTGTTTCGCCAAATATTATCTGATGCCAAATATTTAGAATTGAATAATGAAGTTGTTATCAAAAAATAATAGTTGTCGGAAAAATACTTCTCTAATGTCAGTTCAATACCATAATTTCTTCCTTTGCCCTTGTTTACCAAACTGTCGTCTATTACTTCATAAAAATCAGCACCGTAATTAATAACCGAATAATGTGAGCTTTTCATCTCTATGGGTATATTGAATAAGTTTTGATAATAAACTTCGGCTTTCAAATTGAAATTTCTTCTGAAATTCACATTATAACCCGACACAAAGTGGTAACTTTTAGAAAAGTCCAAATCAGCATTGGTTAGTTTATATGTTTGATTTATAGTGTCCGTTAGAGTTTGGTTAAAGTAAACATTTCCGGGTTGAGTCTGAGAATGTAAACCATAGGCAAAGCTCATATTACTATTTTGACCGGGCGAATATCTAATGGCTGCCCGCGGTTCAAAAGATAACGAGTTATTCAATAGCGAATATTGATTAAACACTCCCAACGTAAACTCAACTCTCTCATTGATGCTATGTAAAAATTGGGAATAAAATTGAGCAAGTCCATAGTTTCCTCTGTTTTTTGTGCCATAAACATATTGATCTTGGATTTTTGCACTATCGGCAAAATTGACAAATGAATGAATGTAAGATGCACCAATAATTATTCTGTTTTTGGGATTGAAACGATGTTTATATTGAGTTGTTGCAATTAATTTGTTTTCAGTATAAACGCCACCAAAGAAATGGAAGTCGCTACTGTTTTTTAAAACACTATCAACAGACATGCTTGATTCAGAATTTGTGAAAGCCAATGAAGTGCGCAAGTTTGATTCTGAATTAATAATATTTTTCATCGTAATTGCTGCCACATTGGTCTGACCACCCATTTCTGTTCTAAGATTTTTTGTAAAACTCAAAACGTTTTTATCGGGATCCATTGACATTGAACAAAAACCGCCAAATCCCCACAACGACAGAGAAGTTTTCCCGAAATCAAAATCAGACTTGAATGTTAAATCCTGATATTTAGGTATAGAGGGAGTGCCGAAATTAACTCCAATTTTATCGAAGAGTTCTAAAAAGGCATAACGATAACTCACCATAAAACTTGAGGTTCTGTTTTTGGAAAATGGTCCTTCAACACCTGCTTCTAAACCTCCCGTTCCCATTTGAAGTAAATATTCAAATTTTTCGCTGTTCCCATTTCGCATTGCTAAATCAAATGCACCTGCGGTGGCGTTACCATATTGAGCAGGAAATGCACCTGTTAAAAAATCGGAGTTTGATAATTGATTGTTGTTCAGCATCGAAATTGCGCCTCCGTTTGTTCCCATAGTGGCAAAGTGGTTAGGATTGGGAATGGGAATTCCTTCCAGCATATATAATAATCCAAGAGGTGAGTTTCCTCTGATTATTATATCATTACGCGAATCACCTGCAGCCTGAACACCGGCAAAATAAGTTGCCATTCTTGCAGGGTCGCCGCTGGTTCCGGCATATCGTTCCGTTTCTTTCACATCAAAAGAGCGTGAACTAACATAAGCCAATTCATTGTTTAATTCGCCTCTCTCCCTTGCAAAAATTGTTACTTCTGCCAAGCTATGAGTTGATTGTTCCAAGTTCACTTCAACTTCAAGTTCCTTCCCACTTGCAAGTATCAAATTATTTGCAAAATAAGGTTCATAACCTAAATGATTGATTTGCAAACTAATTCTGCCCGCATTAACCTTTTCAAAATGAAATTTTCCCTCGTTATCGGAAATTGTATGAAATTTTAATGTATCGACGGTAAGAGTGATAGTGGCACTTTTTAATGTTTCATCTGTAAAAGCATCTTTAATCACGCCTTTTACATTGTTGGAAAAATTTTGAGAGTAAGAATTTACACAGAACAATAATAATATAATTGCTGTAAAATACTTTCTCATTCTCGTTATTTGTATTTGGTACAAAAACACCTATACTACGCTACCACACCCGGGCACGAAAGAAAGGGTGTTAAGTTTTTATGAAAAATATATATTAATCAAACACATTAAACTCTATCTTATCGACAGTTCCCTTATAATATTCATAATCTCCTTCCGGCAAATGCCAGGCGATTTTGACTTTCTCACAAATTTTTATGTTATCCTGAGGTTTATAACTTTCTACAGTAGCCGAAAACTTGACTTTTTCATAGGTGTTTTTGCCTGTTGTGAAATAACGGTCGAACGTTTCAAAACGGGTAAACAATCCATCTTCGTTAAAGTAAAATGTACCGGATACTTCAATGCCATTATCCACCAGTGTCCCTCGAACTGAATAATCATCTAATTGTTCCCATTCTACATTATCTAATAGCAGATAACCCGGAATAAATATAAATTCTAAGAATGTTGTTATCAGCGCCGATTGTGCAACTTCTTTGCTGTTATCAAAAACTACTTTTATCAGATTAAACAGCTTCCCGTTCATCTCTCCATAACCATCACGATACAGATCTCGTGCTGCCACCGGCATAGCTGAAAACTTCATATATGCAACTCTTCCTATCGGCTTCACGGAATTAAATTGTATTGTCAGAAGTTTTCCCCAATCCTTATCCGGCGACATTTTCAACCAACTCTCGGCCCAATACACATTGGCATTTACAGGAATGGACGTATTTATGTATCCACAAACCCTCAGGTACTTTTTCAATGGCTCAGGCAGACCTATTATTAATTCTTCGGTAAAAGTTTCAACCTCATAACCTTTATTCCTTTCAATAAATTCGGATTTATCATTTATGAATACTCTTTTCATACTGGTAAGACTTATAAAGAGGAAGGAAAAAAATGACAATAGTAGTATAATCCTTGCTGTTCGTCTCATGAAAAATATCATATGCCTGCGGCCTGGGATGACATTAAAAATGCTGCTATTACTCCCATAAAATTGGCTGCCATATGGACCAGAATTGCATACGCATTATTATTATGCTTCTCTTGATAATAACCTGCAACCAATCCGATACTGAATGTAAAAATAAGGGTTCTAACCAAGAAAAAAGCGCCTGCATCTGATCTAATTAAATTTAAATGCGCTAAGCTAAATGCAAGAGCACTGACAATCACGGGAATGCTAATGTGCCTTTTAAACAGTTGTATTCCTTTATCATTTAAGGGAGTTAATATGTTTTGAAGAAATCCGCGAAACAACACCTCTTCTACCACACTTGCATAGATGAATACAAAAAGAATAAACTGCAATGGTGACATCACATCAAATACATGATGTATTTCTATTTCCAATCCTAAGCTTGTTCCAACAACTGTCATAAGAACACTGATTATTACGGCAGCCAAGAACCCGAACAGCATCGGTCTTAATGTCTCTTTAAACTTTGGCAGTGAGATTTTATAATTAACATGCTTTCTTAAACCCCAAATCAAACCAATTGCTAGAATCAGCATAAGCGTATATGCAATAAATGATTGAGGAATAAAATTATTATTTAATTGCAGTTTTCCACCAATAAATACTGATATTAGAAACACTATTACTGTTAATAGTATCCCCCAAATAACTCTTTCAATATTTTTCATTTTTATGTTCTCCTTTTTATTGTAGTTTGTTTCTAAGTATATGACAATTTTTAGAAAATTATAATATAATATATTGATTATCAATTAAATATATTTGCAAAAGACCTTGGAATTTCGTAACTTTAAGGTATTAACCATCAT
>Ga0209606_1002275_pt1 | contig 21623 bp, 9 predicted proteins | sample AD_UKC057_MetaG_FD_184412 | JGI IMG/M metagenome (GOLD analysis project Ga0209606, IMG submission 184412) | Active sludge microbial communities of municipal wastewater-treating anaerobic digesters from USA - AD_UKC057_MetaG (SPAdes) (version 2) | ecosystem: Engineered > Bioreactor > Anaerobic >...
GGCGTTGAACCTGTTGAAGAAGGACCAAACCCGCAAGGTAGGCATCAAGACAAAATCCAAGTGCTGCAGCTGGGACCACGACTACCTGCTCAAAATCCTCACCGGTTGATTACATGCGATTGCCCTGGTGAACCGCCTGACCCTCTGGCGAATGGACACTGTCACCGACTACAATGCCCACATGATCAGGCGGACAGTCATTTCACACCTGGCGGTTATCGGCTGGACGCTGGTTCTGTCGCTGGCAACCGCTGCCGCCGGCGCGCCGGACAATGTCGTCCGGCGAGACTGGTACTTCCGGCAGTCGCTGCGGGCCATCCGCGACTGGGAGACGCTGCTGGCCCAGTGGGAGAAGCGCACGCCGGAGAAAGACCGCACGCCCGTCTTCCCCCTGCCTGCCGACGGTCAGGGCGTCGACTGGCCCGTCCCCGTGCCCGCCTCGCTCTGGCCGAAGGGCCGGCCCCGGGTCCAACTCCGCCTGGCCGCCGACGAGAAGGGCAAGTCCCAGGTTCGAGTGACTCGCGGGCCTGGCGCCGCCGAGTTCGCCCCGCCCGACAAGCCGCTGGTGGCCTGCCGTCACGTCGGCGGCGGGGCCAAGGACCACTGGTACCACCACTACCACCGCCGCTTCGACGCCATGCTGCAAGTCGTCCCCCGCCTCGCCCCGTTCGCGCTGGAGCTGGCCTGGCCGGACGACTGGCAGCGCGGGACCAACTCGCTGTCGCTTCGACTGCGAAACGCGGGCGACTCGCCCTTACGCGTCGCGCTCGACCTGACGTTCTTGAATGCTGCCGGCGGGCCGATCCCCTGCGGGCGACAGGAACTCGACATGTCCGCGAAGGCAACGGCGTCCGCACGGTTCGACGTCCACCTCGCCGATCCCGGCGGCGGGATGCTCGTTCTGAACATCCAGGCCGGCAAGGAGAACTTCTGGCTGCCCCTGCTGACGTACGTGGAGGACGTCGAGGGCGTGCTGCGCGGCGTGGAGCAGGTCCTGGCCGACGACGCGATGCGTGACGCTTGTAGTGTGCCCGTAAGGGCATTGGACGAAAACGACAAAGACCCGCCTGACGGCCTGCCCCCAAGGGGCGGAACTACAAGCGATGCTTCGACTGAGTTGCGCCACCTCCTCCGCCGCCGCGCCGCGTGGTCGGCATCGAGCCCGTCAGCCGGCGCGGAGTGGCGCGGGCTCTTCGAGCAGGCCAGCGCCCTTCGCGACCGACTGCTGCTGGGGCGCATCGACTTCGACGCGCTGCTCTTCCTCAAACGCCGCCCCTTCAACTCCGAGCAGCCTTTCATGGACGCCCATCACCTCCGCAACCCCCCGGGGGGAGGCGTGTACCGGCTCTCGCCCGTCCGCCCGGACGGGACCGTGACGCCCGTGCTGGATTCACTGGGCGAGGGCGTCTACCGCGACCTGCACCTGCACTGGGACGCCGGGAAGCTGCTGCTGGCCTTCGGCAACGGCTCGGACAACTGGGACGGCAAGCAGAGCTACCACATCTACGAGTTGAAGCTCCAAGACGCCGACCCAAGCCCACGGGAAGCCTCCCGTGGGCTTTCCCCCGCGGACCAACCGGATGTCCGCCAGATCACCCGCGGACCCAAGAACGACTGCGAGCCGCTCTACCTGGCCGACGGTTCGGTCGCGTTCACCAGCGACCGCGGCGAGCACTTCATCATGTGCGGCGGCGACCGCCACGCCGCCAACCTCTACGCGTGCTCCGCCGACGGCTCGAACCTCCGCCGCCTCAGCAGCAACATGTTCAACGACTTCAACCCGACGCTTCTGAGCGACGGACGAATCCTCTACAGCCGCTGGGAGTACAACGAGCGCTCCGTCACGTCGCTGCACAACCTGTTCGCCATGCGGCCGGACGGCACGCACGTGAGCCCGGTCTACGGCAACGCGACGATCCGCCCCAACGTGATCATGTTCCCGCGCCAGGTGCCGGGGACCGGCAAGGTGATGGCCCTGCTGACCGCCCACCACGGGCAGACGCACGGGCCCGTCGGCCTGGTCGACGCGGACCGCGGCGTCGACGGGGAACACCCGCTGACCGTCCTGACCCCCGACGTGCCGGTCAGCGGCGAGAAGGTGATCGACAGCTTCGCCGGGTGGTTCAGCGACCCCGTCCCGCTGAACGAGACGACCTATCTGTGCTCCTACACGCCGACCGTCCAGCCGTGGCTGGCGGACACGTGGGCCATCTACGTGGGCGACCGTCACGGCAACATCGCGCTGGTGCTGCGCGACGAGTCGATATCGCTGGCCGAGCCGCTGCCGCTGGTCCGCCGCCCGCGACCTCACGCGATCCCGCCGACGGCGGAGGGATACGCCCCGCCCGAGACGAGCGCGGGCAATGCCGACGACGACGCGCACCTGCTGATGCTCGACGTGTACGAGGGGCTTTCCGGCGTGGCGCGCGGCACGGTCAAGAGCCTCCGCATCATCGAGGACGTTCCCCGCGTGGGCCTCCATCGCGGCGGGGTCATCGTCACCTCGGCCACCAACATCTACACCGTCAAGCGCATTCTCGGCACGGTGGGCGTCGAGGCGGACGGGTCGGCGTACTTCGTCGTGCCGGCTGACCGCAACGTCTACTTCGAGGCCCTGGACGCTGACGGCCGCGAGGTGCAGCGGATGCGGAGCGTCGTGTGCCTGCGCCCAGGGGAGCGCCGCACCTGCGTCGGCTGCCACGAAGGGCAGACCACGTCCCCGCCCAACCGGCCCGCGGCTGCCTGGCGTCGCCCGCCCAGCCGCCCGGCCCCGCCGCCGTGGGGCCGCGACCGCACCATCAGCTATCTCCGCGACGTCCAGCCGCTGCTGGACGAGCACTGCGTCCGCTGCCACGCCTATGACCGCCCGGTCGCCGGCGTGATCCTTACCGGCGACCTGACCGACCGCTTCTGCATCTCGTACGAAGAGCTGGTGCGGCACCTCCACCTGGCCAACGCCATGCGCTGGGACCACGGCGACGACGTGTACGCGCGCCCCCCGTACACGTACGGCTCGCGCAGCTCGCCGCTGTGTCGTCTGCTGGACAAGGGCCATCACGGCGTGAAGCTCAGCGGCGAGCAGTGGCAGCGCCTGGCCGGGTGGATCGACGCCAACGGCGTCTACTACGACCGCTACGACGAGGGCCGCTGGCCCGGGCGGCGGATCTTCGCCGGCCAGGCCGGCCAGGCGATGCGCGAGGTCTACGCGCGTCGCTGCAGCTCCTGCCACGGGCGCGAAGGCGGCGGCGAGCGGGACACGTGGTGGCTGAGCCTGAACTGGCGCCGGAGCGAACTCAGCCGCTGCCTCCAGGCCCCGCTCGCCCGCGCCGCGGGCGGCTGGCAGCGGTGCGGAAGCGTTTTCGCCACTGCCGATGACGGCGACTACCGAGCCATGCTCGCCGCGGCGACCGAACTCGGCAAGAGCCTGCGCGCCAACGGCCGGGGCGACCTGCTCAGCCTGGAGGGCACGGGCGAGTGGGACCGCGAGATCCCGTTGCCGCCGCTGCCGCCGCCCAAACCCGCGCCGCCGTCCCTCGCCGACCGCCGCGGGACGTGGCTGAGCGACCTGAAGTGGGCCTCGGGCGCCAGCGGCTGGTCGATCAACAAGGACAAGCTGCCGCGCCTCGACCGCGACGCGGAGAATCAGCCGCTGCGCCTGGGCGGGCGACGCTACGTCAAGGGCATCGGCACGCACGCGCCGTCGGAGATCGTCTACCCGCTCAACGGCGCCTACGCCCGCTTCGCCGCGGTGGTCGGCGGGGCCGAGGAGAGAGGCACCGTCGTCTTCCGCGTCTACGGCGACGACAAACTGCTGTTCGACTCCGGACGGCTGGAGGGCCTGGGCCCCACCCGCAGCGTGGACGTGAGCGTCAAGGGCGTGCGCCGCCTCCGCCTGGTCGTTACCGACGCGGGCGACGGCATCATCTGCGACATGGCCAACTGGGCTGAGGCGGCGGTGTTCAAGGAATAGCAGCCGGTAGCCAGTCGTCAGTAGCCAGTTGCAGTCGTTGAGCCTGTCTGACAACTGGCGCTGCTTGCCCGCGCACCACCGAGCTTGCCTGCCGGCAACCAGTGACTGTCGGACAGCCTCGATTGTCGGTCGTCAACCGTTTCTGTTCCGCGTGAAAAGGAAAGCCCACCCCCAAGGGGTGGGCTTTGGATTGCGCTGGTCTTCTTGCTTCTCTCTCTTCTCTCTGCGCCTCTGCGTCCGCAGATGCGTCGCCTGTCGCACTACGCCCGGCGGATGCGTCGGCGGGTCTTCCAGCCGGCGCCCGCGGCGCCCAGCAGCAGCAGCACGGCGCTCAGAGGCTCGGGGACGGCCGTCAGGCGCAGCGCCTCGGCCGATCCGGCCGTGCCGTCCAGATCCACGATCTCCGCGTGCCAGGTGATCCGGTCGCCGTAGGCCTGGCTGTAGTCGAAGTCGATGCCGGACAGGTCCACGTTCGTGATGCCGTTGGCGGCGGTGAGGATGTCGAAGGTGGTCCCGTGGCCGATCTCGTAGCCCACCAGCACGCGGATCCTCGCATCCTGCTCGAACGTCGCGATGTCCAGCACGTCGATCCAGTCGTAGCTGACGCCCTGGAGAGGCCCGTCCAACTCGGCCAACATCTCGCCGAACTGGTCGTATGCGCCGGTGACAATGAGGTGCCCGGCGCTGGCGCCGGCGGAGACAGCCCCGCCGGCCAGGATCGTGAGCGGCCCGTCGATCGTGCCGTTGCCGCCCAGTCGCCCGCCCTCGACGGTGACCGGGGCGTGGATCGTCCCGTTGACGGTCCACACGCCCGAGCCGATCTTGGCCACGCTGCCGCCCTCGAAGATCGTCCCGCCGAAGACGGCGTTGCCGCCGTTGGACCCGACGCGCAAGGCCGATCCGCCCAGCAGCACGTTCGTGCCGCCGATGCCGTCGAGCGAGCCGATGGTCTGGTTGACGCCGTTCAGGTCCAGCGTCGCCCCGACGCCGGTCAGGCGGACCGCCGTGGTCGAGGGCAGGCTGCCGGCCGGCGCGGTCAACTCGAGCTTGTCGATCGCCACGGACACGTCCGAAGCGGTGACGGTGCCCGCGAACTGCAAGGTGTGCACGCCGGGGGCCGCCACCGTGAAGGTGGTCGAGAACTGCGTCCAACTGCTCCCGCTGGGCGCCGACCACGAACTCAAGGTCGTGCCGTCCAGGCTCACCACGGCCGGGTTGACCTGGCCGCCGCGGCGCTCGGCGTACCAGGTGAGGGTGTATTCGCCGGCGGCGGGGAAGTCGATGGTCTGGCTCACGCTGGAGTCTTTCTGGAGCGAGACAGCCTGGACGCCGTCGGGCTTGGGCGTGGTATACCCCCAGGCGGAGTTTCCGTTCTCCAGGGCGGGCCCGTTGGTGCCGTTGCCCCCGCCGATCCAGACGAAGGCTGCCCGGTCGCTGGCCGACATGCCGCCCCAATAGCGGAAGCTGTTGGCGCCCAGGGCGGGCAACTCGAAGCTGGGATTGAGCAGCAGTCCGGTGACGGTCTCGAGCTTCAACGTGCCGCCGCTGATGACGGTGTCGCCGCCATAGGAGTTGGTGGCGGCCAGCTCGAGCGTCCCCGCCCCGCTCTTGCCCAGTCCGCCGACGCCGCCGATGACCTGGTTCACGCGGAGGGTTTGGCCGGTGGCCACGTCGAACGTCCCGCCGCCGCTTTCCATCGTGACGCGCCGGGTCGGGTCCAGCGTGAAGCTGGCGGTGGCGCCCAGGGCCCCGCCGTTGAACGTGAGCGGGCCGCCCGCGCCCCCCAAGGAACTGTCGGCCGACACGTTCACCTTGCCGCCCTGGAAGACCGTCCCGCCGCTGTAGGTGTTGGCGCCGGTCAGCGTCCAGGTGCCGCTGCCCTGCTTGACCACCTGCCCCGGCCCGGAGATCACGCCGTCGAACTGCGAGTCGTTGGCGTCGCCCACGGTCAGGGAGGGAATGCTCGCCGCCGTCACCTCGTTGCTCATCCCGTACCAGTGGAACGTGCCTGCGCCGCCTTGGGGCGTGACGGTGACGGTGAGCGGCTTGGCCCCGCCCACGCCGTCGCTGACGGCCGTGAAGCGGTAGCTCAGGTAGCTCGGTATCGGGCCCGCGTCGGAATTGTACAGCACCGCGCAGGAGCCCGCAGCGGCCAGGTCCTCGTCAAAGGTGAACAACTGCGTCCGGTCGCCGCCGTACCTGCGGGCGTAGATGCGGGTCTCGTAGGTTTCGCCCGCAGTCAGTCCGCTGAGGGTCAGCACGGCCGGGTTGCCGTTGTACAGGAAACTGCGCAACAGGTTCTCGCCGCCGGCGTCGTCCAGGTAGGTGGGGATCGTCCCGCCGTTGCCATCGTGCGCGGTGGTGGCGCCGGTCAGCGTCCAGGTGGCCCCGCTGTTGCCGGCGGAGGTGAACGCCACGCCGCTGATCACCGCGGGAGTGCCGTCGTCGTAGAAGTCCAGCAGATGGGTGTAGCTCTTGGAGGTGGAGAGGTCCATGCCGGCGTCGGTGTTGAAGTAGGTCGGTCCCATCATCTCGACCCGCCCGCTGCCGGTGAGGCCCGCGATGGTCTGGCTGTTGCCGGCCAGGTCCAGCGTCGTGCCGGAAGCGAGGTTGACGTGAGTGGTGCCCGGGAGGGCGTTGGCCACGCCGGTCCGCAGGACGCCGGAGTTGACGTTGGTGTCGCCGCCGTAGGTGTTGGCGGCCGCCAGCGTCACCGATTCGCCCACGGTGGCCGTGGGACGATTCAGGTTCAGCCCGCCGGTGTGCGTCATCGCGCCGGCCAAGACGATGGAGTTGGCTTCGCTGCCGTTCTGGAAGAGCGTCAAGTTGCCCGTTCCGCTGACGCCGCCGGAAATCGTGTTGATCCCGAAGCTGCCGCCGCCGATACCGTCGACAGCCAACTGCCCGCTGTTGTCCAGCACGATGGGCATGTTGAACGAACTGTTGCCTGTCTGCCAGAGGGCCAGGGAGGCGTTGTTGGCCAACGTGACCGGCCCGCCGCTGGCGACCGACAGGTTCACGAAGTCGTCGGTGCCCTGGGCGGAGGCGATGAACAGCTTGCCGCCCCGCACAGCCGTCGCGCCGGTGTAGGTCGGGCCGGAGTTGAGCCTCAGCAGTCCGTCGCCGATCTTGGTCATGCCCGCTCCCGTGCCGGGCGCCTCGTAAAGGGCGCCCTCGCTGCCGCTCTTGGCGCCGGTGAAGGTGAGCGTGCTGCCGGCTTCCACGTTGATGGTGGCGTCGGCGTCCAGGGCCAGGCGGTCGCTGAAGCTGTTGGCGCCGCTGAGGCTGCGGATGGCGCCGAGGCCCGTCGGGCCATCGCCGCGGAAGTGGGCGTGCTCGCTGAGGTTGATGCCGCCGGTCAGTTCCAGGGCCCCGCCGTCGTAGATCCACGTCATGGTGGCCCCGTCGTGCCCGCCCTGCCCCAGGCCCGCCGAACTGGTGACCCGCAGCGTGCCGTCGTGGATGTAGGTGACGCCGCGATACGTGTTGGCGCCCGAGAGCACCCACGTGCCCGGCCCGGTCTTGTTGACGTTGGTGGAGTTGACGTCATGCGACGTGATCGGCATGGCGAACGTGTTGTCGCCCGTGTTGGTGCCGGTGAAGGTGATCTGGCGGTTGCCGCCGTTCTCGTAGAAGTCCGGCGAGGCCGTCGTGCGGGTGAAGCTGAGCGTGGCGGCGGAGTTGCTGCCGGAGGCGTCGATGAACGCCCCGCCGGTGGTGCTGACGCGGATGGCCCGATCGGTGGACTGGGGCGTGCTGCCGGTGTACTGGAGCGTGCCGCCCTGGAAGAGCAGGCCCACGTTGCCCGCGCCGCTGTCGGCGGCGCGGTTGCCCAGGCTGGAGTCCACGCCGTAGTTCGAGACCGTCGCGACGTTCACGGTCCCGGCGGCGAAGGTGGTGATGCCGGCGTAGCTGTTGGCCCCGGTCAGGTACATCGTGCCGCTGCCGGCCTTGGCCAGCGAGCCGTCGCCGGAGATCACGCCCGCAAAGGTGGTGCTGGCGTTGTTGTTGCCGGTCCTCAGGACGGCGCCGCTGCCCAGCAGGACGCTGGCGCCGGCCTCGCCCGCCAGCGAGCCGATCGTGTCCGTGTACGTCCCGATGTCCAGCGTCCCGCCGGCCAGAACGGTGACGGCCGTGCCGTCGGGCAGGGAGTTGCTGGCCCCGGTGGCCAGGGTGCCCTGCTGGATGGTCGTCGTGCCGGTGTACGAGATGTTAGCGCCACTGAACACCTGCGTACCAAGTCCGGTCTTCACGATCGACAGGCTGCCCGCGTCGCCGCCCGCGCGGTCGCGGAGATAGCGACCGAAGCTGTAGGTCTGGGCGTCGGCCACGTCGATGGTCAGCGTAACCGGCGCGATGCCGGTGGACTCGGCCTCGGCGTTCTGAACGATGGACAGGTTGCCGACGCTCACCAGCCCGCCGACGGTCTGGTCGTAGCCGTTGAGCTGGAACTTGGCGTTGTTGCCGCCGTTGTCGAAGGTAACGACGCTGGCCTGCCCGCCGAACTGGTTGGGCCCGGCCATTCGCAGCCAGAGATCGCCTCCGCTGACCCCGGTTCCCAGCGTGACGTTGCCGGGTACGGCGACGGCCCCGCCGGTCTTGGCCAGCGTCAGGGTGCCCCGCACCAGCGTCGTCTCGCCGGCGTAGTCGTTGGAGGTCGAGCCGGCCAGGATGACCGTGTTTCGATCGTCGTTCTCGGGTCGGTATCCGCCCTTGGTCAGCCCGCCCGGGCCGGTGATCTGCCCGGAGAGCCGCAGGCTGTTGGCGTTGTTGCCGCCCACGTCGCTGGTGGCGTTGAGGGTAATCAGCCCGGACAGCTCATACTCCCCGTAGCCGCCGCCTCCGCCGTCGGCATAGATCGCCGACTTGTTGCTGACACTGCCCGGTCCGTTCAGCGTGATGTTGTTGGCCAGGACGGGCGAGACGGAGTTCCACCACAGCAGGAGGTTGGCGCCGCTGGCGATGGACACGTCCCCCGTGCCCAGGACGGCGGGGTTGCCCACGCGGAGGGAGCCCGCCTGGATATCCGTCCCACCGGTGTAGGTGCTGGCGCCGCTCAGGAGGAGCTGCCCGGCGCTCTGCTTGATCAGCCTGCCCATACCGCTGATGGAGCCGCTGAAGTTCCCGTCGCTGACGGTCAGCGTCGGCAGGGCGGAGGCCGGGACCACTTCATTGGTCAACCCGTAGAAGTGGTAGCTGGCGTTGCTGGAGTTGTTGATCGCGAACCGGGCCGTCACCGTCCCGGTGGCGTCGGCTACATAACGATAGCCGATGTAGCTGGGCGCGTCGCTGGCGTCCTCGTTGAAGTTGAGGCTGGCCGTGGCGGTTCCGGCCGTGTAGGTGATCGCCTGCGTGCGGTCGCCGCCCCAGCGGCGATTGTAGAAGCGGAGCTCATAGGTCTCGCCCGGCGTCAGGCCCGTCAAAGCGAGCTGGCCCGGGTTGGCGCCGTAGTAGAAGTCTTCCAGCAGGGTGTGCATGCCGCCGCTGGCCGGGATCATGCCGGTGTTGGCGTTGCCGGCTGTGCCGCCGGCGTTCAGGGTCCAGGTCGCGCCGGTGGTGCCGGCGGCCGCGAACGCGACGCCGTTGATGTTCGCCACGCTGGCGCCGGCGTTGAAGTCCAGGGCGTGCGTGTAGGTCTTGGACGACGAGATGCCCGTTCCGGCGTCAGTGGTGAAGTAGGTGGGCCCGACGATGCCGCTCCAGGTGATGCTCCCGCCGCCCGACAGCGTGTTGATGGTCTCGCTGTGAGCGCCCAGGTCGAAGGTGGTTCCGGTGTTGACGGTCAGGCCGCCCTTGCCCGGGCCGTCGGGAATGACTTCCGACGCGCCCAGCCTCAGCGTGCCGCTGCCGACGATGGTGCCGCCGGCGTAGTCGTTGAGCGGGTTGGTCAGCGTGACCACGACGCCGTCGTTGAAGCTGCCCGATCCGCCCTTCTGGAGCCCGCCCGCGCCGGTGATCCGGCCCGTGATGAGCATGTCGTTTCCGTTGTGCCCGCCGACGTTGCTGGTGGCATTGAGCGTGATCTGACCGGTCAGCGTGTAGAGCCCCGCCCCGCCGCCCGCGCCGTCGCCGTAGATCGAGGCCTTGGTGTAGCCGCCCTGATTCGTGCCGATCCCGTTGAGGATGAAGTCATTGGCGATCGTGTTGCGATCGTTGCGGTACCACAACTGCGTGTAGCTGCCCGCGCCGATGTTGATGGTCCCCGTGCCGGCCCCGCCGGCGTTGTCCAGGCGCATCGAACCGCCCAGGACGTTGATCTGCCCGCTGTAGCCGGGCGAACTGTTGGTCATGTAGAGCGAGCCCAGCCCGCTCTTGAAGATCTGCCCGCTGCCGGTCAGGTTGCCGCTGACCTGGAGCGTGCTGCCGCCGAGGACGGTGACGTCCGTATCGCTGGCGATGGCCGTCGTGCCGCCCAGTGTCAGGCTGCCCTGCTGGAGAGCCACGATCGCCCGCCCGGAGGCCGCCTGGAGCGTCAGCGTCTGCGGCCCGAGGATGCGATACCCGCTGGTGTTGTCGACGTAGATCGCCCCGGCCGTCACGGGCGAGTCTACGGTGATGTCGGCTTGGCCGGTCGTCTGCTGGGTCAGCCACGCCTCGGCGCCCGCGCCGTTGGGGATCGTGCCGGCCGTCCAGCTCGACGTCTGGTTCCACGACCCGCCGGTGGTCAGCGCCCACTGGTTGGCGGGCGCAGTCGCCAGCTCATTGGAGAAGCCGTACATGTGGAACGTGGCGCCCGTGTTGACCGGAGCGAAGACGTAGGCCATGGACCCGTCCCCGGGCGCGACGAAGCTGTACTGCAGCAGGCTGCCGTTGCCCTGCCCGTAGACGTCCTGGTCGAAGGTGATCGACCCGCCGTCGCTGGCGGAGATGTCGATGACGCGGCCGCCGGCGGCCTCCCAGCCCTTGCTGTACCAGGTGGTCACGTACGACTGGCCCGGGATCAGCCCGGTCAGCGTCACCGTGCCCTCGCCGTACTGGAACTTCTGCAGCACGTTGCCGATGTTGCCGGCGACGTAGCCCGTTCCGCTGTTGTTGCCATAGGTGCTGGTCCCGGTGAAGGTCCAGTTGGTGCCCGCCGTGTTGGCCACCTCGAAGACCACGCCGTTGGCCGTGGTGGCGTTGCCCACCAGGCTCACCGCGTGGCTGTAGGTCTTGTCGATGGCCAGCCCGCTGTCGGCGTCGCCGGTCAGCGGGACGTACGAGAACGTCCCCGCCCGCGAGGGAGTGTTCAGCATGGCCAAACCAACGACCGCCGCCGCCAATGTCCCCAGCCCTCGCCGCCACAATTTACGCACCGCGTTCATGGCTTGCTCCTGAATGACAAGCTTCTCCATTGTCTGACGGGGGGCGCAGCCTCGTCGGCCCGCCTCCGTTCCTTGCTAGAAAGGCATTTTTATTGTAACGCGCCCTGCCGGGGCGTCAAGCTTCGCGCCGGCTGGTTTCACTCACGCCCGCCGGCGTCGGAGATAGCCGCCCACCGCCGCCAGGCCCGCCGCCAGCAGTCCAAGCGAGGCCGGCTCGGGAATCGCCCGGATCTCGCCCGTCACGTAGAGCTGCGTGGTGTCCCAGGCCATCTGGTTGGGCAGGTTGATCTGATCGAACTGTCCGGACAGGCTGGCCCAGTCCAGCAGGTCAAAGACCATGTTCTCGGCCAGCGTGCCGCCCAGCAGGCTCACGTTGAGCGTGCCGGACAGGGTCAACTGCCCGCCGACGATCAGGCGGTCGCAGGTCTGGCTCGCCGCGTCGATCTCCAGGTCCAGGCTCGGCGTCAGGGTCGGGCTCAGGGCCTGCACCTCGGTCAGGTTGAAGGTGCGGTTGTCGTTGGTCGGCATGTACCCGATCTTGTTCAGGCGGACCATGTCGCCGGCCACGCCGGAGGGCAGGGTGATCACGAACGGATGCGTGTAGGTCGCGCCGACGAAGTCCTGGGTCCATACCACCGTCGAGCCGTCCAGCACCGACGCCCGGAACCCGCCGTCGGTGACCAGGCGGTTCCCGTTGGTGTAGCGGTTGTAGATGACGATCTGCGAAAGCGGCATGTCGCCCTTCAGGTCCACCTGCCACTGCTGGAGGCTGTCGCTGGCCAGCGTGTGCGAGAAGTTCGAGCTGGTGTCCAGGTTCCCGTCGATGGCCCGCACAGCCGGGTACGACGAACTGTACGTCGACGACTGCCACGCGGTCGAGCCGGCCGACTCCAGCGCCCAGTTCAGCACCGCCGGGGCCATCGCGTAGTCGTAGGAGCCGGTGACGGTGGTCGTGCCGATCGCGCCGACCCCGCCCGGGGCCAGGCTGCCGCCGTTGTGCGTCAGCGACATGTTGACCGTGTCGACGTCCAGCGTGCCGCCGGCGAAGGTGAACTGCCCGTTGCCGGGGCCCTTGGAGATGGACGTAGCCGACAGCGTCCCGCCCAGAAGGCGGTAGTAGCCGTTGGTGCCGCTCTGGTTGGCCAGCACGATCCCGCCCCCGGCGGTGACCGTCCCGCCGGTCTGGGTGAAATAGCCGGTGCCCATGTTGGCCACCGCCCGGCTGCCCACGTAGATGGGCACGCCCGGCGAGGCGACCAGGTTGCCCGTGCCGCTGACGTTGACGGCGGCCTGGCCCCTCATGCCCACGGTCATGGAGGTGGAGGTGAGGGACATCGTCCCGCCCGAGAGGTTGTACGTCCCGTTGCCGCTGCCGGCGTCGCCCATGTTCAGTTCGCGGGTGAAGGTGGCCGTCCCGCCGGTCTGGTTGATCACGCCCGTTCCGCCGTTGCCCAGGCGGGTGACGGCGTTGACGGTCAGCGAGCCGGACTGGAGGTTGTAGGTTCCGGTCGTGCCGCTGGTGTTGCCCGGGTAGAAGTCGCGGTTGATCGTGACGCTGGACGTGCCGCTCTGGTTGATCACGCCGCTGCCGCCGTTAGCGACCGCGCCGCTGCCCAGGTAGGTCAGGCCGTTGGACACCAGCGTCGCATCGCCGCTGACGTTGACGGTCGAGAGCCCGCCTCTCATGCCGATGGTTAGGCCCCAGCCGGCGTTGCCCACGGTGGCCGACCCGCCCGACAGATCATAGAGCGCCGCCCCGCCGCTGTCGGCCAGGGTCAACCCGCCGTTGAAGTTGGCCGTGCCGGAGGTCTGCGTGAACGTCCCGGCGCCCACGTTGCCCAGGTACGTGATCCCGCCGGCGGCGTACGACCCGCCGGAAAGGGTCAGCGAGCCGCTGCTGCCCGCCTTGTCGCCCAGGAAGACGGTCCCGGCATTGACGGCCTGGCCCGGGGCCACCGTGTAGCTGACCGTGCCGGTGTCGCCCAGGCGCAGCGTGTCGGCCGCCAGGGTCCCGCCCACGCTCAGCGAGCCGCCGTCGTAGTTGAAGGTCGCGGTGCCCGCACCGTTGATCACGTTGCCGGTGACGGTGAGCGAGCCGGCGCTCAGGTTGTACGTGCCGGTCGAGCCGCTCTGGTTGGCCAGCACCAGGTCGTTGTTGACCGTGACGGTCCCGCTCTGGTTGACGGTGCCCGTGCCGGCTGTGCCGCCGGCGGCCCCGCCCACGTACATCGCCGCGTTGCTGACCGTGACGGCGCCGCCAGCGTTGACGTTGAGAACGGCCGTGCCGCGCATGCCCACGGTGAGGCCCCAGCCCGCGGTGGAGACGTTGAGCGCGCCGTCCACGTCCAGCGTGCCGGTGGAGCTGCCACTGCCGTCGGCGATGTAGAGGTTGCCGGCGTTCATGGTCTTGCCCGCGGCCAGGGCAAAGCTGCCCGCGCCGAATGAGCCGACGCGGATGTAGTCGGCGGTGAAGGTCGAACCGCCCAGGTTGAGCGTCCCGCCGTCGATGTTGAACTGGCCGGCGCCCCCGCCGTCGCTGATGTTGCCGGTGACGTTCAGCACGCCGCCGTTGAGGTTGTAGACGCCGTTGCCGGCATTGTTGGCCAAGGCGATCCGGCCCGTGTTGACCGTTCCGCCGGTCTGGTTGACGTACCCCGTGCCCGATGTCCCGCCGGCAGCCCCGCCCAGGTACAGAACCCCGGGGGCGTTGACCACGCCCGTGCCGCTGACGTTCAGGTTGCCTGTGCCCCTCATGCCCACCACGAAGTTCCAGCCCGAGTTGGCCACCGAGAGCGAGCCGTCGCTGATGTTCCAGGTCGTCGTCCCCCCGCCGTCGGCCATTCCCACCCCGCCGTTGAACGCCACCGACCCGCCCGTCTGCTCGATCGTGAAGGTGCTGGTGTTGGCCACTCGCGACCAGGCGGCCACCGTCAGCGCGGCGCCCGGAAGAACGTTCCACTGCGTCCCAGCGCTGCCGCCATGATTGACCTGGAGGTCGGCGATGCTGTCGGCCGTGCTGAGGTCGACGACCGGGCTGGCGTTGATGTACACGGAGTTGCCGGTCGGCACGCCGCCGCTCCAGTTGCCGGAGTTGTCCCAGGCATTGTCGACCGCTCCCGTCCAGTAGACCGGGACCGCCCAGGCGCCTGAATTGACCATCAACAATGCCGCGACCGTAAACGCCAGATACGTTCTCGCCTTGACCATGATCCTGCTCCTCTTGCGGGGCTCGTTGTCCGCGAGCCTTGCTTGCCTCTCTCTTGCCGACCCGTGGGCCGGGCTGATCCATTACGACGTGTAAACCTTGATGTTACGGGAGGTCTTCAACTTTGTCCAGACAGATTCACCTGATGGAACCGTCCGGGAATACCCGTGGGTTCAGCGTCCGGTGAAGACCCAGTGTCTGGCCCGGGTCAGCGACTCCCACAGCGCGACTGCGGCAACCGCGGCCACGGCGTCCGCCACCCAGTCCCACACGTCGCAGGTGCGGTTGACCAGCGGTTGGGTCAACTCGTCCAGGACCCCGTAGAGAGGGATGATGCTCAGCACCAGCAGCACCCGCATGGGGCGAGCCAGGCGGTGGGCGGCCAGGACCAGCCAGAACAGGCTGGCCAGCACGAAATACCCCCCGCCGTGGAGGACCTTGTCGCTGACCTCGAGGTCGGGCACGTGCTTGGCCGGGACGTGAGAAGCGGCGGCGGCGAACAGCCAATATCCCCCGCAGGCCAGGGTGACCAGCCTTCGAGGCACAGGACGCCGCAGGAGGTCCGGCAGGCTCATAGAGCTTGAGGCCCCTGGTCGCCGGGGTCAGCGGGATCGCTCATCGGCGGATCGGCCAGGCCGTGCAGGCGGACCGACAAGACGCCCGCCGAGACGTCCCGCTCAGCCCTGCCGCCCATTGGAGCGTGAGGCGCATAGGTCCCGCCCAGATCGCCGGGCCGGGCGGCCCCGGCAGGCAGGCGAGGCTGGTCGCCGTCCTCGGGTGTGGGCAAGGACGCCGGGGCGCCGTGGAGTCGAACGGCCAGGATGCCTGTCGGGGCCGACGCGTCCACGCGCGGAGCAGGCTGCGACGACGGATTCTCGACGTCTTCGCCGCCGGGCGGCGCCGCGTCGCCCTGCACCTCCGAGGGCGCAGACTCCGCGTCCGCGAGCGGAGCAGGCTGCGACGACGGATTCTCGACGTCTTCGCCGCCGGGCGGCACCGTGTCGGCCTGCACGTCCGAGGACGCAGGCTCCGCGTCCACGAGCGGAGCAGGTTCCGCCGATGAACTCTCGTCTTCTTCTTCGTCTTCTTCGTCGTCGCCTGCGCCGGGAGGCGGGGGCGGGCGGAATTTCACCGAGGGCACGACTACCGAAGCGGGCGAAGAGGCCGAGGCGGCGGTCTTGGCCTGCGGCGGGCCCATCCCTTCCAGAAACTCCATCGCCAGCCGCAGGTAGTCTTTGGCCCCGTTGGAGCCGGGCTCATAGTCGAAGATCGTCCGTCCGAAGGACGGGCACTCCGCCAGTTTGATGTTCCGCCGGATTACCGTGTCGAAGATTCTCGCGTGCGACCAGGGCAGGCGCGTGTCGCGGGCCTGGGTGAAGAACTCGCGCAGGTCCGCCAGGACCTCGTTGGCCAGGCGAGTGTTCCGCTCGTACATGCACATGACCACGCCGCTGACCCGCAGGCGGGGGTTGATCCGCCGCTGCACCAGCGAGACCGTCTCCAGCAGCTTGCCCAGCCCCTGGAGGGCCAGGAAGTGCGGCTGGAGCGGGATGACCACCTCGTCGGCGGCAGCCAGCGCGTTGAGCGTGAGCAGGCCCAGGCTCGGCGGGCAGTCGATCATGACCACGTCGTAGGGCAGCGGGGCCTCCTCCAGACGGTCGCGAAGGATCTGCTCGCGCCCCACCGTGCTGACCAGCTCGATCTCGGCGGCGGCCAGGTCGATCACCGAGGGCACGACCCACACGTGCGGCTTGACCATCATCGTGGCCGGCGCCAACGGCTTGTCCTGGGTCATGACGTCGTACGAGCTGAGGGCGGGCGCGCCGGGCTCGATGCCGAAGTGGAGCGTCAGGTGGGCCTGAGGGTCCAGGTCCAGCAGGCAGATGTCATAGCCGGCCTGGCCGATCGCGGCGCCGAGATTGGCGGCCGTCGTGGTCTTGCCTACCCCGCCCTTCTGATTGATCACGGCTACGGTACGCACGGACGAGATTATACCGCCCACCGCGAGGGAGGCCAGCATTTCTGTCAAAAGCTCTCGAGCGGCGGGCGGGCGATCCTGGCAGTCGCCGGGCGTGCCCGGCGCGCGGCCGCCCGGGCGATGCGGACTGGGGACTTGACGTGGTCGTGCAATAGGGTATGCCCCTAGGTAATTTTACCTAAAGGGTTTGTCGGCCATTGTACGATGAAACCCATGTCAATCCTTCCGTGCGATCGTGCACAAGGAGCCGCCGCATGGCTACCGGTAAAGTGAAATGGTTCAACAACACCAAGGGCTTCGGATTCATCACCAGTGAAGACGGAGCCGACGCGTTCGTCCACTACACCGACATCGTCGGGGACGGCTTTCGCACCCTGGAAGAGGGTGACACCGTGGAGTTCGAGGTGACCCAGGGGCCCAAGGGCCTCAAGGCACTCAACGTGCAGAAGGCGTAGCGGCCGATGTCAATTCTCAGCGGTCGGCGTGCCGCTTGACGTCTTGACGGCTGTGCGGCCGCCCTTCATGAACAAGGAGGCGGCCAGGGCAACTGCGCCCAGCATGGCCAGCACGGCGCCGCCCGCGAAGAGGATCGTGCGGACCCGGAATACGGGGTCCACCACCGACTCGCCGGGCTGACTCGGGTCGTAGTGCGCCTCGACGGCCTGCCCGACGGGATGGGTGTCAAGCCAGCTCCTCGCTTCGTAATCGGCCAGTCCCGTTCGGCGGGTCTCGCCCGTATGCTCGACGGCGTCGACGACGTAGCGATAGCCGAGGACGGCCGTCACCTTCGGGCGGTCGCGGGACTCGCGCACGCCGCGGTTCTCCTGGAGGGTCTTCTGGTGGGTCACGACGCCCTGAACGGTCGGCCAGCTCTTGGCTGTCACGCCCTCGCGCCAGCCGCCGCAGGCCTCCCGGCCCATGAAGGCGCCCGCCAGAGCCGCCCCCAGCGCCGCCAGCAGCAGGGCCCCTTTCTGTTTCATCGCCTGAGTCGTCATGGGGCGCCCCCTTCGAGATGGTCGCGACGCAGTCGCCCAGCCCCTCGTACGGACATCACCATCCCCCGGTCTTCAGCGGGTCGCGATTGACCGGGTTGGAGCGGATGAGGACCTGCGCACCCGCCTGCGGACGAGGTTCGACGTGGAAATCGCCCCACAGGAAGTTCACGTTTCCGTCATGCGTCCAGTCGATCCGTTTGAGTTCGTAGTCGGGGTCCACCGTGCCCCAGTGCCAGCCGTTGGGGCACATCCACCCGTCGGCGGCCAGCCCGAAGCTGGACCCGTCGAGGATCTGGCTGGCCACGAAGACGCGGGGCCGGCCCTGCTGCCTCTGCCACCAGGTCACCCCGAACAGCGACTGCTCGGACATCATGTAGCTGCTGCCCTTGAAGTTGGGGTGAACGGTGAAGTCCCACCAGTTGTAGCTGTTGGGCGTGGGGTCCTGCGGACACTTCCACCCCTCGATGTTGTTGTGGAAGCTCATCCAGTAGAACTGCTGCTGGGGCGGCGTGCCCCCGCCCCGCTTCTGGGCGCACCAGATGAAGGGGCCGCCCTCGACCGGGTCGTAGTGCGGGTGGATCGTGTATTCCGCCGCCATCGGGACGCCGTAGGGGAACACGCTGCGGAAATGCGAGAGGTACATCGTGTAGGCCACGCCGATCTGATGCAGGTTGGACGCGCAGTGGGACCGCCGCGCCTGGCCCCGGGCACGCCCCAGCGTGGGCATCAGCAGGGCCAGCAGCAATGACAGGATCGCAATCACCGTCAGCAGCTCAACCAGCGTAAATGCCTTCGACAGCCGATGTGGTCTGTTCAACATGCGTCCCTTACCGAATCACCAGCAGTATAGCCTCGCGGCCCTACGGTAACAATCGGCAAAAGCCCCGATCCAATTGAAGACGCCCGCCCCGTCCGATTTCGACGGATTCTCTTTTGTCAAGCCGCCGCGTGTGATAGAATCCCGCTCCAACAGCGTCCGGTGTGTGCTAGCCCTGGCCATTGGTTCATCAGGAGACAGAGCATGATCCGCTCCAGCGTCGTCCGACTCGTACTCGCCTCGACCGTCTTTGTCCTGAGCGTTTCGATCCTTCGGGCTGCTGACGAATGGCCCGTCTTCCGCGGAGGAGACGGCCAGAGCAAGAGCCCCGACACCGGACTGCTCAAGGAATGGCCCGACGGCGGACCGGCCCTGCTGTGGAAGGCCGAGGACATCGGCAAGGGCTACTCGGCCGTCACCGTCGCGGGCGGCCTGGTGTACGTGACCGGCGACGAGGGCGAGAAGCTGTACATCCGCGCGTTTGACCTGAGCGGCAAGGAGGTCTGGAAGAAGGACAACGGCCCGGCCTGGAAAGCCAGCCATCCCGGCTCGCGGGCGTCGGTGACGATCGACTCGGGCAAGGCCTACCTGCTTTCGGGCGTGGGCGTGCTGGGCTGCTACGAGGCCAAGACGGGTCGGCGGCTGTGGTACAAGGAGATGAAAGAATGGGGCGGCAAGCCCGGCGGGTGGGGCTACGCCGAGTCGCCCCTGGTGGTGGGCAACGCCGTCATCGTCAAGCCCGGCGGCAAGAGCTGCATCGTGGCCCTCAACAAGATGACCGGGCAGCAGCTCTGGGCCAGCCAGTCCTTCGGCGGCCCGGAGTACAGCTCGTGCACGTACTTCGAGCACAACAAGATCCCGCTGATCGTCACCGGGACGCGGTCGGGCATCATCTGCGTCAGCGCCAAGACCGGGCAGACCGTCTGGACCGACGGCTTCTGCGCGGGCAACACCGCCAACTGCCCCACCCCCATCTACAGTGACGGGCACGTTTTCTGGTCCAACGGGTACGGCAAGGGCGGCATCTGCTACAAGCTCGACGCCCAGGGCAAGGGCCAGGAAGTCTGGCGGACCAGGGACCTGGTCAGCCACCACGGCGGCTACCTTGTGCAAGATGGCTGCATCTACGGCAACCACGAGCGCGGGGTGACCTGCCTGGACCTCAAGACGGGCCAGAAGAAGTGGACCCACGACGCCGTGGGCAAAGGCTCGATCGCCTGGGCCGACGGCATGCTCTACCTGTTCAGCGAGCGGGCCGGGCAGGCCGCCCTGGCCACCTGCTCCCCGGACGGTCTGGAGATCAAGGGCAAGGTCAAGGTCGAGGGCGGCGGCCCGAGCTGGGCCCACCCGGTGATCATCGGCGGGAGGCTGTACCTGCGCTACGACACGACGCTGTACTGTTTCGACATCAAGGCGAAATGAGGAGTCCAGGATGACCGGCCGCCGGACGCGGATGTTCCTGTGGGCAGCGTGGCTGTGCCTGGCAGGCCCCGCGGCCGGTCAGCAGGTTTGTTTCGACTTTGAGAGCGGCGACCTCCAGGGCTGGCAGGTGGTCGAAGGCTCGTTCGACTATCTCGTCAGCGACCGCGCCCGGTATCACAATCCCCCGCCGCGCCCTTACAACAAACAGGGCAAGTACTACCTGTCCACCGTCGAGCAGCAGCCGGGCAAGCCCTCCAACGATCGCTTCACGGGCATGGTGGAGTCTCCCGTGTTCGTGCTGGCCGGGCCGGAGATGACCTTCCTGGTCGGCGGGGGCAAGTACGAGGGCGTCTACGTCGCCCTGTGCACGCTGGACGGGGCCGAGGTGCTCAAGGCCCGCGGCGTGCAGGACGAGGTGATGCAGCGCCGGACCTGGAAGGCCCCACAACTCGTCGGCCAGCGGGTCTTCCTGCGGGTGGTGGACCGCGAGACGCGCGGCTGGGGGCACGTGACGCTGGACGACTTCTCCGCCGCCGGACAGATCGACGCCGAGGCGACGAAGGCACGCTTCGCCGTCGCACAACTCCGCCGTCGCCGCCTGGAACTGGAACGCGCCCTGGGCGAGACCAACTTGTCTGCACTGCGGGCGGCCGTCGAAGACCTCTCCCGCACGTTCGGGAGCGACTACCCCAAGGGGGCGGAGTACCTGGGGAGGATCAAGGCGTCCGAGGGCGCCCTGGCGGAACTGGCCCGCGCGGGAGAAGCGGACAGGACCGTCGATACGCTCGCCCTGCTGGCCGAGGAGTTGAAGACGCTCTCGCGCGAGGCCCTGCTGGCCAACCCGCTCGTGCGTCAGCACCCCATCCTGTTCACCGCCCGCGGCCCCTACCGCAGCAGCTACCACGCGATCGACACGCTCTTCCACACCGACGAGATGAACACCAGCAACTTCACCGGCGGCGGGGCGCTGAAGGTCCTGGACGTAGCCGCCGGGTCGGTGCGGACGCTGCTGGAGTCCAAGGACGGCCTGCCCCGCGACCCCGAGGTCCATTTCGACGGCAAGCGGATCGTCTTCGCCTTCCGCAAGGATCGCAATGACGACTATCACATCTACGAGATGGACCTGGCCGGCGGGCAGCCGCGCCAACTCACGTTCGCCCCGGGCGTGTGCGACTTCGACCCGGTCTATCTTCCGGACGACGACATCCTCTTCTCCTCGACCCGCGAGCGAAAGTACAACCAGTGCAGCCAGGACGTGGCCGCCAACCTGTTCCGCATGGAGACCGACGGGGCGAACATCGAGCAGATCGACCAGAACAACCTGTTCGACAACCAGTCGATCCTGATGGAGGACGGGCGCGTGCTCTATTGCCGCTGGGAGTACGTGGACCGCAACTTCGGCGACGCCCACAGCCTCTGGACGTGCAACCCGGACGGCACGAACCACGCGATCTACTGGGGCAACAACACGGCCTCGCCGGGGGCCGCCCTGGCGGCGCGACAGATCCCGGGCACGAACCACGTGGTGTGCATTTTCGGGCCGCACCACTTCCGCCTGGAAGGGGCGATGGCCCTGATCGACCCGACCCTGGGCATCGACGGGCCCGAGGGCGTGATGCAGGTCTGGCCGGCGGAGTGGAAGGCCCGCGTGCGCGTGGACGGGCCCTTCGACTGCGACAGCTTCCAGGGCGTGCGGGTCAAGTACGCCGACCCCTACCCACTGGCCCGCGAGAACGATAACGCCGGCGCGGGAAAGTACTTTCTGGTCGCCCGCATGACCCGCCCGGACGGGCCGTTCGGCATCTACCTGGTCGACGTGTTCGGCAATCAGACGCTGCTGCATTTCGAGGAGCCCGGCTGCTACGACCCCATGCCCATCGCCGCGCGCCGGCGCCCGCCCCTGCTGCCGGTGCGGCGGGACTGGTCGTCCGG
>Ga0209606_1002278_pt1 | contig 21592 bp, 17 predicted proteins | sample AD_UKC057_MetaG_FD_184412 | JGI IMG/M metagenome (GOLD analysis project Ga0209606, IMG submission 184412) | Active sludge microbial communities of municipal wastewater-treating anaerobic digesters from USA - AD_UKC057_MetaG (SPAdes) (version 2) | ecosystem: Engineered > Bioreactor > Anaerobic >...
CATTCAAGTTGACATATTCAAACCTGTTCATTCTTGGCCATGTAAGTTATCAGTAGATGGAATAAATGAATCTTGGAATAAATATTTCGAAATTTGGAAGGCTCAAAACGAAGAAGATTTTTTGAACTCTGCGGTTCACTGGTATTTGGAAGCTAATGTCGATTCAATCATAGAAAACAGTATAGTTCTAACACAAATAGGATTAGAACTAATATACAACTGGTTTGTGATTGAGAACAAAAAAATGTTAATTGGTAAAGACGCTGAGAATATTTCTGCAGCAAACAAAATAAGATTATTGCTTTCTCAAATAGGATTACAGAATTATGTGCCTGCTCATTTCACAGAGTTAAATTCATATGTAAACGAGAATAATCTGCCAGATGGAATAGATGCCTTTGTTCAAATCCGAAATTCACTCGTCCATTCACAAGAGAAGAGAAGGAAAGAATTTAACAAAGTCGATCCAAAAGTTATTTACCAAGTATATGAGATTGGCCTTTGGTACCTGGAGTTGGCTATATTGAGAGTTATTGAGTTTAATGGAAAATATAGTTTTCGTTGTTCAGATGCAAAATGGACTGTACAGAATGAAATAAATGTCCCATGGAAATGAAATAACAGCCTGCCGCAACACGGACGGTACTAAAAGACTTGTCACGGTTTTCTTAAATCCAACCCCAATTCCCCTGTAAATTACGGACCTGAATTTCAATTATGTAACAAATGCCAGACATTCAATTTAAGGCCATTTACAGCTCCCTGGAGACACGATCTATTATGGAGTAGTTACTATTATCGGTAGAAGAGCAGAATGCCTTAAATAGCTTTAATTCAGTTAAATACAGCAATTATACTATTGAAAATAATCCATAACTAACTATATATCAGTATAATCAACATCAATACAACCTGGGCCTTTGGTGCCAGGTTTTTTTATGATTATATAAGGTGGCTCAGTTAAGTCCGGAATAAAAAAAGGCAACATCCCTTGTCTGTATTCCTTAGATGTGCTGTCTGGGAATAGTGAGAAATATCTCGCTGCATTCAAACAAGTGGATGCCACCTGATCAAATATTTGTTTGTTGACCCACCTGGGCTCGAACCAGGACTCTGCGGAACCAAAATCCGACGTGTTGCCAATTACACCATGGGTCAATAATAATTTATCGACGCTGTAAAATTATAAAAATTCCTGTTATTTAAACTAAAGGGATATAAGACTGGGGAATATCAGAATTCTAATTCTTACCGGAAAGAAAACGATCGTAAAATTCGTCATTCATCTTGCTTACCTCTACAAATTTGAAAGGACATTCAACAAGTGATCTGAGTATGGTACCAAGCTCTTTCATGTCTTCATCACCACGCTCATAATACCAGGTGACTTCGGTGTTCTCAGCCACAGCCTGAGCTGCCGATAACCTCTTGAGAAATATATAAAGCCATTTTATCGATCCTGTGTTTATATATTCAAATCCCAGATCTATCCTGGTATTACCCTGCCATTCTTTTATGAATTCAGAGATCCAGTCCAGCCCGGCCCTGTAAAAATGTGAAGGATTCTCTATTATTGACCTCCCCATAACAAATATCTTACCCGGCTCCAGTATAACCCAGGGTGACCTTTTTGTCGCCTCAATTGATAATTTCTCAGGGTACGTCATTACTAAATATCCTAAAACATCAAAATTTATAAACTAATATAAAACCGGACTCAGAATCAGTATGCTGCAAAAATACAAAACATTACTGTCATTACAAAACATCCCCAAATAACTTTAAGTACTCTAAATACTCTAAATACTCTAACTTACTTTAAAAACTTTCCTCCCCTCCCTCCTGTCAAACAATGTCGGCTCCTGATCTTCCCATAAGCTGGGATGTTCATCTTCAAACCTCTGAATTATGGCTTTCATAAGTGTGACCCGCAGGAACTCGGATTTGTTTTTTATCCGGTAACGGCTGCAATAAATTCCGAGAGCTCTCATCTCCCTGCTGTTCAGCATTACAGACAGCTTGCTTGTACGACGTAAATCCTTTTCCTTATATGCCAGATGCTTCATTAATGGAGATGAACTGTTTCCATCGCTAAAATTAGGGAATAGAGGGATCGCTATCTCTCAGAGAAAGGAGAGTTTTTGAACAAAAAAAAGAAAGCCGGGAGCTAATCTCCTGGCTTTCTTATTATTAATCTATTGACAACTTTATTGTATTTACGGTCTTCTACCCCCTTCAGTGAGAGAATTACAAACTATTAACCCGCTGTACCGTTGTACCGTTGTGCCGTTGAGCCGTTGAGCCTCTGCGCCCTTCCTCATGCCTTATTAGCACTTCCCAGCACATTCACAACCTTATGCTTGTACAGCTCCTTCAGCTTGTCACGGGCAGGACCAAGATAGTTACGCGGATCAAATTCACCCGGCTTCTCAACAAATACTTTACGTATTGCAGCTGTCATTGCCAGACGGCCGTCGCTGTCGATATTTATCTTGCAGACAGCTGATGAGGCTGCTCTGCGAAGCTGATCTTCCGAAACACCGGCAGTGTTCTCCATCTTACCGCCATATTTGTTTATCTCATCCACAATATCCTGTGGCACGGAAGAAGCTCCGTGAAGTACAATTGGGAATCCGGGAATACGTTTTTCACATTCCTCAAGGATGTCAAAACGGAGCGGCGGTGGCAGTTCTCCCGGTTTGACCTTGAATTTAAAAGCTCCGTGAGAGGTTCCAATTGAAATCGCAAGTGAATCAACACCGGTTTTCTTTACGAAATCTTCAACTTCCTCTGGCCGTGTATAAGATGAATGTTCAGCAGATACCTCATCTTCTATCCCGGCAAGTACACCAAGCTCTCCCTCAACAGTTACATCATACTGATGAGCATACTCAACAACCTGCCTGGTCACTTTTATATTTTCCTCATAGGTGAAATGTGAGCCGTCGATCATTACTGATGAAAATCCTGTCTCGATACATGATTTACAGGTCTCGAAGGTGTCTCCATGGTCAAGATGAAGTACGATCGGAATTTCACAACCGAGCTCTTTGGCATAAGCCACTGCACCTTTGGCAAGGAACTGGAGCAAAGTCTGGTTTGCATATTTACGTGCGCCTTTTGAAACCTGCAGAATAACCGGAGATTTCGTCTCCACACAGGCACTGATAATAGCCTGTAACTGTTCGAGATTATTGAAATTAAAAGCAGGAATTGCATATCCGCCTTTTACTGCATTTTTGAATAACTCTCTCGAATTAACTAATCCTAATTCTTTATAGTGTAACATATTATTAAGTATTTTAAAATTGGCCGCACAAGATAGTCATTTTAACTTCAGGTTCAAAAAATATTTAAAAGCAAATCATCCTTAAGATGAAATCAGATATAATATTTATCTTCGTAGTCCAATTTTTAAGCCATGTCTGGCATCAGACGTGAACTTATGCAGCAACGTGGATTAAATTCCGTATTTACTAAATGGGCATTCATTGCGGACATAAAACCGGTAAGTAAGATGAAAAAAATTTTGATTTTCATGTTTATTTGTTTTTCTGCTTCCTCAGGATTTATCTTTTCGCAGGAAAAGGTCTGGTCCCTGGAAGAGTGTATAAAATATGCCATTGACAATAATATACAGATAAAGCAGCAGGTCCTTCAGACCCGTTTCCAGGAAAATACACTTGAACAGTCAAAGCTGAATCTGCTCCCTACTCTTAACGGCCAGGCTTCCCATAATTATTCATTCGGAAGGGCGCTTGATGAAACAACTTATGAATTCACCGATAACCAGAATATCCAGTCGAATAATTTTTATGCAGGAGGAAGCATGAACCTCTTCTCCGGCCTTCAGAATTATAATACGATACAGAAAAACAAATACCAGCTTCTGGCAAGTGAACTTGATCTTCAGAGTATTAAGGATAATATTTCTCTGAGCATTGCTCTCGCCTATCTCCAGATCCTGCTTAACACCGAACTTGTTACAACCACTGATAATCAGCTGCAGATAACGAAGCAACAGATTGTCAAGACAAAAAAGATGTTTGATGCAGGAAGCGTTGCTAAGGGAAATCTGCTTCAGATTGAGGCACAGGCTGCAGGTGAGGAACTTCAGCTAATCAATCTCCGTAACCAGCTTGAAATCTCCTACCTCACGCTTACCCAGATGCTTGAGCTCCATTCACCAGAAGGATTTAAAATCGTTACTCCGGATATTTCAATAGATACCGGCATGGTCATAACGGGGAAGGTTGATGATATCTTTAACCAGGCACAGTCATTACGACCGGAGATAAGAAGCGCTGAACTGAAACTTACGGCAAGTGAATTTGATCTCAAAATTGCCAACGGGGCAAGAAGTCCGAGATTATCACTCAATCATTCATTCAATACAAGGTTTTCAGATATTGCAATTAAACCAAGCAATCCCACTGAAAAATACAGTTTCTCCGAACAGCTTAACGATAATATAAATTACGGGATAGGATTCTCACTTAATATTCCAATCCTCAATGGCTGGCAGATAAACAAGAATATTTCAAATTCAAAGCTGAATATAGAAAGCAGCCGCTATACCCTTGAAGCAGAAAAGAAACAACTTTATAAAACTATCCAGCAGTCATATGCCGACGCTGTTGCTGCACTTAAAAAGTATAATGCAAGCACGAAGGCAGTTGTCTCGATGGAAGAATCATTCAGGTATACAGAACAAAAATTCAATGTGGGAATGGTAACTCCTGTTGACTATAATGCTGCAAAAACACAGTTGCTTACTGCGCAGTCGGATATGTCGCAGGCCAAATATGAATTTATTTTCAAGACCAAGGTACTCGACTTTTATAAAGGTTTACCACTCAATCTCAATCAGTCAGCTAATTCCTCAACAATATCAAAATGAAGAATAATAAGATTTTAAGGATACTCATAATTGTAGTAATTGTACTTCTGATCTTTGCAGTAATCGGAAAGAAAGCCGGATGGTTCGGTAAAGCTGTGACCGTAAAGGTTGCTGTCGAAAATGCAGAAAAGCGGATGATAACTGAAACAATTACAGCCAACGGTAAGATACAGCCTGAAAAGGAAGTAAAAATAACTCCTGATGTTTCCGGGGAGATAGTCGAACTTACCGTGAGAGAAGGTGATGCGGTCACAAAAGGACAACTTCTCCTGAGGATAAAGCCTGACATTTACATATCACAGCGTGATCGTTCAATTGCTGCTATCAGTTCTGCCAGGGCCAGACTGGCGCAGGCACAGGCGCAGTTTACCCAGAGTGAACTTTCATTTAAGCGGACAAAACAGCTTTATGAGGAACAGACCATCTCCAGATCGGAATATGAACAGGCTGAGGCTTCATATAATGTTGCAAAAGCGGAAGTTGATGCAGCAAGATTCTCGGTAGTCAGTTCAGAAGCTTCTCTCAAGGAAGCAAATGAAAACCTTGTGAAGACATCAATTTATGCTCCGATGACCGGAACCGTTTCAATGCTTCTTGTTGAGCTGGGTGAGAGGGTTGCCGGAACCAACCTGATGGCAGGTACTGAAATCCTCCGGATCGCTGACCTTTCAAGAATGGAAGCCCAGGTGGAAGTCAATGAAAATGATATTGTCAGGGTCAGCCTGGGTGATACAGCCCTTATCGAAGTTGATGCCTACCTCGATGAGAAATTCAAAGGAATTGTCACTGAAATTGCTAATTCAGCAAAAACAACCGGTGTCTCAGCAGACCAGGTAACAAATTTCGATGTTAAGATTTTTATTCTTCCCGAATCATATCAGAAAATGGCTGTCCAGGGGATTAATCCTTTCAGGCCCGGGATGTCGGCCACTGTAGATATAGAGACCGAAACAAGAGATAACATATTAACCGTACCTATTCAGGCTGTGACAACCAGGATGGATACATCGGAGGTAAACATTAAGGCAGCTAAAGAAGATATAAGAACACTGCTATTTATTACGGACGGGGAATATGCACTGGCCAGAGATGTAAAAACCGGCATCCAGGACAATAATTATATTGAAATAATCTCGGGTATAAGTGACAGTGCCAGGGTGATATCAGCTCCTTTCAGTGCAATAAGCAAGAAGCTCTCCGACAGTTCCCTGGTGGAGATAGTCAAAAAAGAGGATCTTTTCAATGAGAAATAAGATCCTGATTTCTCTTTCTTTGTGATGATTTTATGTATTGAAACCGCCACCGGTGTTTGTTCCGTTGCATTATGTGACGGAAAAAGTGTGATCGCCCTGAAAGAGAGCGATGAAGGCCGTTCACATGCGGCTGTCCTTACAGTATTCATTCGTGATATCCTCCAGGAGGCCGGAATCAAAGCCTCCGGTCTCGATGCAATTGCCGTCAGCAAAGGGCCGGGGTCCTATACCGGGCTCAGAATAGGTGTTTCAGCAGCCAAAGGCATTGCATATGCAGCCTCTGTTTCTCTGATCGGGATCAACACAACGTATTCAATGTTCAATGGATTTCTGGATGAAGCCGGGAAGAAATATAATTTCACAAAGGATGACCTGTTCTGCCCCGTCCTGGATGCAAGAAGAATGGAGGTCTATTCCGCTGTATATAATGCCGAAGGAAAGATCGTAAGAGAGTTGAAAGCTGAAATAATGAATAATGATTCATTCAGCCAATACCCTGATGAGTCAAGATTGTTCCTCTTCGGCGATGGTGCGGAGAAATGTAAAAATGTTGTAAAAAGGAAAAATTTGGTAATTGAAACCGGCTACAGGATCTCAGCATCGTCAATGTGCAGACCCGCGTCAGAAGCATTTAGTGAACAACATTTTGAAGATGTGGCATATTTTGAGCCATTTTATCTGAAAGATTTTTTAACTTCGAAGCCTGTAAAAAACATCCTGGGGAAATAATTTGGTCTGGAAATTGTCATTGTTTGTAAAAAGTCTGATGAAGAAATTGTTCCTGTTAACAGCCTTCCCTGTATTGTTTCTTTTGCCGGGAAAAGGTCAGCACCGCGCATATGTACCGGGGGAAAGAATTGAATATACAATACATTATGGACTGATAACAGGAGGTGAAGCCATCCTCGAACTGTACACTGATACTCTGGCCGGGCAAAAAACCCTTCATACGAGATTAACCGGCCGGACACTCGGGATTGTTGATGCTCTTTTTAAAGTTCTGGATATTTATGAAAGCCACATGGATCCAGTCTCTGAACTTCCCGTCAGATCTATCAGAAATATAAGCGAAGGAAATTATAAAAGGTACAATGTTGTGGATTTCGACCATACAACACGGACAGACTCTGCAATAATTACCAGCGATCTTACCGGCATTCACGTCACCCAGCCCGGAATACATGATATCCTTTCATGCTTCTACTGGTTCAGAAATCATATCCTGCCAGGCATAGATACAATTAAAAAAAGTGAAATGATAACCATAATGACATGGTTCACCGATGAACTTTACCCTATCCAGATGAGATATATCGGTTCGGAGGAGGTTAAAACCCGGGCGGGAAAGATTAAATGCTACAAATTCAATCCCGTTACGGAAAAAGGCAGATTGTTCAAAACGGAAGAAGATGTCTCATTCTGGTTTTCAGCTGATAAAAATTTTTTACCGGTTAAGATACGATTTGATATATTTGTCGGGGCTTTTATAGTCGATCTTGAGAAATATGAGGGATTGATTTACCCGTTGGATATAAAAAAGAAATAACAGAAAAAGGAAGAGGATAAATTTATGGCAAGCACTGCAGATTTCAGGAACGGACTGGTTATTGAATATAATAATGAGCTGTGTACGATAATTCAGTTTCAACATGTAAAGCCAGGCAAGGGACCGGCTTTTGTGAGGACGAAGCTAAAAAGCCTCAAGACGGGCAGGGTACTGGAGAATACCTTCTCCTCAGGTACAAAGGTAAATGTTGCCAGGGTTGAGCGGAGACCTTATCAGTACCTTTACAAGGATGATATCGGGTTTTATTTCATGCATCTCGAGACCTTTGAACAGATCCATGTCGAGGAACATGTTATTGATTATCCGGAATTTCTGATGGAAGGACAGAGTGTGGAGGCTGTGGTTCACGCCGATACCGAAACTGTCCTTTCTGTTGAACTTCCGCAAAACGTTGTAATGGAAGTAAAATATACCGAAAAAGGATTGAAAGGAGATACTGCAACAAATGCTTATAAGCCGGCGACGATGGAAAACGGCTCTGTTATTATGGTACCGCTCTTTATTAATTCAGGAGATAAAATTAAAATCAATACAGGCGACCGTTCATATGTCGAACGTGTCAAAGGCTGATAAAAACAACAGATGAAGATCCCGGGCGACAGGTTAAAAATATCCAAGTTCAAGCTGGATTCTTTGCTTGACATCACCATGTCAATCAATGCCCATCTGCCTACCGAGGTCCTTCTCTCCAAATACGAATCAATATTACGTGACAGCCTCGGCATAGGCAAGATATTGATCTTCAAGCTCTCCGATGAATGGGAATGCCTTCTTAACGGAGGATTCCCGAAAGATTATGAGTACATAGATGTTGAAGAAAAGCTTCTTCATCTTGATGAAATAACCTATGTATCGTCAGAACTCGATTTTAAAGGTGTCGATATTATTGTTCCGGTCTTCAATAACAATGTTCAGATAGCATTTCTTTTCATAGGTGATATTGAAGAAGAAGGAGAAGGCATGAGCCCTGTTATCAAGCATCTCAATTTTATCCAGACCATTTCAAACATCATTATTGTTGCCATTGAGAACATCCGGTTGCAAAAGGAGAGGCTGAAGCAGGAAGCTCTCAAGAAGGAGCTGGAACTGGCTGCCAGAATGCAGAAAATGCTCATTCCTGACAGCCGGCATATGCCGCGAAGGCCGGAGGTGACTGTTCATGGTTTCTATTATCCTCACTATGAGGTGGGCGGCGATTATTACGATTGTATAAGGTTATCCGACACCAAAACCGGATTCTGTATTGCCGATGTTTCAGGTAAAGGTATGCCCGCAGCTATACTGATGTCGAATTTCCAGGCAAGCTTCAGAGCCCTGTTCTCGGCGGATTCCGACCTCGAGGAACTCCTTCATAAGCTGAATTCAATAGTCGTAAACAATGCCGCAGGTGAAAAATTCATTACTTTCTTTGTTGCACGGTATGATCATACCAACAGAATACTCGAATATGTAAATGCAGCACATACAGCTCCGGTTACCTATGATACATCAACCGGTCAGGTGGGCTTCCTGAACAGCACATGCGTGGGTGTGGGAATGCTCGACAATATTCCCCAGATTAAAAAAATATCTTTACCTGTCCAGGGCCATTTCAAAATAGTCTGCTATACCGACGGCCTGTCGGAACTTAAGGACGATTATGGATTTGAAACAGGTACCAAAGAAATTATCAATTACATCTCAAACAGCCAGCCGGTTGAACAAAACATGAAGGATATGCTTGCGTATCTTGGCATACCTGATGCAAATCCCTACCTGTTTGATGATGTTTCGATCCTGGCTGTTGACCTCAGATAATGATCATATAAATTTTAACAGGAAATAATTCTTCTTCCCTTTCTGAATCAGAAGATATTTATTGTTAAGAAGGTGTTCCTGCCCTATCAGCATGTCAGGATTATCTATTCTTTCCTTGTTGAGACTAACACCGCCACCCTGGATCATTCTTCTGAGTTCTCCTTTTGAACTGAAAACCTGCGAATGTTCTGCACACAGGGAAGTAAAAGACGCGCCATTATCAAGTATTTCTTTATTTATTTCAAAGGTCGGAACACCGTCAAAAACTGAAAGAAATATACTTTCATTCATTTTTTTCAGTGTTTCTGTAGTTCCCTTACCGAAAAGTATCTGTGATGCCTCAACAGCTGACTGGTAATCCTCCCTTGAATGCACCATAACAGTTACCTCTTCTGCAAGTCTTTTCTGGAGGATCCTTTCATGAGGTGAATTGTTGTGTTCTGCTGTAAGTCGTTCTATCTCTTCACGTCCCAGCAGTGTGAATATCTTAATATATCTGGCCGCATCTTCATCCGAAACATTCAGCCAGAACTGATAGAAATGATATGTCGATGTCTTTTCGGGATCGAGCCATACATTTCCGGATTCAGTCTTTCCGAATTTTGTCCCATCTGATTTTGTAATTAGCGGGCAGGTCAGGGCAAAAGCTTCTCCTCCTGTTTTTCGTCTTATCAGTTCGGTACCGGTAACAATATTACCCCACTGGTCCGACCCCCCCATCTGTAGTTTGCACCCAATCTCATTATAAAGATGAAGGAAATCATATCCCTGTACAAGCTGGTATGAAAACTCGGTAAACGACATTCCCTCTTTTGAATCGGATCCCAGACGCTTTTTCACCGAGTCTTTCGACATCATATAATTAACTGTTATATGCTTCCCGATGTCGCGTATGAACTCCAGGAAAGAATATTTCTTCATCCAGTCATAATTATTGACCATAACAGCCTTGTTCCTTCTTTCAGGACTGAAATCAAGGAATCTGGCCAGTTGTTTTTTTATACCTTCCTGATTACGGTTAAGAGTGGCTTCATCCAGAAGATTACGTTCCTCAGATCTTCCTGAAGGATCCCCTATCATTCCTGTAGCTCCTCCAACAAGTGCAACGGGAACATTGCCTGCCCTCTGAAAATGGACCAGAAGCATAACCTGGACCATATGACCGATATGAAGGGAATCGGCCGTGGGATCAAAACCAATATAACCGGCAACCATCCCCTTTTCAAGCATCTCCTCAGTTCCCGGCATGATATCATGGATCATGCCTCTCCACTTTAATTCTTCAACGAAATTCATATGCGCATTTTTGAGAAATGCAAATATAGTAAAGGGTTTTAAATTGATACTTCTGAAGGATGCCGCTCCGGTTCTTTCTCCTCATCGGGCTTCTTTTTGAACCTTTCGAAACTCCGGTCATATCCGCCTTCTCCTATTACCGGGAAAATTGCAGGTGCTATATCTGCTATGGGATTATAGAATTTCGATTGTTCAATCGCTGCTTTCGGTAATATAGGGTGACGGGCATCGATTGCATTCAATATTACAAAGAAGACACTGAGAATGAGAGCTGATTTAAACAGACCGAACACCATACCAAGAAGCCTGTTCAGAAATCCGATGGATGCCGCATCGATAATCTTGTCGGCAATTATACCGATGAAATGTATTATTATTACTATAACCCCGAAGGTAATCAGGAATGCTATTATCCCGACATAATTCCCGGACATATCGAACCATTCATATAACTTTCCGGCTGTGAATGAAGAGAATTTTATCGCACCCCAGATTCCCAGGATCAGGGCTGCCAGTGCTGCCACTTCTCTTACAAGGCCGTCGGTAAATCCTCTTATTACTGCTATTATCAGTATCACTACAATTATAAGGTCTATCCAGTTCATGTCGCGGATGTTGAAAGTGTGAAAGTAGGAAAGTTCCCGGAGTTATCAAAATGGGGGAAGGCGCAGGGGCGCAACGGAACAAGTTAACATTTGCCAGGTCCGATTTAACCAGCCCTGCCTGGAAAGCAAAAATGAAATATGAACAACTAAACTGCTGATAATGTGTTTACTAAAGCGTTATTAACATTTTTGCCTTCAGGATGGATATTTTTGAATTCCAACTTTTTATAATTTTATGAAACCAGGCAGCCTGACTGTCCGGGATGAACTTGAAAGTCAATTTCTGAATATTTACTAAAAATGCTAAAGAAAATTAGGTTTGGTTCACTTTTTCATTTAAGGGCAAAGCCGAAACCGGTAGCTGAACAATTCCATTATCAGTTCACATCAGGACATCTTATAAGTCTATTTATCAGCTTACTTTCGCTGTATTCTTTTCCCTCTTCAGGCCAGAGTATAATCCGTTCTTCATTAAGTTCCCTGGGGACTGCTGTTTCTGAAGAAGGATTTATTCTCCGTCAGACGATAGGGCAGCCTTCGAATACTCTGATTTTTGCTAACGGAGAAGTGACTATCCGGCAGGGATTTCAACAGGCAATTTCGGGCGAAAACCTTTATAAGGCAAATAATTCCCTCGATTTCAGACTCTACCCAAATCCTGCCAGAGATCGTACCCGGCTGGATTTCAGTGAGGAAATGAAAGATTATACTATTACTATTTATAATCTTACAGGGACTCCGCTGCAATCTCTCCCCGGTCAGAGCCGGCAGTCGCAGTGGCTCGATCTGAAAAGCTATCCGGAAGGAATGTACATTATTAAAATTACAGCCGGGCAAAGAACCGGATCTAAAAAACTGATTCTCAACCATTAAATATTCAAGAGTTTTAAAACATATAATTCTGCAGATAAATGAAGAAACTTATCACATTGTTGTTACTCGTAAGCATTTTTCTGCCACTGAAATCCCAGAATAAGATAGGGGTTTCATTCGGACAGACTTATTCAACATTCAGATTCAAAGATTCTGAAGGAGCGGTAGAAGATCTCAAGTACACTATCAGATACGGATATGGAGTGATCTGGCAGCAGGAAATCACGGATTTCCTTTTTGCGGAAGGATCCCTGGCTTATAACTGCAAAGGAGCCACGTCAACTCTGGGTGTTCAAAAGCTTGACTGGTCTCTCCACTATGTTAATGCTTCAATAAGTGCCGGTTATAAAATGACAATCGGCAGACTCAGCCCTCACGGCGGTGCAGGATTATATTACGGCAGACTGCTTAAAGCCGAACAATTCATCGGATCGGATTATTTCGATCTGATAGAAACAGATTATATAAGGAAGAGCGATTTCGGTGCAAATATTTTTGCCGGTATCGGATATGATTATTCTGATAACGGGTCAGTATTTGTCAGACTGAATGAAACGATCGGCCTTCTGCAGCTTGAAAAAGATGAACAGGCAACTCAAAGGATGTTTAACAGGACTTTCTCGATACAGCTTGGATTATTTTTCACAATAAAATAAATACCTGATTTAAAATGAAAAAGAAATTCTTATTTCTGCTAATCCTTTTGTACACTTCAATATCAGCATCAGGTCAGGTCGCGGACGGGATCACTTACCAGGCAGTTGCGCTTGATGATAAGGGTAAAGAGATTGCCGGTCATGATATAAACGGGCTGATAATCCACAGTAAACAGATCAGTGTAAGATTTTCAATAATAAGTGGTTCACCCGAAGGGGAATTGTTATATAAAGAAGTCCATTCAACCTATACAGATCCTCACGGCCTCTTCACTCTGGTCATTGGTCACGGTGATGTTTCTCCTGACGGACTCCATCAGAAGCTGACCGATATAAACTGGGGAGCCGACAAGTTGTTTCTCATGGTTGAGATCGACATACGTAGCAAGGGTGATTACAAGGTAATGGGAATTCAGCAGATGATGGCTGTTCCGTTTGCATTTCATTCCCTGAGCAGCAGTACCGTTAAATATGATGACATCCTTAATGTCCCGCCATTATCAACCGTGGCGACAACAGGAAATTATACTGACCTGAACAATCTTCCTGTTTTATTTAACGGCGATTATAATACACTGTCAAATAAACCTATTATTCCGGTAAAAACCAGTGATCTTGAAAATGATGCAGGATTCCTGAAGAATTTTACTGAATTGGATCCCGTGTGGATGGCGGCTTCGGTAAATTACTATACAAAAACCGATCTGCAGACTGCCGGTGCATCACGGATGCATTTTCTCAACATAACCAATAAACCAACCACAATTGCAGGATATGGAATTACAGATGCTATGACTAAATCCTCTCCCGCAAACACAATTACAGTTTCAAATATTTCAAACTGGAATACTGCTTTCGGCTGGGGAAATCATACAGGGTTATATCGTCCGTCAAACTGGGTCCCTGCCTGGAATGATATAATTTCAAATCCGTTTACAATAACATCACCGGCAAATAACCAGATCCTGAGATATAATTCAACAACAGGCAAATGGCAAAACTGGACACCGAATTACCTGACAGGTTTTACTGAAACTGATCCTTCATGGACTTCCTCATCAGCTAATTATTATACCAAATCCAATCTGGAGACAGGCGGAGGGTCAAGGGTACATTTCAGTAATATTATAAATAAGCCAACCACCATGGCAGGATATGGAATTACTGATGGCTTCAACGGAACATGGTCAGCCCTGACCGGAAAACCAAATACTCTTGCCGGTTATGGAATCATTGACGCTATGGCTACTTCTCATGCATCAAATACAATTACAACTGCCAATATTTCAAACTGGAATACGGCTTTTTCCTGGGGAAATCATGCTGCTGCAGGTTATCAGCCGTTTATAGTACCCGGCGAAATACATCATTACCTCAGGGGTGACATGACCTGGCAGCCGTTAACAGCTGATGCAGTGGGTCTTGGAAATGTTGAGAATATCTCACTAAACGGATGGATGGGTTCACCGAACCTGAGCATGGTGGGATTTATTACCCAGGGTGAATGGCACGCCGGTCTTATTGATGCCCGTGGCCCGGTAATGGCAGATGTAATTATAAAAAGAGGTGGATCGAATAATGAGTTCCTGAAAGCCGACGGAAGCGTTGATCCGAATAACTATATGATACAGATTACAGGAACAACAGATGAATTTACAGCATCACAAAACCAGATAAATTTTTCTCTTAACAATTATCCTTCCGGATTAATATCTGTTAAAATGTACGTAAACGGGGTACGGATAAGTAATAACGCTTTTAATGTCTCAGGACAGGTTGTAACATATAATCCCGCAAATAACGGATTTTACGAGCTCACAGAAGGAGACAGAATCCAAATTGATTATTCTTATTAACATGATCACTGTACAGATGAGATTGTCTCTTATAATACTGACTTTCATGGTTATTACCTGGCAGATTTCGGCACAGGGAGTAACCCGTCAGGGCAGAAACACAACATCGGATACTGATTTTGTTACTAAGAACGGTAAAATTGTGGATATCCCTGCATTAAGCAGGTATGGAGAAGAACTCCTTATCAGGGTTCCTGTGAATCTGGTCACCGCTTCTATTACAAATATTGCAAGCAATTCTGCAATAAGCGGTGGTGATATCTCGGGTGATAACGGGTTACCGGTCTTAATACGAGGTATATGCTGGAATACTTATCCTGAGCCTACAATTGCACATTTTAAAACGTCCGACGGTACAGGAACAGGAGCATTTACCAGTCAACTTTCAGTACTGATGCCATCTACAACATATTATATAAGGGCCTATGCGACAAACATCTCCGGAACAACATATGGAGAAGAAATAAGTTTCACCACTCTTCCCAGAACTGATCCCTCCGAATGTCTGATCGCCTGGTATCCATTTAATGGCGATGCTGCTGAAGCGACCGGTTACGGAGCAAATGGCACAGTTAACGGAGCGATCCTGACTGAGGACAGGTTTGGCAATCCAAATTCAGCATTCTATTTCAATGGAATTGATAATTCGATCACGATCCCCGGCAACCTCGCGATAACGAATTCATTTACAATCTCATTCTGGGCGTACCCGGAAAGAGAAAGCGGTTATAGCAATGTTCTTACTGATGGTAATATAAACTATGGAGGTAATGATTTTCTGATAAATTTCAGGGATAGTGATATAGGTATCAGGGCAGATAAAGGTAGCTCTCCTTTAAATTATGAAGACAGAGGTTATCCGGGGCTGACAAATCTTAACTTCCTGAAAAGATGGGTACATGTCGCCTGGGTTATGGAGCCTGGTGGGTCAAAGGTATATCTTGATGGATACAAAATTGCTGAGATCAATGAGGCGGGAACAAATGAAGGCTTTCATGATGATCATGTTACTATTGGGGCAAGGCATGTCTGGACAAATATGGATAATTTCTTCCAGGGCAAGCTTGATGAGTTCCGGATTTACAACTGCAACTTAAATGAGAGTGAAATTTACAGCGTTTATTCAAAAGAGGGCTCTCTTTTACCCACTATAGAGACAGCATTTTTGTCAGACACAACGGCAACATCAATTTCATCAGGAAGCAAGATTCTGAGTGATGGAGGTTCACCAATCACAGAACGCGGAGTATGCTGGAGCACCTCGCCAAATCCGACAATTGGTGATAACAGAACCCTTGATGGAACCGGAACGGGATCTTTCACAAGCCAGATTACAGGACTGTTACCCGGAACAACCTATTATATAAGGTCTTATGCAACCAATAGTGCGGGAATTACTTATGGCAGCGAATTGAGCTTTCAAACCCATAGTACTTTTCCGAATTGTGGTTCGGTAACAGATATTGACGGTAACATTTATAACACTGTTACAATAGGGACGCAGTGCTGGATGAAAGAGAATCTGAAAACAACAAGATATAATGATGGTACTCCAATTTCTTTAGTAAATACCCAAAACAATTGGAATGATCTCACAATCAGCAGTAAAGCTTATTGCTGGTATAATGATGACATAAATAACAAAGACCCATATGGTGCTTTATACACCTGGGCGGCAGCTATGAATGGTGCGGATACAAGTACTCTAAATCCGAGTGGAGTTCAGGGAGTTTGCCCGACAGGGTGGCATTTACCAAGCTGGAATGAATGGGGTGTTTTAATTAAATATCTGGATCCTTATTCTTACATTCCAATTTCTATAGAAAGCAGTATTGCCGGCGGAAAAATGAAAGAAACCGGTTTGAGTCATTGGAATTCACCAAACACCGGAGCAACCAATGAAAGCGGTTTTACAGGACTACCGGGTGGTGGAAGATCACAGTCCGGGGAATTTCTTTTTTTTGGTAATGAATCTTATTGGTGGAGTACATCACAATTTGGCAGTGTGGGGTATGCAAGAGTAGAGAATCTTAATTACAACAACAGTTCTGCACGCAGGACAAGCACACCCTGGAAAAGCGGGATTTCTGTACGGTGCATAAAAAATCCGGAACAAACCATTCATTTACCGACCCTTGGTACAACAACGGTTTCAAATGTAATTGATACATCCGCTGTATGCGGCGGAGAAATCATCAGTAATGGAGGGACAGATATCATTTCTCATGGCGTTTGCTGGAGTACCTCAACAAATCCGACAACTGCAAATAATAAAACTATTGAGTTCAACGGATCGGGGACATTCAGCAACCTAATTTTTCCTTTAATCCCAGGAACCACTTACTATGTGAGAGCATATGCTATAAACAGCGCAGGAACGTCATACGGGAATGAATTAAGTTTTAGTACATGCCCGGCTATTCCTGCAATAAGTTTTAATTTGGGTATAACTTATGGAAAAGTTTCAGATGTTGATGGAAATGAATACAAAACTGTAATTATTGGCGTTCAGGAATGGATGGCTGAAAATCTCAGAACCACCAGATACAATAATGGCGATGCAATCCCTAATATCACAAATGACGAAACATGGAGGAGTTTATCCGATGGAGCCTATTGCTGGTTAAATGATAATATTTGTTATAAACCAACATATGGTGGCATTTATAACTGGTATGCAGCCAACAGCAATCTTTGTCCTGTTGGTTGGCATCTCCCTTCAAATGCAGAGTGGTCCATTTTAAATGCAACCCTTGGAGGGAATGAAATTGCTGGAGGAAAACTTAAGGAACAAGGATTTAATCACTGGAAGGAACCAAATACAGGTGCCACTAATGAAAGCGGATTTTCAGCTTTGCCACCCGGAGGATTTCGCAACGGAGCCCTATTTGACACAGGTGAGTTTGCCAGCTTTTGGACCTCAACTGAATATCCTGATAATCAGGCATTTTATAGAAGCATGAGTTATCAGTATGCCTTAGAAGCTTATAGTTGGGGTTTTAAGTCCAACGGTGCTAATGTAAGATGTGTTAAAGGTCCAATCCCACCTAAACCTGTTGTTTCAACACTTTGGACAAGGAATATTCAATCTGACCAGGCTGAGATAATTTCAACCATAAGCAGTGAATTGCCAATTAACACAAGGGGAGTATGCTGGGACACCTCCCCATCGCCGGACGTACTTGACAATAAAACTACAGATGGTAATGGGACAGGATCATTCACAAGCAAGCTAACCGATTTAGAGCCAAATAATACCTATTTTGTAAGAGCTTATTCGATGAATGACGATGGGATTACCTATGGGAACGAACTAGTTTTCACCACTGCTATGGCTTTGCCGGTTGATGGTCTGGTCGCTTACTGGCCTTTTAACTATAATGCAAATGATGAGAGCGGCAATAATAATAACGGCTCAGTAACAAGTGCAATATTAACATCCGACAGGTTTGGCAACCCGGATAGGGCATATAGTTTTGACGGCAACGGAGATTATATTTTAGTCCCTGATAATGATATTCTGTCTTTGGTTTCCCATAACTTCTCATTTTCGTTCTGGGTGTATATCAATCCGGGATCAGGAACAGATGTTAACATGGGATTTATTTCAAAAAGAAGATTTGACAGTATGGATGCAGCAAACTGGGAGTATAATCATGGATATGACGGTGCAACAGGCAATACTATAAGGTTTTGGTTCAGTGCATTAAACGGAAGATGCGCCACTTACTCAGGGATTGATAATTACGCAAGCGAAAAAGGTCAATGGATACATTGTGCGGCAACATCAGATAATGTTTCATTAAAAATATATAAGGATGGTATCCTGATGGCTGAAGCACCAAGGAGTTATATCTGCTCACAGGGTAATGGCACCGGTCCACTTGTATTCGGACGTGGCGGAGGCTGGAATCAGATATATTATCTAAATGGAATGCTTGATGATATAAGAATTTATAACAGGGCACTTTCAATTTCCGAAATTGAAGCATTATATCATGAAGGTGGCTGGTAGCTGGAATAAGATAAAGAGTAATTCTTAACAGTGAATTCCTGACCTTTGCCGTTTTGCCGTTGTGCCCTTGTGCCCTTGAGCCGTTGAGCCTTTGAGCCGCTTACCCCAGACAAACCTGGGATTAATTCTATCAAGCTCTTTCGTAATCTGAATGATTTTCCTAAAACATACTACCATTTCCACTATTATTTGCTTTGACGATAAAAAGCTATATTTTTGCACTCTCATCCGGTCCTATAGTTCAATGGATAGAACGGAGGTTTCCTAAACCTTAAATCCAGGTTCGATTCCTGGTAGGACTACAGATAAACCCCTTATTCGATTGTGAATTAGGGGTTTTGTATTTTTTGTATCCCCGATTTGTACCCTTCTGCCTGTATTCTTGTCCTTTAGGAAGAATTTTCAAAGGTCAATGGGTATGATAGATGTATAACCGCAATGGTTTTCTTATATTCAGAACTCCTGATCCCATTTCAGGGAATCAGATAGTTAAGGTTTATATGTCGCAAACAAGAAATGTCGTAAATTAGCCGAAAAAAGTTGTATATGCAACAGATTCTTCCAATATTTCCAGATGCAACCAGGATGGTTAATTACCAGGTTGGATTCAAACAAATAGATGATTTTGTCCATTACTTTGTAAATGGAATGCCGGTATACTGTCATGAGAAGGATGATAAGAACGGTTACCGTTTTGTGTTGGCGACCCTGATCAATAATAAATTCTGCAGCATTAAGGAGCTGAGCGAAGCGTTAGGAGTTCCGAGAAAGAATATAGAAAGATATGCCAAGGCATTAAGGGAAAAGGGCATGGCTTATTTTTTCAACAGGAAGGAAACTCGAGGGCAATGCCACAAATTTACTTCTGAAAAAGTTAAAGATGCCCAGGCATTATTGGACGCTGGGTATTCACAGCAAGGTACGGCAAAAAGGATAGGGGTAAGTGAAAGCGCAATACGTTACCATATCAAATCAGGACTTTTAAAAAAAAAGTAAATGTTTTCACCCCGTTACCAGCCTCCACACCCAGGGAACGTGACATTGCCGATTTTCTGGTTTCGGACATGATAGGTATAGGCGCCACACGTATTGAGGGACGGGTATTTTCTGCATTAGGCCTGCAACAATCAGAGATTTATTTTTCGCCGTGTGAAAGTGTTGAATATGGAGGGGTATTGTTTTTACTACCCTTTCTGTTAGCTAATGGTCTGTTGAGTTATAAAAAATATTATTCACAAAGGCATTCAGGATATTATGACTTTGACAGCGTGATACTAACGCTGGCATTCATGTATCTGTGTCGTGTTAAGAGTGTGGAACAATTGAAACACTACAGCCCTGGTGAAATGGGGAAATTACTAGGTCTTGACAGGATTCCGGAGGTACGTTGTCTGAGAGGGATAATTAAAGAGTTAAGCGTTCAGGAAAGAGCCTCGGAGTGGAATGCCTACCTTTCAGAGGATTGGATAAATCAGGAGGAGACGAGCATATATTATATAGATGGGCATGTTCAGGTTTATCATGGTCACCTGGCCAATCTTGGCAAAAAACACATTAGTCGACAAAAGCTTTGTCTGCCTGGGATGATAGAATTCTGGGTAAATAATGCTGATGGTTTACCCTATTTTTATATTACAGGAGAAGTTAATGAGAAACTACAGGAAGTTATAACGACCCAATTGGCTCCCCAGCTACTTGAGCTTACCGATGGTAAGGTCAGTCAGGAGGAGCTTACTGCGGATGAGTTTCTCCCCAGGTTCTCAATTGTGTTTGACAGGGAAGCATATAGTCCTTCCTTTTTCAAACATCTTTGGGAGTGTTACCGTATAGCGGTAATTACTTATAGGAAAAATGTAAAAGATAAGTGGGATGAAGAAGATTTTTCTGCTTATAATGTTGACAACGATATTGAGACTACCATGTATTTATGTGAAAAAGAGGTGGAACTCAATGGTGTTAAGATGCGAGAAGTACGAAAGCTCACCGAGTCGGGTCACCAAACCAGTGTGATCACAACCAATTATAAAATATCTACTGTTCTGATAGCTTTATACATGTTTTCCAGATGGTCCCAGGAAAATTTTTTTAGGTATATGAGGCAGGAATACGATATAGACAGGATAATACAATATGGTGTAGATGAATTAGATAAAACTATAATGGTAATTAATCAGGAGTACACCAATTTAACATGGAAGTTAAAAAAGTTAAGAGAAAGAAAAGCCAGACGACAGGCAAAACTTTATGCCTTGAAGACAGAAAATATTGAAGGAGAAATGGAACAAACCGGGAAGAATATTGAGAAACAATTATGCATCAGGCAGGAAATCGAATTAATTGAAGCAGAAGAAAAAGAGATATTGTTCAAAAGAAAGCAACAGCCATACAAGATAAGCATAGGTCAATTGCCTGAACAGGCAAGATATAATAAATTGAAAACTGAAAGTAAACACTTACAAAATATCATAAAAATAATTTGTTACAGAGCCGAAACGTCTATTTCAAATTTACTTGCTCCTCATTATCAGAGAAGTTCCGATGAAATAAGGGCGTTAGTAAAAAGTATTATATTTACAAAGGCTGATTTATATCCGGATTATCAGACAAATACTCTAACGGTAAGACTGAATAGTCTGGCTACACCCAGAGATAATGTGGCAATAGGTGAAATATGTAAAACGCTAAACGATTATGAAGCTCTTTTCCCAGGCACAAATCTCAAGTTATTTTTTAAAACTGCGACAGAGAAACCTGCGACAGGTAAGGAGTTCTGA
>Ga0209606_1002283_pt1 | contig 21560 bp, 17 predicted proteins | sample AD_UKC057_MetaG_FD_184412 | JGI IMG/M metagenome (GOLD analysis project Ga0209606, IMG submission 184412) | Active sludge microbial communities of municipal wastewater-treating anaerobic digesters from USA - AD_UKC057_MetaG (SPAdes) (version 2) | ecosystem: Engineered > Bioreactor > Anaerobic >...
TAGTCTAATTTATTTTCAAAAATCGGTGTTCTAAGTAAACCTCTTTCTGTCCAATCTATATTGTCCCAATAGTGAGCTTTGTAATATTTGTATGCAAAATAAGGGTCTATTTCGTTTCCTTCTTCATCTTTTGGAGATTCTGGAACTACAGGATCTATCATTGAAAGTAATATTTTTGACAATAAAGTATTTGGATTTTTCTTAATTAAATCATTCATAAATGAAATTCTTTCATCATTTAATTTTGTAAATTCTTCGGAAATTTTCTTTTGCTCATCAGGATTATCTTTTGCAGCTTCGTATATATCCATAAGATCAGTTCTTCTATTTTGAATATCAACCATTTTTCGCTGATAGTCCATAAAAGCTTGATTTTCCTTATCTCCTTTAACTTTCATTGTTTGCAAAAAGTTTGTGGTGTCGGTTTCTAAAGAAAATTTTCTATTATCACCAATCAAAAGTTCAAAGTAAGTCATTCCGCGCGATGGCAAAACAACTATGTAAATTCCTCTTTCCAGTTTTTTATCTCCAGCAAAAACTACATTTCCTTTGGAATCAACTTTGGCTGTGTCAACAACATATTTTTTTTCTCCAAAATGATGACCTAAATACGCAACAGTATCACTTACGCCATTGATTTTAATTTTAATTTCATAATTTTGAGCTGATAATAAAAAACTAATAAAAAACCCCAATACTAATAATCCAATCTTTTTCATATCATAAATAGTTAAGTTATTTTCCACAAATTTACAAATAATATGACAAAATATGTTCAAATACTTTGCCAATCAATCAATATTTTAACAAAAAATTAAGAACTTATACTTAAAAGTTATCGAACCAGCTTCTACGTTTAGCTAATTTCAAGTCTTTTAGCATATCAGCTTTAACATTTATTTGGAACATATAAGATTTATGTTGTCCAAACGGCACTAAATGCAGACTGGCTTCCCAACAGTGCAAATCTCTATATATATCAATAGTTGTTGGCGTAACTTTGTTGTTTTCAAAGTCATAACCTGTATTAAAACTTATTTTCCATTTAGGAGTTAAATTAAAATCTCCAAAAACATTTAGAGTTTGTGTCGTTTTAGATTCAAAATATGGTTTTGCATATCTGAGGCTATAGCTTATTCTCACGTTCCAAGGAATATTAAAGTCAACATAATCGTTTGGATAGCCGTACAAAACATTATATGGGTCTTTATCTTGTGATACAGGGGCTTTAGATTCTCCAACTTTTGAATTTAAAGAAATGCTAGCAGAAAAATTTAATGTTGTTAATCTTAAAATTTGCTTATTAATATCTTTAGCAAGTTTATTTATTCTTACACCACCAGAGCCATATGCGTTTTCTACAACAGCGTAAGGGTCTAGATTAGCATTAAAGTTTAAATCAATAAGTTTTGCTCTTGTCCTAGCCGAAACTGCAATTGGCGACCAATTTAGGCTGTCAGTCATAATATTATAGCTTGACGATAGATTAAAGCTTTCTAAGAGTTTTACTTTTTGATCAGTTTTTGTAGTGTCTTTGCTATTTCTTAATTTCATCTCAAGATTATTGCCTAAATTAAGATTTAAACTTCCTGCTCCACCTCTCGCTGGTGCACCATAAGGCAAGCCTTCGAAGCGTGAGTAATAATAACTTACTGTGTCGTATTGTCCAGTTGTTCCATTATATTGTATTCTGTAATAATCGTCGTAATATTTATATTTAGGTTTTCCGAAATCTGGAGCATAACTAAAGCTAATAGCTGGCGATAATACATGACGAAGGGCTTTTAGTTTTCCTCGTTTAAAGTTAAAAGTTCCGTATAATTGGGTTGACCAGTTTAAACTAGCCGAATAATCCCAAACTCTAGAAAAACCAGAATTATAATTTGAATTGAGAAAACCTATAGTGTCATTTTCGTTTTCAAAATCCCAAAATTTATACATGTTCTTAAAATACCATCGCTCATTATAATTAAATGCAGGGGTTAGAGTTGTGTATTTTAAAAATTTTGCAGAAGTACTAATAGGTATTTTGTGAGAAATGCCATTAATCATATCATCAAAATTTATATCAAATAATGTTGTATCTGTAGTGTTAATTTTATTTGTAAGATTCATAGAATAGGCAATGCCAATTTTTTCATAAATTTTACTTTCTCCAACTTTTACTTTACGTTTAAAAGGATAAATTCTATTCATGTTTAAAGATAAGTCAGGAGCTGTGAGAGTTATGGCTTTAGTGTTATTGTTTTGATTATGTCTTATAGCAGCTGTTAAACTAAATGGAGAATTTGGAAAAATCTTGCTAATAGAAATACTCGACTGTTTGTTTGATGACATATAGTTGTTTAGTGAGTATGAATTATATTTGTCAAAATTTGCAGAACTCATATTAACATCGGCAGCAAAAGTTGTGTTAGGCAAGGCTTTTGGGTCTTGTGTAAATTTCCAATTAACAGCAAATAAATCTGTAACTTGTCTATTAACATCTTTATAGCCTGTCATATTTCTATTATACTTAAAATTAAGATGTCCGCTAAATTTATATCTTACCTTATAATTTGAAAGCAAAGACACACCCCAAGAACCTTTTGTGTAAATATCGCCGAGAAAAGTTAAGTCTAAATAATCGTTAACAGCCCAATAGTAACCGCCATTTCTTAAAAACATTCCTCTATTGTCTTCATTTCCAAATTCGGGAATTAATATTCCAGAAGTGCTACCTTTTTTGTTGGGAAAAAACCCAAATGGTATTCCAAGAGGAGTGGGAACATCTTCTATTACAAGATAGGCAGGACCAGAAACGAGTTTGTCATCAGGAATAACTTTGGCTTTACTTATTGCAAAATAATAATGCGGATGTGCTAAATCGCAAGTTGTAAATTTTCCATCTATCATGTGAATATCTTTATTTTCTTGCATTTTAGTTTTAGAACCATGCAAAAATGCACCTTCAAATTCTGTCATTACTTCTTTAATAATTCCTTTTTTTGTTTTGAAATTATATCTAACAGTATCTGCAATAAATTCTTCTTCGCCTTCTTTAAATATCGGTTTTCCATAAATATTCCCAGCCGAATCGGTTAAACCATGTGCGAGAACTTCGTTTTTATCGAAATCCATTTGAATATATTCGGCACTCATGTTTATATTCTCATAAATAACCACAGCTTTTCCATATAAATATGCTTTTTCAGCTATAAAATCAAATAATAAAGAGTCTTCGGCATCGTAATAAACGGGATAATCAAAACTCATACTTGATTTTTTTATAGAAACGCTATCAACTTTTGTTTGAGGTTTTATTGTATCATCAACCATTTGATAAGCATTAATCTTTAACTCATATTTTGTGGTATAAAGATTGTTGTGTGCATTAATTGATGACACAAAACTTACAATTATGGTTAAAAATAAAATTAACAAAAATTTTTTTTGCAATATGAAATTACTACTTTTGTACAAAATAAAAATTTTGGTCAAAACTAATGAAAAAAACCTTTTGTTTAATAAAATTTTTGCTTTAATGATAAAAAATAAGTGTTTTTTTATTTTTAGTCTTGTTTTTTTTCTATTTGGAACAGGAAAAATAGCAAATTCTCAAAGTTTTGCTATAAAAACAGTTGTTATAGATGCTGGACATGGAGGTAAGGACCCTGGAGCTGTAGGCAAAATTTCTAAAGAAAAAGATTTAACATTAAAAATGGCATTAATGTTTGGTGAGGAAATAAAAAAAGCTTTCCCAAGTATTAAAGTCATTTATACTAGAGATACAGACAAATACCTGGCATTACACGAAAGAGCAAATATTGCAAATAAAAATCATGCAGATTTATTTATTAGTATTCATATAAATGCTTCGGACAGTAAAAGTGCAAATGGAACAGAAACTTTTGTGATGGGAATTGATAAGTCGGGAGCAAATTTGAATGTGGTAAAATTGGAAAACTCAGTGATATTGCAAGAAGAAAATTATCAAGAAAATTATGGTGGTTTTGATCCAAACGATCCTGAGTCGCATATCATATTTAGTTTATATCAAAATGTGAACTTAAATCAGTCATTAGTTATGGCACAGGCAATTCAAGATAAATTTACAAAAGATGTAAAAAGATTTAGCAGAGGCGTTAAGCAAGCTCCATTTTTAGTGCTTTGGAAAACATCTATGCCAAGCGTATTAGTCGAATTAGGTTTTATTTCTAATTTAGAAGAAGAAAAATATTTGAATTCCGATGCTGGACAAAAGGCACTTGTGAAAGCTATGTTTGATGCGTTTAAAGTTTATAAAAAAAGTTATGAAGATGAATCTGTTGAGCCAGCAAATTCTAAAAATAATGAACCCGAAATTAAAACTGAAGTAAATAAAGAGGAAAATAAAATAGAAATTAAAGAAGAAACTAAAGTAGAGCAAGAAGTAAAACAAACAGAAAATCAAAAAATAACAAATGAGGAAACTGTTGCTAAACCAGCTGAGTCTGAGATAATTTTCAAAATTCAAATTATGACATCAGCAAAAAAAATTGAAATAAAACCCAAAAATTTTAAATCATATCAGAATGTTGATGTATATTTGCAAGGTGGAATGTACAAATATACAATTGGAAGAGATAGTGATTATGATAAAATTGTAGAACTACATAAAAAAGTAAAATTAGATTATTCAGACAGCTTTATTGTGGCATTTAAGAATGGAGAGCGTATCCCGCTTAATGAAGCAAGAAGCCAACAAAAAAATAAATGAACAAAAAAAAGAAATACATATTTTACTCATTTGTCGCAATAGCAATATTGGCTGTTACATATTGGGGTTTTAATTTTTTAAAAGGTGTATCTTTATTTAATAAAGTGAATTCCTATTATATTTATTATGACAGAATTGAAGGACTGAATGAATCTAGTTATGTTACTGTGAATGGCTATAAAGTAGGGCAAGTTGGCGAAATAAAATTATTGCCTGCAGAAAATTATAAGCTGTTGGTAAGAATTGATATAACTAATGAATTTGCAATTCCAGATTCTACTATAGCACGTATTTATAGCATGGATTTAATGGGAACTAAAGGAATTGAACTTGAATTTGGAAACAAAACAACATATATTGCACCTGAAGGTTTTTTGATTGGACAAGTAGAGCAAAGCTTAAAAGACCAAGTAAATATGCAGATGTTGCCTGTAAAACAACAAGCCGAACAGTTGATGGCAGAGCTAACACATGCAATTACTGTGATAACTTATATCTTTAACGAAGATACTAGAGCTAATCTTGAAAAAAGTTTTGCAAGCATTAAAAATACTTTAGTTTATATCGAAAGTTCTGCAATTAGTGTAGATGGTATGTTAAAAGAAGAATCAACTAAGATAGCAAGAACTTTGTCTAATCTCGAGTTTATAACAGCTATGTTAAAAGATAATTCAGAAAATATGGAAAATGTTTTTAAAAATTTATCTTCTTTTTCTGACACTTTAGTTGCAATTGATATTAGCAAAACAATGGCTCAAGCAAACGATGCTATTCAAAACTTTAATCAAATATTAGATAGAGCAAATAGGGGCGAAGGAAGCTTAGGAAAATTATTGAATGATGACAATTTTGCACAACAAATAGAAGATGCTGCTACTAATTTAAAAAGTTTACTTTTCGATATCCAGTATAATCCAAAAAAATATGTCAACTTTAGCTTAATGAATATTGGGCGAACAGTTAATGTTGCTGACCCTTCGGAGCTTTCGAAAAGAGATAAGCGAGTTTTAGAAAGACAGCTTGAAAAGAGCGAAAAAGAAGTTCAAAAAAATTATGAAAAAGAACAAAAAAGACAAGAAAAAGAAAATAAAAAAGATGATTTATCAAATTATCAGGGAAAGGTAATTTTTATGATTCAAATTCGTTCTGCTGTCGATAAAATAGATTTAAACTCTGATGAATTAAAAGGTTATACAGATGTAATTGAAATAAAATCAGGGGCTTATTACAAATATTTAATTTTCCCTCACGAAAGCACCTCACAAACAGATTATTACCTAAATTTAGCAAAAGAAGATTTTTCAGATGCTTTTCCTGTTGCACTTGTTGGAGATCAAGTTGTAAGTTATGCAAAAGGTATTGCTATAGTGGCTGGGGAATAAATTCAGTTAAAAGTTAAAAGCGATGCACTGAACGTAGTTGAAGTGTTAAAAGAGGCTGTCGCGTCTATTGCTTCGCAGAGTTCGCAAGCTCACTCTGCTCGCAATCACAACACTTATGACACTCGCTCCAACACCCATGATGCTTGCTCCAACACCCCTGACGCTCGCTCGGATTTGCAATCCGAGTGCTTGGTAATTTTACACTCGGATTGCAAATCCGAGCGAGCGGGGTAGTAGGCAAACGTTTGTCCGTAGCAAATAAGTTAAGGTGTTTTTGTCTGAATTTCAAAATTTGTCTAAGTTTTTATATTAAAAATGAAACCTTATTGGAAAAAAATTACGCTTAATATAAAAAAGTAAGTTTTTAAGAACATTTAAAATAAATAAATGTTAAATTTGAAAAATTAAAATTCAGACGCTATGGATATTTATGAATTAATAAAATCAAGACGTAGTCCAAGGGGTTATTATGATAAAGGTATTAAGCCTGAAGATTTAGAAAAAATGTTTGATGCTGCTCGTTGGGCTGCTTCTGCATATAATTTTCAGCCTTGGCGTTTTATCTATGCAGATAAAGAAAAAGATCCCGAATTATACAATCAAATTTTAGAATTATTGGTTGAGTTTAATCAAGCATGGGCTAAAGCTGCTCCAGTTTTAATAGTTACTTTAGTTAACACACGAAACCCAAAAACTGGAGATACATTAACTCACGCAAAATATGATTTGGGCTTAGCTGTAGGCAATATGACTCTTATGGCAGAATCAATGGGAATTTCTTTACGAAATATGAGTGGCTTTGATGCGAACAAAGCAAGAGAGGTTTTAAATATACCAGATTATATGGAAGCTGTAACAATTATTGCTGTTGGCTATGGCGGTTTGCCTGGAAATTTGCCTCTTGATATTTATAAAATGGAAATTATGCCAAGAGAAAGAATGGAGCTAAACGAAATTGTTTTTAATAAACCATTCGACAAAGAATAACATCAGTTAAAAGTTTATAAAGTTCCTAAAGTTTATAAAGTGTAAACCTATTTTAGGACATGACAACTTTTAACTTTTAACTGAGTTACATGTATCGGATTTTAATTTCCACGACTTTATGCACACCACTATCTAAGTCAAATTTAAAACTATCAAATTTGGGTTTAGACATACCTTTGTGATAATAATTTGAAAATCCAAAACCTTCTTGAGGAATAAAAAATGAATAATCCATTTTCCCATTTTCATTTTCATCATCTAATAAACATACTCCATAAGTTCCTGCAGGAATGTCATCAAATCGAACAGTAATTTTGCCGTTCTTCAAGTCTTTTTTTGATATATACTTATTTATTGTTGGCTTCTCTATTTTATAATCTTTTTCATTTGTAAAGAAACCTAAATGTATCCTTCCTATAGCTTTTTGTATTCCTGTAATATTAAAAGTAATACTTTGAGAATGAGCTATAATCCCGAAACTGAGTAGGAAAACTAAAATAAAACTAATTTTTTTCATAACAGTAAATTTTTATAACAAATATACAAAAAATATCTTATCTAACAATAAAACATACAAAATTTAAGCCAATTTTTTGATATATATAAATAAAAAAACCGTTTGCACAACAAACGGTTTTTTTATTTTCCAGTAAGATTTTTTTAAATTATTTTAATTTTTTACAAATAGCTTCAAAAGCTTTAGGATGATTCATTGCTAAATCGGCTAAAACTTTTCTGTTAAGTTCTATTTTATTAGCATGAATTTTTCCCATAAATTGAGAATAACTCATACCATTGAGGCGAGCACCTGCATTAATACGTTGTATCCATAATGCTCTAAAATTTCTCTTTTTAGTTTTTCTATCTCTGTATGCATAAGTAAGTCCTTTTTCATAAGCATTTTTTGCTACTGTCCAGACGTTACCTCTTGCACCAAAATAACCTTTTGTTTGCTTTAGAACTTTTCTTCTTCTGTTTCTAGAAGCAACGGAATTTACACTTCTTGCCATAATTTTACATTTTGCGAATGTATAGCGTTCTTTTTACAGAATCTTTCGGCTATAGCACTCTGATTAATACTCTTTTTAATTATTTCATTCCCAAACACAACAAGATGTTTTTCTTATCAGGATCTGCAACTGTTGTTGTATGAGTTAATGCTCTTTTACGTTTTATCGTTTTCTTAGTCAAAATATGACTTTTATAAGCATGTTTTCTTTTAATTTTTCCTGTACCGGTTAGTGAAAATCTTTTCTTTGCTCCGGATTTAGTTTTCATTTTTGGCATCGCTTCAAATTTTTTAATTAAGTTATTATTTTTTCTTACTGGTTTTCGGTGATAGTAGAATCTGCATTCTTTTGCCTTCTAATTTAGGCAATTGGTCAACTTTTGCATATTCTTCTAAATCTTGGGCTAATTTTAATAATAAAATTTCGCCTTGTTCTTTGTATAATATCGACCGACCTTTAAAAAACACAAATGCTCTAACTTTATTTCCTTCTTCTAGGAATTTTTGAGCGTGTTTAAGTTTAAAGTTGTAGTCGTGTTCATCGGTATTTGGACCGAAACGAATATCTTTTATAGTAACCTTTACCGCTTTACTTTGTATCTCTTTTTGTCTTTTTCTTTGCTGATACAAAAACTTTTGATAGTCGATAACTTTACATACTGGTGGTTCTGCATTAGGCGAAATTTCCACCAAATCAAGTCCTAAATTATCTGCTACTTCTAAAGCTTCTCTTAAACTTACTATACCTTGTTTTTCGATGTTGTCCCCAACTAAACGAACAAATGGCGCGCGTATATAGTTGTTGATTCTGTGCTCGCCTTGTTTTTTGTTCTGCGAAAAATTACTTCTCTTTTCTATAACTAAAACCTCCTCTTTTAATTAGTAAAATATTCTTTTATCTCTTTATTTATTAATTCAACAAATTCTTCAATTCCCATAACTCCTAAATCGCCTTGTCCTTGTTTTCTTACTGATATAGTGTTGTTTTCGACTTCTTTTTCGCCAACAATCAATAGATAAGGAATGCGGTTTAGTTCGTTATCTCGTATTTTTCTACCTATCTTTTCGTTTCTGTCATCAATTCCGCCGCGAATATCGTAATTTTTTAGCAAATCTAAAACTTTTTGTGAATAATTATTAAATTTTTCACTTATTGGCAGTATTACAACTTGTTGTGGAGTTAACCATAATGGGAATTTTCCTGCTGTATGCTCAATTAAAACAGCAACAAATCTTTCCATAGAACCAAAAATCGCTCTATGTATCATTATTGGTCTATGCATTTCATTATCAGAGCCTTTGTATTCTAATTCAAATCTTTCTGGTAAATTATAATCAACTTGAATTGTTCCAAGTTGCCAAGTTCTGCCTAAAGCATCTTTTACCATAAAGTCTAATTTAGGTCCATAAAAAGCTGCTTCGCCAAGCTCTACAGTTGGCTTTAGTCCCATTTCTTGGGCTGCCTCTTGAATTGCTTGTTCGGCTTTTTCCCAATTTTCATCACTACCAATATATTTAGTTTTGTCATCAGGGTCGCGTAAAGAAATTTGAGCTTTATATTCGTTGAAATCCAAAGATTTAAACACATACATTACAAGCTCAATAATTTTTTTAAACTCATCTTTTACTTGGTCGGGACGACAAAATACGTGAGCATCGTCTTGAGTGAAAGAACGAACTCTTGTTAATCCATGCAATTCGCCATGTTGTTCGTAACGATAAACAGTTCCAAACTCTGCCATTCTGTATGGTAAATCACGATATGAATATTGACGAGCTTTAAAAATTTCGACATGATGAGGACAGTTCATAGGTTTTAGCATAAATGCTTCGCCTTCAGCTGGTGTTTGAATAGGCTGAAATGAATCTTTTCCATATTTGTCATAATGTCCTGAAGTTTTGTAAAGGTCTATATGTCCAATATGAGGTGTTTTAACCATTTCGTAGTTACGCTTTTTGAGTTCTTCAGTTAGCCACGACTCTAAGCGGTCTCTAAGAATTGTGCCTTTAGGCAACCATAATGCCATTCCCATACCAACTTTTTGTGAAAAATGGAAAAGTTCTAATTCTCTACCGATTTTTCTATGGTCGCGTTTTTTAGCCTCTTCGAGCATTGTTAAATATTCTTCCAACATTTTTTGTTTTGGAAAACTAATAGCATAAACTCTAGTAAGCTGCTTGCGGGTTTCATCGCCTCGCCAATATGCACCTGCTAAAGAAAGTACTTGAATTGCTTTTATATAACCTGTGCTTGGTAAGTGAGGACCGCGACATAAATCTGTAAAGTTTCCTTGTTCGTAAAAACTGATTGTTCCATCTTCAAGTTCGGAAATAAGTTCAGTTTTGTAATTGTCGCCTTTTTTCTCGAAAGTTGATAGAGCTTCTGCTTTTGAAACTTCTCTGCGTACAACAGGATTGTTTTGTTGGCAAAGCTCTCGCATTTTTTTGTCTATTGCTGGAAAATCATTTTCAGAAAGTGCTTGTCCGTCTGGTAATTCTATATCGTAATAAAAACCATTTTCTATAGCTGGACCAATTCCGAATTTTGTTCCAGGGAATAAAGATTCAATAGCTTCAGCTAAAACGTGTGCTGAAGTATGCCAAAATGCATGCTTCCCTTCTTCGTCTTCAAATTTGTGTAAAACAATTTTTGCATCTTCATAAATAGGACGAGTTAAATCGCTTAATTCCTTATTTATGCTAATAGCCAAAACTTCCTTAGCTAATCGGGGGCTTATGTTCTCCGCGATTTGCAAGCCATTTACACCTTTTTCAAACTCTCTGGTCGAACCGTCTGGTAATGTTATCTTTATCATCAAAATTTTTTTTCGCAAAAATAATCAAATTTACCATATAATAAGCAAGTAAATGTGTAAAAATTTTATTTTCAAAAACTTCGTGAAATAAATGTCAATTTGTAAATTAGTTTTTACCTTTGAGAAAATTTAAAAATTAGAACAAAATGAAAAGAAATCTACTAATTTTTGTGCTTATTTTTGTTTTTGTAAATAGTGCACATTTTGCTTTTGGACAAAAAGACGAAAAACAGTTTGGAGTAAAATTTAGTGGTTATGTAAAAAATGATTTTTATTACGATACAAGAGAAGTAGTGAATGGGCGAGAAGGACATTTGTTACTTTGGCCCCAAAGTCCAAGTTATGATACAGAAGGCAGAGATATTAATGCTCATGGAAAATTTCATTTTTTAGCAATACAAACAAGACTTACAGGGAACATAACTGGACCAGACGCTTTAGGAGCAAAAACTTCAGCAATGTTTGAAGGAGAATTTTTTGGAAGTAGCGATTCTGATATTAACGGTTTTAGATTACGCCATGCCTTGATAAAATTAAATTGGGAAAAGTCAGAAATCTTAACAGGACAAACTTGGCATCCAATGTTTGTTACAGAAAATTCGCCTGGAACAGTTTCTTTTAACACAGGTTTAGGTTTTCAGCCATTTGCTCGAAATCCACAAATTAAATATACGTTTAGATTAGGTAATATTAGACTCGCAGCAACTGCTTTTACTGAGAGAGATTTTCAATCAAGAAATTTAACAGGAACGCCCTCGGGTGACTATATTAGAAATGCAAAAATACCTGCTTTGAACTTTAGTTTTAATTATGGTAAAAATAATAATGAGGCTAAAACAGCTTTTAATACAGGCTTTGCTGTTAATTATAAAAATATTAGACCATCTTTAACTACTCCTTTGGGATATATTACTAAAGAAAATGTAAGTGCATTGTCGGCTCAAGTTTATATTATGAAGAAATTTAAACCTTTAAGTGTCAAATTTGCCGCATTATACACAGAAAATGCAAATGAAATGTTTATTCCAAGTGGTTTCGCTATATATGAGATAATAAACTTAACAAAAATGGAATATGCGTATTTGCCAACTCGAAATGCTATTAGCTGGATTGATATTGCTACGACAGGAGAAAAATGGCAATTTGGAATATTTGCAGGATATAATCATAATTTAGGAACAGTTAAAAATATTATGGTGTCGCCTGTTGGTTTAGGTGTAGGTATTGAGCATTTATACAGAGTGTCGCCTAGAGTATATTATTTTGCTGGAAAATTACAAATTGGTGCAGAAATCGAATACACAGTAGCTGCTTATGGAGATGGAACTTATACCACAAAAGCAATTCCTCAAAATGCTGAAGAAGTTGCTAATCTGAGGCTATTGCTAGGAGTTTTTTATCATTTCTAAAATAAAAACATAAACTTATTTCAGTTTTAGCTTGTCAATTACTAATAATATCTTAAAAACTAATTTTTATTAAATAATATTTTTTATTTTTGTAATGAAATAAAACAAATATAGAGAGAACGGGACTGGTGTTCCAATCGGTCTTCAAAACCGATAGCAGGCGGATAAAACCGTCTGTGGCAGGTTCGATTCCTGCTCTCTCAGCTAATAAATTGCTCTTTTTAAAAAGCATTTATGTCTCGTTCAAAAATTATTAAAATTTTTTAAGATAGACTAAAGTTTTGTTAAAGTCTTGAAAATGTGAAACAAAAAGCGTTGAAATTGCGTTATTTTTATTAAATTATGGGTGAAAAAAAGTAGAATTTTAAAAAATTTTGAATATGAAATATAAACATGTTTTAATTAGTTTTTTTAGTGGAATAATTGGTGCTATTATTGCCGTTTTGATTATTGATTCGTACAAAACATCTTCTGATGGTGAAATTAAAAACCAACATAGTTTAGTAGCAGACTATTATTTGAATAAACAGCATCAACTTCCTGCAACAACGGTTGCAAATCCATTTCTATTTAGTCCAAGTTCGAGTTTTGATTTTACTTCTGCAGCAGAAATGAGTGTTCCCGCAGTTGTTCACGTAAAGACTCAATATAGCCAACCAAATTATACTTTGTATGATTTTATTTTTGGTACTTCGCCACGATATTCAACTCCTGTTTTAACTTCTGGTTCGGGAGTTATAGTTTCGCCTGATGGTTATATTGTTACAAACAATCACGTTGTGGAAGATGCGGAAACAATTGAAGTTGTGTTGAATAATAAAAAATCTTATTCAGCAAAACTTGTTGGACGTGATGCTACTACAGACATCGCTTTGTTGAAAGTTAATGCTAATAATTTACCTTTTTTAAATTATGGCGATAGTGATAATATAAAAATTGGCGAATGGGTTTTAGCTATAGGTAATCCATTTAATTTAACTTCAACTGCAACTGCTGGGATTATTAGTGCAAAAGCACGAAATATTAGCATAATGTCAGAAAATATGGCTATAGAATCTTTTATTCAAACCGATGCGGCAGTTAATCCAGGTAATAGTGGTGGCGCTTTAGTAAATACAAAAGGCGAACTTATAGGAATAAATACAGCAATAGCTTCGCGAACAGGTTCTTTTGTAGGGTATTCTTTTGCTATTCCAGTAAATATCGTGAGAAAAGTTGTTGCCGATTTAGTTGAATTTGGAGAAGTACAGAGAGCTTATATTGGAATTGATTTGTTGGATATTGATTCAGATTTGGCTAATCAACTTTCTATTAGTAAAATCGAAGGTGTTTATGTGGCAAATGTTTTAGCAAATGGAGCAGGCGACAAAGCAGGATTGAAAGCAGGCGACATAATTACTGCTATAAATGATACTAAAGTAAATTCTGTTTCTGAATTTTTAGAATATTTAAGCCGCTTTAGACCTGGAGATAGAGTAAATTTGTCTGTTAAGGGTGGACGTACAACAAAAAATATAAAACTAACTTTACAAAATAAATATGGCGAAACTTCTATAGTAAAATCAGAAGCTATTGATGATTTAGGAGCTAAATTCGAGGTTTTATCCGACTATGACAAAGCTCGCTATAGAGTGAAAGCAGGAATTAGAGTTACTGATATTTCACAAGGTAAGTTTTTGGCAAATGGCATTAAAAAAGACTTTATTATCATTAGAGTTAATAACGAATTTGTGAATACTGTTAAAGATTTTCAAGATATAATTAAAAAATCTAATGGAAGCCTTTTTATAGAAGGGTTTTATCCTAATGGAAGCTCTGCGTATTACTCGTTTAGACTATAGAGTTAAAAGTTAAAAGCGATGCACTGAACGTAGTTGAAGTGTTAAAAGTTGAACCGAGCTTGCGAGCTCACCGAAGGTAAAGTTGAAAGCGATGCACTGAACGTAGTTGAAGTGTTAAAAGTAGGCTGACGCGTCTATTGCTTCGCAGGTTCGCAAGCTCACTCTGCTCGCATGAATTAGTTTTAAACCACAAAAGACACAAAAGGGACAATCAGTTAAAAGTTAAAAGCGATACACTGAACGTAGTTGAAGTGTCGAACCGAGTTTACGAGCTCACCGAAGGTAAAGTCGAAAGTGGATTTTGGATTTTAGATTTATGATTTGAGATTTGTGGAATTAATTCAGTTAAAAGTTATTATCTTATTCTAAAAAAAGTTGATATTTCAACAAATAAATACATTTTTTAATTAGATGTTTTTCGGCAAAAACTATTTTGTAATTATTAAAAATGTATATTTGTAGTTTAATAATCAGTTAATTTAATAATTATGAATAGTAGCAAGGCATTTATAATTTCAGGTTTTGTGTTGTTGCTGATGTTTTGTATTGTGTATGTTGCTTATGGTTATAATAGTGAAAAATCTGATGTTCTTACTCAAGCTAATAATCCTAAATCTTTCAATAGTTTTACAGATCCTCGTGATGGCAATGTTTATAAGGTTGTAAAAATCGGAGAGCAAGTATGGATGGCAGAGAACTTAAGGTATTTACCTAGCTTAGCAGGTTCTGATATGAGTAGAATTGAGCCATGTTATTATGTTTATGGATATGAGGGAACAAATGTTGAGGAAGCTAAAGCAACAAAGAATTATAAAACTTATGGGGTGTTGTATAATTGGAACGCAGCTTTTTATGCTTGTCCCGAAGGTTGGCATTTGCCAAGTGATGCAGAGTGGGCACAATTAGTGGATTTTATAGGTGGAGAAGAGATCGCTGGAGGAAAACTGAAAGAAGCCGGTACAGCACGTTGGGATAAACCTAATACAGGAGCTATCAACAAATTTGGCTTTACAGCTCTTCCTTGTGGAATTTACTTTAAGGAATTTATTGGTATTGGTTCTTTCGGTTTGTGGTGGACTGCTACTTTAGATGATAATCCCTACTATGATATGTTGACACATAAACTTATTAATGATTATGCATTGATTCGAATGATTAATTACGATGAAAATAATGTAGATTGTGCTTTCACTGATACGAATAGTGGGCTTTCTGTTCGTTGTGTGAAAAATGTAACAGTGGTAATTGGATTTAATTCAGCTAATTAAGTTCATAAATTTAAAGTGAGCATTATTCATTTATAACACATAAACCTAAACTGTTTAATAAACCTTGATACAAAACAGTTTCAGTTTCTTCTGATTTAAAGATTTCGTCAGTTTTTACTAATTCCAAATAATCAACATTTATTGTTGAGCTACCGCTTGGATAAATATCTAAAATATAATCTTCTAAATAGTATGCGGGCCAACTTTTGTTGCAATATAATTCGCCTAAGTAATTAAAATCTTTGTCAGCAATAATTACAGAATATAAGTCCCTATTGTTTATATAAAAATTTTCGTTGAAATAGAACTCTAAAAAATATAATTCTCTGTATTTATCATAATGTGCATTTTGGTATGCACATTCTAAAGTATGAAAATGATAAGTTGAAGGAGTTTCCATAGGCATAATTGTATCAATTAAACGAGACTTGAATGAATGTGTTATAAGTTTATCATTTATATAATCCCATTCAAAAATACTTGAAGAATAATTATAGCGTATTAAAGGAAGATTGTTTTTTGAAATGGAAAAATAATCGACATGCCAACTTGTTGGATAATAAATTCCTTCTTCTATGTATGGAAAACTATATAATTTTGAAACATAAAATTTTTGTTCTTTAATATTATATCGTAAAGCTAATGGAAAGCGATTTTCCATAAATTCCTTGGTGCCAACATGACCTTTGTACTCGCTAAAAGTTGCAAAAATAACATTATCGCCAATAACTGGAATTAAATTACTATTTAGCGTTGGTGGAAGTAAATTAGAAAGTTTTAAATGAGCTGGAATATCTGTTGTGTCGATGTTATAAGGAAACTTAGTTTTAATATTTCCGTTATAATCTATTAATTGAAACTGACTGGGTGTTGTAATGTCAATTTCAACTGGACTTGAGTAATTGTAATAAATGAAGATACTGTCTTTATTTTGATAATAGAAAGAACTTAAAGTTCTAGTACTATCAGTTAATATTTCATGCTCTTTTTTACCTTCGTCAATATTGTAAAAAGCGAGCTTTTTTCCGCTACATTAAGAATTATTATGTTTTTCCCATCAATATTTATTACTTGCTCTTTAGCAAAAACATAATCAATGTCGCCGTCTTCTAACTCAATTTGTTTTGATTTTACAATTTTTAAATCATAAACACTTGGTTGAGGTTTTTCTTTGCAACAAGCAGAAAATAAGATTGCTATTAGCATTAACTTTAAAACAGTACTTTTCATAATTATTTTTTTGAGAGTTTAAAAATGTCTTATTTCTAAACGGTTTAACTTGAGAAATATTTTGTAAAAATACTTAAAATATTTTTTTAAAATTTATATTTCGGTTGAAATCATTGTGTTGCCCTTGCGGGCAAGGCTTTTGTAGGACTAATTGCCGTAGGTTGCCACCTACGGTTAATCATATGTTGTCCTCCGGACAAATCAGTTAAAAGTCAAACCTAGCTAGCTTAACAAAACAAAATTTAATGAAAAAGTAAGGTGTTTTATAAGTGTCCAAATGCAAGGCATCTGAGATTGAGAACGAAGGAGCGTACTTAGTACGTGACTGAGTTTGAATATCGAAAGTAACGAAGCAGTTGGATACTTATAAAATACCGTTACGCGTCAATTTTTGCATAAGTAGCATGAGTTTCAATAAACTCTCTTCTAGGAGCAACTTCGTCGCCCATTAGCATAGCAAAAATATGGTCTGCTTCTCCAGCATTTTCTATAGTTACTTGTCTTAAAGTTCTAGTTTCTGGGTTCATTGTAGTATCCCAGAGCTGTTCGGCGTTCATTTCTCCAAGACCTTTGTAGCGTTGTATATGTAAACCTGTTTCTTTGCCTTGTCCTAGAGTTTCAATAATATCTAATCTTTCATTTTCAGACCAAGCATATTGTTCAGTTTTTCCTTTTTTAATTAAGTAGAGTGGTGGTGTAGCAATATATAAATATCCTCCTTCTATTAGTGGTTTCATATATCTAAAGAAGAAAGTCATAATTAAAGTTGTAATGTGAGAACCGTCCACGTCGGCATCCGTCATAATTATAATTTTATGATAACGCAATTTTTCTAAGTTAACAGCTTTACTGTCTTCTTCAGTTCCAATTGTTACTCCAAGCGCAGTGAATATATTTTTAATCTCGTCGCTATCAAAAACTTTGTGAGGCATTGCTTTTTCTACGTTCAAAATTTTTCCTCTTAGTGGTAATATAGCTTGGAAATTTCTATCTCTTCCTTGTTTTGCTGTTCCACCTGCCGAGTCCCCTTCCACAAGGTAAAGCTCGCAATTTTCGGGATTTCTATCAGAACAATCGGCTAATTTACCTGGAAGTCCAGCACCTCCTAATACATTTTTACGTTGAACTAATTCTCTAGCTTTACGTGCAGCATGACGAGCAGTAGCAGCTAAAATAACCTTGTCAACTATAGCTTTTGCATCTTTTGGGTTTTCTTCAAGATAGTTTTTCAATAAGCTACTAACAGCTTGGTCAACAGAAATACTAACTTCAGAGTTACCAAGTTTTGTTTTGGTTTGTCCTTCAAATTGTGGTTCTTGAACTTTTACAGAAATAACACAGGTTAAACCTTCTCTAAAGTCATCTCCATTTATTTCAAATTTTACTTTAGATAATAATCCGCTTTCTTCGGCGTATGATTTTAAAGTTCGTGTTAAACCACGTCTGAAACCTGTGAGATGAGTACCACCTTCAATAGTATTGATGTTGTTTACATAACTATGAATGTTTTCTGTAAACGAAGTATTGTATTGCATGGCTATTTCTACAGGTACATCATTTTTTTCGGTTGAAATATGAATAATATTTTCTGTAAGTTTTTCACGTCCTTGGTCTAAGTATTCGACAAATTCTTTTAAGCCATGTTCAGAATAAAATTCTTTGGATTTGGCTATTCCATTTTCATCAACTTGTCTTTTATCTTCTAAAATAAGTCTTATACCTTTGTTTAGGAAAGCTAATTCTCTTAGTCGAGAAGATAAAATATCAACTTGGTATTCTGTAGTTATGAAAATTGAGTTGTCGGGCCAAAATTCTACGCAAGTACCTGTTTCTTCAGTTTCTCCAATTACTTTCACATCGTGTAATGGTTTTCCTATAGAATATTCTTGGAAATAAATTTTGCCATCTCTTTTAACTGTTGCAGTTAGCTTTGATGAAAGGGCATTGACGCAAGAAACCCCAACACCGTGCAATCCACCCGAAACTTTGTAAGAATCTTTGTCGAATTTTCCACCGGCATGTAGAACTGTCATAACAACTTCAAGAGCAGATTTGCCTTCTTTTTCGTGTAAATCAACAGGTATTCCACGTCCATTATCTTCAACTTTTATTGAGTTATCTTCGTTTATAGTAACTTTAATTTTATCGCAATAACCTGCTAAGGCTTCGTCTATAGAGTTGTCAACAACCTCATAAACTAAATGATGCAAACCTTTAGTGCTAATATCGCCAATATACATGGCGGGTCTTTTACGAACTGCTTCTAGTCCTTCTAAAACTTGAATACTGTCAGCAGAGTAATTTCCATTTCCATTTTTTCCATTTGTGTGAGACGAAGTGTCATTGCCTCCGTTTTTTTCTAAAATCTCTTTATTTTCGTCCATATCTAAATATTTTTATGTCTTTTTTTTAAAGCATACAAAGGTAAGAAATTTTATGGATATTTCTAAATTTTTTGGCTTATAAATTTCTTATAGTTATTAACAATTTAGAGCTTTGTAAGCAGGTGTGTATTAGTTAGTTGCGTAAAATTGTTAATAGTTTTTTCACTATTATTTGCAAGTTAGAAAATTGATAGAAATTATTTAATTTTCGTTAAATTTTGTTTAGAATAAATATTTTAATCCTAGCATAAAATTAAAGCCATGAGACATATAATTATTCCAAACATATTGTTTTTGTCCTGTTATGTTGTTTAAGTTTAAGAAAGCTTGGAAATTTGAAGCAAAACTATATTCACCATATAAACTAACGTCAACAATAGGTTTTAGTTTTTTCTCAACAATATTAAGGTCTGCATCGTATTCTTTTGCATATCTAGCACCAATAAAATCAGCATTAAGTCCAAAATTTAATTTATTATCGAATTTATAATTTGTGTTTAATCTAACATCAACTGTTGGCATATGCCATGGTTTTTCTCTATTTTTAATGTAAGAATAATGATAATAATGTCCTTTTAGATTAATGCTAAGTTTGTCGAATAAATCGTTTAAAGCAATTTCGCCATAACCTGTAAATCTTTCAACGTTTGTATAAATTAAAACAAATTTATTTTCAAGCATAGTTGTAGTATCGTTTACAAAAAATCCCATATCATCAATTTTAGAATAATTAGCATTCAAATGGAAAAATACTTTTCTGCTAATATTTCCTTTTAAACCAACATCAATAACTTGTGCATAATTTGTTATTTTATTAGTATGGAAATTATTGATAAAAGGATTTATGTCTGATAAAAATTCCACAGTATTATTTTGAACATATCCTGTAAAACTTGCATAAGGAATAATTGTGTTGCTAATATTATGTTGAAACTGAACATTTGGATAAATATGATAAGCTACTGGCTGTTTGCTTAATTCACCAGTAGTGTTTACACCTAAACAAATTTGCCAATTATTTGAATAATGTTTGAAATATGGGTTTAAATCAAGAAATGTTTCCTTAAAATTGAAAACAGCACTATCTTGTATTTGGTCATTGTTGAATACAAAACCTAAATCCATACCAAATCTATTTTTCTTAACTAATTTATTTAAGTCGGCTTCAAAATCTATTTTATGTTGTGTGTTTTTTGACTGAGTAAAGAAATATTGGTAAGCCAAATTTGATTTAAAGTTCATTCTTCTCTCAGAACTGTTGTTTGATTCTAAATTTATATTTGCTCTGAGCTTATTATATCTTTGCATTTCCATTTCTTCTCTGTCGCGTGGCTTAACAAAATCAGTTGGTACAATAATATTTGGGTCGTAGCCGTAAAAATATGCTTGGTTTGATTTAAAACTAATATCAGCTCCTAAGGTTGATCTATAGAAAAATCTTTTTGCAAAAGCATTAACTAAATTATTATTAAATCCTGAAAATATTTTTTGGTCGGCAGAATTTTTTACTTTTCCAAATGCTGAATGATGTTTTACAAAAGCTCCTGCAGAATAATTTCTTTGTCTTGTTGTATTGTAATAAACTTCTGCAAGTGGCGACAAATAATTTCCCATTCCTAATTTAATAAGTCCATTATAAAGTGGTTTTAGAGGTTCGCCACTAAAGCTTGCAGCTGTAATTGGTGTTGGTTTAAAGCTAGTTTTAAATAAAACAGGCTCAATCTTGTATTCGAAATGAGGATTAACTTCAACAGTATCAACTATTGTAGGAAGAAATTGCATTCTGTTTGCATCTTTTAAGACAGGAGCAAATTCTGTGTAAATAATAATTCCTGTTTCTTCCAAATTTCCTGGTTTTTCATCTTGTTGTGCCTTTAGATTTAAACCTAAAAATAAAATGGCTATAATTAAAATACTTGTTGTTTTCATGTTCAAAATTTTCATGTTAATTATTCTATTTTAGCAGGTTCTGGTAAACTTATTTCGCTTTCTTTATTCTCATTATCACTATTATTATCTGAGCTTTGTGTATTATCGTTTTCTTCTTCGCCAGATAAGTTTATTTTTAAATTTAACAAATCTTCGCTAGAACGTTTTCCCTGTTCTTCGTCAATAATATTTGCTAATTTTTGGCTAGTTTCGTCTTTTATGCCATCAGTTTCGATAGGATAGTTGTTAAGCAAAGATTGTAAAGTATGTTTTGCAGAGAAAAAATCTTCTCTATCATAATAAATATCAGCTAAACATATTAAAGTTTTTGCTACCCAATAAGCATGTGGCGAATTTGATTGTGCAAACTCATAAGCCAACTCTTCGGCAATGCTGTCTCTTTGCATTTTGTAATGAATTTTTATTACTCTGTACTTTGATTCAGCACCTTCGGCAGATTTTGTTTCGGTAGCTATGTTCTCAAATAAGTTCAAAGCTCTTATTAAATTGTCTTTATTGTAATATGCTTTAGCCATTTTAAAGTGTGATTCTCTTTTTTCTTCATCG
>Ga0209606_1002288_pt1 | contig 21546 bp, 17 predicted proteins | sample AD_UKC057_MetaG_FD_184412 | JGI IMG/M metagenome (GOLD analysis project Ga0209606, IMG submission 184412) | Active sludge microbial communities of municipal wastewater-treating anaerobic digesters from USA - AD_UKC057_MetaG (SPAdes) (version 2) | ecosystem: Engineered > Bioreactor > Anaerobic >...
AGAAGCCCGGAATGTCTTCATACCTTGCCGAGCTGGCGCTCGGCGATCCCAGGGCATCACCCCGCCAGGCGTGATACGCCCCTCCGATCTTCTGGATGTCTTCGGGGGTGAGGTCGCGGTGGACGCGGTCGATGAGGGTGCCCATGTTGCGGGCGTCGATGAATAGTGTCTCGCCCTGTCGGGCTCGACACCCCTCACCCTTGCCTCTCCCAGAGGGAGATGAGCCGGACTTATCGCGGGAAAGAAACCAGAGGCAGACGGGGATCTGGGTGGAGTAGAACAACTGGCCGGGGAGGGCGACCATGCAGTCGACGAGGTCGGCTTCGACGATGGCTTTGCGGATGTCGCCTTCGCCGGAGGTGTTGGACGACATGGACCCGTTGGCAAGGACGAATCCGGCGATGCCCTGGGGCGCGAGGTGGTGGATGAAATGCTGCACCCAGGCGTAGTTGGCGTTGCCCACGGGCGGGACGCCGAACTTCCAGCGGACGTCCTCGCGGAGGCGTTCGCCGCCCCAGTCGCTCATGTTGAAGGGAGGATTGGCGAGGACGTAGTCGGCCTTGAGAGACTTGTGGAGGTCGCGGTGGAAGCTGTCGCCGGGTTCGGGTCCGAGATTGGCCTCGATGCCGCGAATGGCGAGGTTCATCTTGGCCAGCCGCCAGGTGGTGGGGTTGGATTCCTGGCCGTATACGCTGATGTCGTCGCGCCGGCCGCCGTGGGCCTCGACGAAGGATTCGGACTGGACGAACATGCCGCCGGACCCGCAGCAGGGGTCGAACACGCGGCCTTTGTAGGGCGCGAGCATCTCGACCAGGACCCGGACCACGCAGCGGGGGGTGTAGAACTGGCCGCCCTTTTTGCCCTCGGCGCTGGCGAACTGGGCGAGGAAATATTCGTAGACGCGGCCTAGGATGTCTTTGGAGCGGTTTTCCTTGTCGCCGAGACCGATGGTGCCGATGAGGTCGATGAGCTCGCCCAGGCGCTGTTTGTCGAGGGCCGGGCGGGCGTAATCTTTGGGGAGGACGCCCTTCAGGACGGGGTTTTCCTTCTCGATGGCCTCCATGGCGTCGTCGATGTAGACGCCGATCTGGGGCTGTTTGGCGTTGTTCTGGAGATGGCTCCAGCGGGCCTTCTTGGGGACCCAGAAGATGTTGTCGGCGATGTATTCGTCACGGTCCTCGATGACGCCGTAGCGGTCCTCTTCTTCCTTGGCGTAATACTCGCTGGCGGGGTCTGAGGCGAGGCGTTCCAGCTCGCGGCGCTTCTCCTCGAACGCGTCGGAGATGTACTTGAGGAAGATGAGGCCGAGGACGACGTGCTTGTACTCTGCGGCGTCCATATGGCCCCGGAGCTTGTCGGCTGCCTGCCAGAGCTTCTCCTCGAACCCCAACCGGGCGCCGTTGTCCTGCCTGGCCGGTCTGGTGGTCTTGTTACGCGGCATAGGTCCCCTTTCCATGCGGTCCAACCGTGGTCTGTACCGGCTTGTGTAGAGGTTTCCCCCCTACCAACTACAACATTAGTCGACTAGACATTCAGAGTCAAGCGCGGGGCGCGCCTGGCGGGGGTGCCAGGCAAGCGAGGACTTTCTGTCGTGGTCGCACTTGACAGACAACGCAGCTCAAAGCATGACTTGACAGCAGTACGAATAGTATGTATAATATGAATATTGCAGGCGCCCTTATTACAATATATAAGGTAGATAGGAAAAAGCGGTGCGATTTTCAGTCCTCTGCGCTGGCCATGGTGGTCGGCTCGAAATAGAAGGAACAACGAAAATGAACGAAGCCGAGAACAGAATGAAACGTGGAAAGGTGGATTTTCTCAAGGTTGATGGAGTGGCCGAGATGCTCGACTGCTCCGTTCGCAGCGTCTACCGGCTGGCGGACGCGGGAAAGCTGCCCCGGCCTGTCCGACTGGGCGGCATGGTGCGGTGGAACAGCGCAGACCTTGAAGCGTGGGTGGCCGGCGGCTGCCGCCCGGTTCGGTGAAAGGAGGATGACTATGAGTCTGACGAGTTTCTTGTATGAGATGTCTGGTTTCTGGTTCAAACGAAACGAGCGACGCTGTCGCAAGCCGAGTATCGCTGATCTGAATAACGCGCACCTTGCAGGGTGCTCGTCATTGAGCGTAGCGATGACAGAGGGTCCCGGAACGGAATGTCCCTGCTTCCGATGCCCGTTCGGCTTGCGGCGAAACGTCGCCGACCTACGTAACGGAGAAACAAAATGAATCGATGCGCAAGACAAAACAGCTGGATGGACTCTGCAGAAGTGCAGGACCTGTGGAACACAACCGAGGCGGCTCGGGACTACAGCCCGGTTCCCGCTGGAACGTATACAGTCGACCTGGTTGAAGTCAGTCGCGACACCACCCGAAACGGCAACCCGTGCGTTAACCTGGAGCTCCAAATCCGCGAAGGGGAATATGCGAGACGCTTCATTCGCTATTCGCTGTTCCTCACTCCCAAGGCCACGGCCTACGCCAAACGCGAACTGGGAAAGATTGGCGTGACGAGGCTGGAGCAACTCGACTCACCCCCACCCAAAGGCATCCGTTGCAGTGTTGCTGTCAGCAAGCAGACGGAAGACGGTGGCCGACACAAGAGCAAGGTCACGGCCTTCGAATTCCTTGGCATTGATGCTGCTGACGAGGACGGCAAGGAAGCGCAGGGCGATGAGGGTGGTGCAATCGAGGCGCCAGGCGAAGCCGAAGTCCACGAGGACGACTGTCCCGAGAGTGACATGGATGATCCGCTCTTTGCGGAGACGAACCAAAAGGAGGGCTCATGATGAAAGACCACACCTACGGTTTTCGGATCGTGGGTCCGTGTTCAGGCGTGCGGCGATGCGTAATCGCCGCCGCCGCCCTCACGGCTTACGCCGAATGCAACGAGCGCCTGAACCTGGGCCAGGAGGCGTACCTCTCCCATTTTCAGTTTGACGGCGCCTTCCGAGAACATCTGAATCGCACCAGGTCCGTAAAGGGATTTACGGGCTCCTGCTGGGCTTCTTGGATCTGGTTCGACATTGACGCTGCTGACGATCTGGCAGAAGCGCTGGTCCGCACCAGGCGCCTCATTACGACCATAAGTGACGCCTTCTCGTTTGTCGAGAATGCGATGTTGGTCTTTTTCAGCGGTGCTAAGGGCTTCCACGTGGCAATCCCCACAGCTGCCTGGAACCCGGAGCCCTCAGAGGACTTCAACCGCATCGCCCGAAGGTTCTGCGAGACCGTGGCCGAGAAGGCGGGTATCGCCATTGATTCCGCCATCTACGACAAGGTGCGGCCATTCCGGGCCCCGAACACCCGGCATCCTAAGACGGGTCTGCACAAACGCCATATTGGATTCGACGGGTGCATGCAAATGAGCATTGAAGCGATTCTGAAACTCGCGGAAGCTCCCGAGTCCTTTGAACTGCCCCCTCTCGACACAACCTTGTGTGATTGGGAACTTGGTGCCGCGTGGCGTCAGGCCGAAGAAGAGGTCAGGAAAGCCGCTCGTAGCAGGGTTGAACACCCAGGGCAGGGTCAAGAGCAACCTGAGGGACTCAGTCGATGGACCATGGAGTTTATTCGCCGCGGTGCAGTCGAAGGCGAACGTGCGAATCGCTTGTTTCAGGCGGCCGCCAACCTGGCGGAATATGGCTGCTCTGACCGACTCGCTCATGCGATCCTCACCGAGCCCGCGTTGGACTCTGGACTCTGCCCCAGTGAGGTCCGCCGCCAGATCGAATGCGGATTGGAGAGGGGGCGCCGTGGGTGATACCAAATACTCTGTCGCCAGCGACCTTCTGGATGCCTGGTATGAGAACCTCTTGTCTGGGGAGCCCCCAGTGCGGTTCAGGGTACACGATGGCGCGCTCAACATATTCGAACTTGCCCCTGGTCTGATCACGCTCCTGGGCGGCCCTCCCGGTATTGGCAAAACGGCTTTCTCGATGCAGTGCATCATTCACTCATTGAGATATCACGAAGACCTGCGTGTGGCAGTGTGCAACGTGGAGATGTCGCCCGAGTCGCTTCTGGAACGGGCTCTAGCCCACGTCTCGGGCGTGCCTCTCACGCGTATCCGAGACCGGCAGGTCAAAGATGAAGAAGTGCAGGAGCGGCTGAGTGCCGGCATGGAGATTCTCAAGGCTGTGGCCCCGCGTCTATGCTTTATTCGTCCGCCACTCGAGATCTGGAACGTCTTGACGGCGGCGAAAGACTTCGAAGCGGGCCTGCTGGTTGTTGACTACATCCAGCGCCTGAGGGTTGAAGGTCAAGAATATGGGTCGCGTGGACAGGTTGACGAGACGATGGCCATCCTGCGTAGGGCCGCCCTTGGAGGGCTGGGCATCCTTGCCGTGTCGGCGATATCCAGAAACAAGGGAGCCAATGGCGGTAGCGGATATGACCCGGACGCAATGGGCCTCGCAAGTTTTCGAGAATCATCGGAACTGGAGTATGGGGCAGACTCGGCATATGTCCTCGTGCCTGCGGATGGCCTGGACGACCAAGTGATGCTCAAGGGGCTCAAAAATCGCCATGGCGAAACGCGCAGCATTTCAATGCATTTCCAGAAGAAGGTGCAGCGCTTTTTGACACTTGATGAGACTGCGGCAGTGGGCTCGGAGCCAACAGCACAGAAGTCGAAGTTGGAGCAAGCCCAAGAACTCTGGAATAACAGAGCCGGGGGAGATAAGAACACATGAATACACAATCCTCACTTGCAGGGTGCGCACTGCTTCCGCCTCTGGAGGAAACGGAGCCAGCGCCTACACAGCATGCTTTGCCGAAGAAGGGAAAGGCTAAACGTAATCCCTCGGAGCGGTTCAAGCTGCTGAACACATTCGTGGACTTCAGCATACGACATCTGAAAGAGTCTGAAATCAAAGTCTGGCTTGTGCTGTATCGGGACACCAAGGAAGGGGTGGCTAAAACGTCCCAGACCGACATTGCCAGGCGAGGCGGCGTAAGCCGCGTCACTGTGACGCGTGCAATCAAGCGACTGGAAAAGCGCGGTCTTGTGCAGGTGGTGCGCCGAGGCGGGGTGAATCGTGGCGTATCCAGTTATCGTGTATTCGGACAGCTTCCCGAAGCATGTATAAGGCGTGATACATGACCATGTATAAGCCGAGTGCAAAAACCGGTATCGCAATAGTGATACATATCCCATAAGGGACCAGCGAGCGGCCTCTTGATGGTCCGGCCGCTCGCCCCTTGACAAGAGGCAAAGGATATGGTAAAAGTTATTACCATGAGAAGGCAAGACAAACATGGAAACATGTCCGAGATGCTGAGGGAGGCATTGGAAGCGGCCCCTTCCCTGCGCGCCGTGGAGCGCGCCACGGGGGTCAAGCGGCAGTCGCTGGCGAAATTCATGCGTCAGGAACAGTCTCTCCGGCTCGACATGGCCGACCGTGTGGCGGAATACTTTGGTATAGTCTGCATGAAGAAGGAGAAGTAGTCGTGGGTGCAGTCTACAAAAAGAAATACACCAAGCCTTTGCCGGAGGGCGCGGAAACCTTCACGCGGAAAGGCCAGCGGTTCGGAAGGTGGCGTGACCGTGCGGGCAAGGTGCGGACCGCCTCAATCACTCAAGGCACGGACGGCACGCCGCGTATTGTCATTGAATCTGCCACGTATACCGCCAAATATCGGGATGCCTCGGGGAAAGTCGTCGAAGTGGCCACGGGGTGCCGTTCGAAGGATGCCGCCAAGGCCATCCTCGGCGAACTGATGGAACGCGCCGAAAAGGTTAGGGCTAACATCATTTCGAGCGCCGAAAACGCCATCCTTGACCATCAGGAAGTGGCTCTGAGGCGTCACATCGACGACTATCTCGCGCACTTGCGAGCCAAGCGGTCGAGCGCAGGGCATTGTGGATCCCGGGAATACTATCTCGACCGTATCGCTGACAAGTGCGGATTCCTCAAATTGCGTGATTTGGATCGCAGCGCTTTAGAGCGTTGGCTGGCATCGGAGGCCGATAATGGAATGTCCGCCCGGACGCACAACGCATATCGGGCCGCTGCGGTTGGTTTCGCCAACTGGTGCGTGTTAAACCGGCGCCTTGCCTCGAATCCGTTCTTTGGACTGTGCAAGGCGAATGAGAATGCGGATCCTCGCCGAAAGCGGCGTGCATTGACCGAAGACGAGCTCCAGCGGCTTCTCCAGGCGGCCAGACGCCGGCCGTTGGAGGACGGTTCGGCCATCTGGCGTGGAAAGAATGCGGGCAATGTGCGCGCGAAGCTTTCCGCCAAGACCAGGGCGAGACTGGAGCGCGTCGGCTGGGAGCGGGCTCTCATCTACAAGACGCTTGTGCTCACCGGGCTCCGAAAAGGTGAGTTGGCGTCGATAACACTCGGGCAGGTTTGCCTCGATGAGAACGCGCCATACCTTCAACTGGATGCGGCCGATGAGAAGAACCGAAAGGGATCGCATATCCCATTGCGGGCGGACCTGGCGGCGGACATTCGCGAATGGTTGAGTGAGAAGCTGCGCACAAAGCGCGAGGAAGCCCTCAGGAGACGCGAAACGGTGCCCGACAGGCTTCCGGGTAGTCTGAAGCTTTTCAACGTCCCTACGGGGCTTGTACGCATTCTGGACAGGGATTTGGCGGTGGCAGGGATACCAAAACGAGATGAGCGCGGACGAACGATCGATGTGCACGCGTTGCGCCACACGTTCGGAACGCACTTGTCGAAGGCTGGAGTTCCGTTGAGAACGGCCCAGGCTGCGATGCGGCATTCCGATCCACGGCTCACCGCTAACGTGTACACGGATCCGAAACTCCTGGACGTGGCCGGCGCGTTGGAGCAACTTCCGGATCTCGACCTCGAAAGATCTGCGGATACGCATGAGGAAGCGCGCAAGATCGGGGCGGGAATGGGTGCGCGAACGCTTGCACCAACGCTTGCACCAAATTCTGGCAAAGGGTGCACGCAGGGGTCATTTCCTGGCAAAACGGAGGTTGGCGACACGGTTTGGGGCGCGCAATGCGAGACATCGAGAAAAGGCCCTGTTTACAAGGGTTTTCAACGATTGACAAGGCCTGACAAGGCAAAAGAAATGGCGCGCCCGGTGCGATTCGAACGCACGACCTATTGCTCCGGAGGCAAGCGCTCTATCCCCTGAGCTACGGGCGCGCAAAGTGCGCTTGTTGACGCGAACGCGAGTATAGCACAGGTTCGAGGGGTTTTCCAGAAAACGAAGAGGCGCAGACTGCGCCGACCGGAGCTCAACAGCGTGCGCGGGAGAAGCTGGGCAGGGTTTGTCCGGAGTCCAGGGAAAGGGACTCAAAGGACATAAAGGACCGAAGGGACGAATACTTCTGGGAGTGGGCGAAAGCCTGGCCAAGCTGGGGCTCGGCGAGCCCAGGGGACGATGCGGTAGGGAGTTGCGGGGCCGAGCCGGCGCTCCGCAGGCCCGGGCGAAAGAAAGCGGCTTGCGCTTCCCGGCTGATGTCCGCGCCCGGCGCTCCGCGGGCCCGGGGCAAAGAATGCGGCCGCGGAGGAGAAGCCACGCTGGCACTCGGCGACCCCGGCGAGACCACGCCTGAACGGCGCTTGGCCAATCTTGCGCAAACCGCGGGGAGAGGCCCGGGTTTGGCCCGAACCCGGGAGCCGGTCGCGTTGTTCGGCTTGAATCAGTTGGGTTCGTGTGCGTGGTCGATGGTGGTCACGGTGTTTTGGGCGTCGACGTGGACGGTTTTGGCGGTGTGGGTTTGAGCGTCTTCGGCGTCCATCCAGGCGTAGGTGAGGATGATGACGAGGTCGCCAACCTGTCCGAGCCGTGCGGCGGGACCGTTGAGGCAAACGACGCCGCTGCCGCGTTCGCCTTCGATGGCGTAGGTCTCGAATCGTGCGCCGGTGTTGACATTGAGCACCTGCACCTGTTCGAAAGGCAGGATGTCCGCCTGTTCCATGAGTGCCGGGTCAAGGGTAATGCTGCCGGCATAGTTGAGTTCTGCCTGCGTGATAGTGGCCCGGTGGATCTTGCTTTTCATCATATGCAGCATCATGGGTCTATTCCTCGTCCTCCGGCACGGTGAATTTGATGTTGTCGATGAGCCGGGTCTCCCCCACACGCGCTGCGACGGCAAGCAGCACGGTTCCGCGTACGCGGTCCAGGGGGACCATCTCATTGGCGTCGACGAGTTCGACGTAGTCGACATCCACGTCATACATTGTCTCTCGAACAGCGTTGAGAATGGGCTGGGGGTTTCGTTCGCCGGCCTCGAGCATTTTGCGGGCGCGATTGAGGGCGCGCGAGAGGCACAGCGCGCGTTGGCGCTCGGCGGAGTTGAGGTATCTGTTTCGGGAACTCATGGCGAGTCCGTCGGGTTCCCGCACGATGGGCATTTCGACGATCTCGATGCCCATGTCGAGGTCGCGTACCATGCGCCGGATGACGGCGGCCTGTTGGGCGTCTTTCTGGCCGAAGTAGGCGCGATGCGGCCGCACGGCGTTGAACAGTTTGGCGACGACGGTGGCCACGCCCCGGAAAAAGTGCGGACGCGACCCGCCGCACAGGCGTTGCGTGATGCGTTCGACGTCGATGAAGGTGGCGTACCCTTCCGGATACATCATAGGGTCTGCCGGGGCGTAGATGGCATGCACGCCTGCCATCGCGGCGATTGCGGAGTCCGCGTCGAGCGTTCGCGGGTATTCATTGAAATCCTCGTGCGGCGCGAACTGGGTGGGGTTGACGTAGATGCTGAGCACGGAGACATCGTTCTGGCCGGCAGCCGCGAGCATGAGGCTTTCATGGCCGGCGTGCAAGGCGCCCATGGTGGGGGTGAAACCGATGGTCTTGCCCGCGGCGCGCTGCTCTTCCGACCACGCGCGCATGGCGTCCGCCGTATGAAAGAGCTTCATCGGTGTCCCTGCTCCTCGGTAGGGAACGTGCCTTCCTTGACCTCTCGGATGTAGTCGCGGAATGCATGTTCCATGACTTCGCGCGCATTACCGAAGATTTTGTAGAAGGTGCGTTCGGGTCCGAATCCGAGGATGTCGTGCATGACCAGGACCTGGCCGTCGCAGTGGGGTCCGGCCCCGATGCCGATGGTCGGGATCGTGAGCATCTCGGTGATCTCGGCCGCCGTATCTTGCTGGACGAGTTCGAGGACGATAGAGAAACATCCTGCCTGCTGCAAACCGAGGGCTTCTTCCTTGAGCTGTTCGCGGGCAAGGTCGCCGCGTCCCTGGACTTTGTAGCCGCCGATCTGGTGGACCGATTGCGGGGTGAACCCGATGTGGCCCATGACGGGAATCCCGGTCTTGACGATGGCCGCGATGCTTTCGCCGAACTTGTCTACCGAACCCTCGAGCTTGACCGCTTGCGCGCCGCCTTCCGACACGAAGCGTCCCGCGTTGCGGACGGCCTCCTCGGGGTCAAGCTGGTACGAGAGGAACGGCATATCGCCGATGACCATGGCGTTCTCGACGGCGCGGGATACCATCGAGGTGTGGTAGATCATCTGGTCCATGGTCACGCTGAGGGTATCGTCGTTGCCCTGAACGACCGTACCCAGGGAATCGCCCACGAGAACGGCATCTATGCCGCACTCATCGAGGAGCTTCGCGGTGGGGTAATCGTACGCGGTGAGAACGGTGACCTTGTCTCCCGCTTCTTTGCGTTTGCGAAAAGTCGTAGTACGGATGCGTGGCATCACTAGATCCTCCGAACCGTGACGTCGCCGTCCCGGTCCCTTCAGGGCTCCAAGCGGAGCGGTTCGTGGCCTAGTCGCCGATATCGAAACGACGGACCCGAGCCGAAAATTCCGGTTGCGCAGCGAGCTGCGCGACCGTGCTGCCAGTGATGGGGTCGACGGCTTCGGGAGCGATCTCCGCCAAGGGGATCAGCACGAAGGCCCGCCGCCGGAAATCCGGGTGAGGGACAGTAAGAGTGCTGGTTTCGAGAACCAGGTCGCCCCACAACACGATATCGATATCGATTTCGCGGGGGCCCCAGCGCTCGGTATGCCGTCTGCCCAACCGGCGTTCGATGGTCTTGATGGCATCGAGGAGTTCAAGCGGCTGCAGGCCCGTCTCGATCTCCGCCGCCATGTTGAGGAAATGCGGCTGCCCGGCCACTCCGTAGGGTTCAGTCTCGTACACGTGGGAACGTCGTATGAGGGTGGTCCCGGGAAGCTGCCCCAGCCCGGCCAGGGCAGCTTCGAGGTTCCGTCGACGTACCCCCAAATTGCTACCGAGACTCAACTGTACGGCCATGCCACGCGCCTTACTGCCTCTGTCGCTGAGGCTTCATGGCCTCCTCCCGCCACCGGCAACCTGCGTAGCATAACACAGGATATGGCGCAACACCAAAGAAAAATCTTGTGAGACGCGCAGGATACCGAGTGGGTCTGGAATCGCCGTGCCGGTCTCAGGGCACAACCTGGGGCGGAATGTCGATGCGGGTGATGAGCCATTCGGGCCCGAAACGCCGCATCTCGATGTTAAGAGAGTCGTTTCCGATAAGGAACTGGTGCCGGCCCGTCGCGAAATCTTCATCCACCCACGGGGAACCGGAGATTCCTCCCGCATCGTTGTCGCCGTCACGGATCCCCGGGATCGTCTGAAAGGTCATCCGGAGCGTCTCGGTCATTCGTTCGCCGTGGGTGTACGTATCCCGCGCCAGCGGGGCGCCGGGGCTGGTGCGGGCGGCGTCGCGCAGCGCCAGGAAGGCCTTGCGCCCTTCCTCGGTGTTGAGGAGCATGAGGGCCGCCGTGGCAGCCTGCCGCACCGCGGGTATCACATTGGGAGCCGCCGCGAGCTGTTTGAACTTCGGAAGTGCCTTGTTGCCTTCGAGCGCGGCCACGGTGCCGACCGCGGGGACCGTCTGCCGGATTGCGCCGTGCATAGAGTCGCCGGTTATCTTGCCGAGATAATCCGCGATGGAATCCGCGGTATCTCTGAGGGCCAGCAGGCGCGCAACGCCGGCCCACTGTTCCAGCGCCTCCAGTTCCCAGGAATAGCGGCCGGGGTAATTGGCCGCGCATTCCTTGATGTAGTTGGCGATTATCTTGCGCTCCTCTTGGGAGATAGTGGCGGCGGTCTCTCGCGCCTTGTCACTGTCGAAGCCCATATTGCGGAAGTCTCGCAACCGTTGGGACACCCGTGCGGCGCGATTGTCGGGAAGAGTCACGGCGGTTTTGTAAACATGGCCGGGTTCCAGCTCAATGCCTGCAAATCCGCAGAGACCGTTCTGCAGGCCCAGCAGCACGTCGAAGCGCCCGGGGGGAAGATTGTCGAACGTGATACGGCCCGTGCCGTTATCGCTCACGAGCCTGTCCGGATATCCCGAAAGTCCTGACATGGGGCCGTAGAATGCGGGCCACGCGCTGACCGGCGTGCTCTCTTTCGCGCGAGGGTGCCGGACCTCGAGTTGAACTTTCGCTCCGGGAGTCAATACGACCTGCGCGGGGGCGGCGTCCGCCCCCTCTTCGATCATTTTGACGAAGACCCGCGCAGCGTCCTTCGCCCATACTACGGCGCCAGGGACATTCAGCCTGAAAAAACCGTCGATGCGATACAGGGTCTTTGCCTGCTCGTATGGGGCGAACTGCACGTACCAGAGCATATCGTGGGGTGAAGAGATGTCGTGGCCGATGGGCATGACGCGAACAGCGTCCAACGGGTTTCCGGCGGCGTCGACAACATCGAAACGATAAATGTCTTTGGACGGATAGGGTTTCGGAGGGCTGGACGCCGCCAGACGAGCGTATTCGTCGATTTTGTCCTTGAAACGGTCAGCCAGTGGCATTTGGGCGGCACCGGGGTATCCGGTGACGGCCTCAAACACCGAGACGCCTTCCGGGAAAGGCCCTTTCACGAGTCTTACGCAGGTACTTACGGTGTTCCAATCGAAATCCCTTCCGCTTTGAATGATCCTCGCCTGGTATTCCGGCTTAGTGATCTCGAAGAAGACTGGTCTATCTCCGATAAGCTCGAGTTGGCGCTCCGGGGAGAACGTTCTCACGAAACGTCCGTTCCGTTCGCCCAGTGAGCCCATGGTGTCGCCCGAGTACCATCCGATATCCGCATCCAGCGGCAAGCCGTTTTCATCGGTCACCTGCAGTCCGACAAATCGGAGCGGGATTTTGGGAGATTTCACCACCAACAGCCCGCCTTCGACGGTTTCGCCAACTTTGGCAGTGACGGTTGGGCTTTCGAGGAGCGTCAGAGGGATTTGCTCCGTGCTTATCATGTCATTGATTTGAATCCAGTAGAAGCGCGAGAGTGAAAACTGAATGGGGCCGGATTCCGTGACCGTCAGTTCGAATTCGCCCTGTGTGTTGGTAAAGCCGCCCCTGGTGTTCGGAATCGAGGAATCTACTATTGTGTTCGGCACGGGCGCCCCGGCTTCGTCCACAACGAGTCCGCGAACAAATCCCGGCTCGGTTTCGGGGCGCGGCGGGGGCGCATTCAGTACGAACCGCAACCCATCGAGCGTCTTTCCGCGTTTCGGCGCAATGACATGGCGTTCCTGGTATTCCCCGGCCTCCAACGTTACCCGCAATTTGTAAACCCCGCCGGGATGGTTGAAGTGGCCCAGAGTAAAGGTCCCGGTTTCGCTGGTTTCAACGCGGTCGCGGTCGGTGGCGTCGGTGCTGCAACGGCCGGCAATTTCGACCTGGGGCAAGGGGCTGCCCGCGTTGTCGACGACTACTCCCGAGAACGCCGATGCGGCCTTGACCGTGATAACCGCACCGTGCACGGGAGTGTTCTGGGTCAAATCCACCCGCAGGGCAGGATTCTCCGCACGAAGGTCTTTCCGATCGGGCACGAAATAGATGTCGTAGGCTTTGCGCTCGGAGAATCGGACCGCGAAAGCGCCGTCGGGGCCGGTCCGGTCGAGGCGGTTTTCATTTTCCCGCCGCCAACCGCTGTACAGCACTCCGGTCACTGGCTCTCCCCTGCTTTCCGTCACGGCCTTGCCCGCGACGGTGAGCATGGCGTCTTCCTGGGTCTTTTTCAGTTCGAATACGAAAGTTTTCTCGCTCTCCTTCTGCAACGAGACCGATTTATCAAGCAAGGTAATCACGTTACCTTGCCGGAGACTCGTAAGCACGCGCAGATCGCCTGCGGCGTCCAGCCACGGGGTAAGCACGCGGCCCTTCGAATCGGTTCGCAGGAGGAGATGAAACGAGTCCCGCACGAGCGTCACCGGAAGGTCGGGGCAGGCGTTGCCGGCATCGTCCACAAACGACAATTCGGCGCGCGCTCCTGGGAAGAGCATGAAACGCACGGCGCCTTCCCCGGCGTGGACCATGGTATCGAGTGTGCCAAACCCGGGTTTCGTGGCATAGACTTGGGTGCTTCCGTATGCCTGCGAAAGGGGAAGCGAGAATGCGCCCTCGTTGCTGGAGAGACCCAAGTCGAGGCCGTCATAGCTCCTGAGCAGAACGCCTGGGATGGGCGTACCATTCGCTTCAGAGGCAATGCCATTGACGCGGTAATGCAACGCGAGCGTTATCGTGGTCTGTTCGTGCCAGGACGTCTCAGGCCCAAGATACACGGACCCCCACGCGGAAAGCCCCTGTTTTTCCGCGAAAACGCTGTGGGCGCCCTGGTTCAGTCCCGAGAAGACGCACTGGCCGCTCTCGCCGGTGATTTGGCGCAGGGGGGCGCAATCGAGCGGCGTCGGATAAGTGTTTGCGGGCGGATTGCCGCACTGGACCTCGAGACCGCTGACCGGCGCGCCTTCGCCGTTCACGACGAGCACCCTGAGCTCTCCGGCGCCGGGCCGGGACGCTGCTTCATCCTGCGCAGGGAAAACCGGTGCAGCGTACAGAATCGCCAGGCCAAGGATGATGCCGTTCCGTTTCATCGTTGCTCCCTCTTTCGCCCGTTCTTTTCCTTCTCGAGTACCGTCGCCATGGGCTCTTCGGCCCGGAGGTATCCCTTGCGGAGGCGCATATGCTCCATGATCGCGTGTCGGGCGTTCTCGTCCTCGGGATCTTGCCCGAGATGCCTGGTAAGTTTTTCGAGCGCCGCGAGGTTCTCCCAAGTGTTGTCGTACGTTGAGAGCAGCACCCAAATGGAGCTGCGGCGGATGTGCGGCGGGCCGTTTTCGACGTATCGGGTCAAGATGGGCCGGAAACGGTCTTGATCGAGCGTCATGGCCGTACGCAGGCTTTGCCAGGGTTCCCCTTGCGGCATGTTGGCGGCCGGGACGCTTGCGAGATGCGCGATCCTGTCTTCAAACCACTTCCGCATTTCGGGATAGTCCGCGTGCGCCATCAGGTTCAGGAGCTGGTTTGAGAATTGCGCCCATCTGGGGTCTTCGAAAAGGGTACCCAAGGCCTCGACGCATTTCGGCCCCCACGCCTTGGTATACCCGCCCAATTCCTGGATATTGGCCTGAACGCGATTCGCCACGATGACGGATTCGATGCTGGGCGTGAATCCGGGAAGGACTTGGCTCTCCCAGTTCTCCGGGGGCTGGACGGGAGGCGGAGGCGTAAGGCTGTAGGCAAGACCGCACAGAATCATCGAGATCGATGTCATGACCGGAATCCGTAAGCCCATGCCGCTCTCCTCCCCCTTGCCGGGCAGGCCAATGGTTCGTACAGCGATATAATATCAGGATACCCATGCCGGTTCCTTGGATGGCACAACAGATGCCGTTCATGAGAATGGCTTTGCCGGGAGAAACCCTGGCCTTGCCCGTTGTGGTGTATACTGGGTGGAACATGGGCCGGGAAAGGGACACGCATATGGCAGCAATTGTTCACGAATGCTGGGGTGATGGCGAGGTTGAGGTCGTCTTGTCTTTCCTCGACGCCCACGGGATAAGCGCCGCGACGAGTTCGCTTGCCTCACGGTCGGTGCATCCGTTCACGGTCGACGGAATGGGCAAGATCAGCATCATCGTGGAAGATGCCGACGCGGACCGGGCACGAGAACTTCTGGCCCAACACGAATTCGGCGCTTCCAAGGAAACGGCGGGCGAGGAACCCGATGCCTGAAAAGGTCAACGCAGTTTAGCACGGAGCGCGGCTAGTTGTTCCGCGAGCTGCGTGTTCAGGGGCTGATTACTGCCGGCATCTTTCCCCGTTCGCGTCTGGGCGCCGGGTTTTGCCTTCGCCTGCTCCCGGCGGGGTCTACGCTCCCTGCGGTTCCGTGGACGCTGCTCTCTCTCTTCGCGCTGTGGGGGTGCAGGCCGGTTTTCGGTCTCTTGTTTCGGCAACGGTTCGGGCGCTTGGCCCCCCTCGGCGGCGCGTTCCGTGACAGGGCGCTGACGCCGGGGGTGTTTCTTGCGCGGGGGTATCAACGCTTTCATGGACAAAGAAATGCGCGGCAGTTCCTTGTCTACCTTGATGACCTTCACGCGTACGATCTCCCCTACCTTGACAATCTGCCGGGGATCCTGGACGAACCGGTTGGTCAATTCCGAGAGGTGCACCAGGCCATCCTGATGCACGCCAATGTCTACAAAAGCGCCGAAATCGGTGACATTGGTGACTACGCCTTCCATGACCATCCCGTTTTCCAGCTGGTCGACCGAGGTGACATCGTCGAGGAACTTCGGGACCTTGAATTCCGTGCGGGGATCGCGCCCGGGCTTCAGCAGCTCACGGCGGATATCCGCGAGAGTATGCGTTCCGATCACATCGTCGGCAAATTGCATGAGGTCGAGGCCACTCAGAACTCTAGGCTCCTTGAGCAACTGGTCGACGCTCAGGTGGACCGTGTCGGCGATGCGTACGACTACGGAGTAGGCTTCGGGATGGATTCCCGTGGCGTCAAGAACATTTTCGCCATTCGCCACGCGCAGGAAGCCCGCGCATTGCTCGAACACCTTTTCCCCGATGCCATCCACCTCAAGCAACTGTGTGCGGCTTTTGAAAGCGCCGTTCTTCGCTCTGAATTCGACGATATTCTCCGCTACGTTTGACTGTACCCCGCTAACATACCGCAGCAGTGACACGGAAGCCGTGTTGAGGTCGACGCCCACCTTGTTCACGCAGGAGACAACGGTGGTCCGCAGACCTTCGCGAAGGCTCTTCTGGTTCACGTCGTGCTGGTATTGGCCTACTCCCACGTGGCGGGGGTCAATCTTCACGAGTTCGGCGAGAGGGTCCTGCAAGCGGCGCGCAATCGAGATCGCGCCGCGAATCGTCACATCGAGGTCTGGAAACTCCGCGCGAGCCAGCTTGGAGGCTGAGTAGACTGATGCCCCGGCTTCATTGACAAGGACCGAGAAAATGGTGTCCCGGTTGAGACGGCGCAATACGTCGCGAACAAAGACCGACACTTCCCGCGAACCCGTGCCGTTGCCGATGGCGACCGCCTGGACGTTGTACTTGTCAATAATCTCCACGAGGGTTTTCTCGGCGCTCTCCGTGTCGTTTTGCGGCGGGGTGGGAAAGATAGTCGTGTGTTCGCGGAGCTGTCCGGTCTGGTCCACCACGGCGAGTTTGCAGCCGGTGCGAAGGCCGGGATCGACGCCGACTACCGTGATCTGGCCTGCTGGAGCCAGGAGCAGGAGGTTTTCGGCATTTTCGCGGAACACGCGTATGGCTTCGGCCTCGGCACGTTCGCGGGCGATGCCGAGCACCTCGTTCTCGATCGAGGGCCGAAGCAGCCGGTTATACGAGTCGCGCACAATCTCTTTGAGGTATTTTTCGAATGGCGAGCCGGATTCTTTGAGGTAATGCTTCAGGATGTCCGCCATCATGTTCTCGTCGTCGATGACGAGTTCCATGCGCAGGACGCCTTCTTTGAGACCGCGCATGACCGCCAGCAGCCGGTGCGAGGGAATCTTGCCGATGGGCTCGGAGAAATTGTAGTACGTTTCGAATTTGGTCTTCTTGCCTTCGGCATTTTTCGTGGGGTGCGCCTTGATGATGCCCTCGTCGAGCATGCGTCCGCGGACAAGGGCGCGGACAGCGGCGTCGGTGCTTATGCGCTCGGCCACGATGAAACCGGCGCCCTCGAGGGCTTCTTCGGCCGAGCTCACAGCCTTAGCCGGGTCGATGTATTTTTCGGCGAAGATCTCGATGGCGCCTTCGAGAAGCAGTTGTTGCATCAGGAAATCGGCTAGAGGTTCGAGACCCTTTTCGCGGGCGGCCGTCGCTTTGGTGCGGCGCGTGGGTTTGAACGGCAAATACAAGTCTTCGAGGTGTGTCCGGTCGAAACACGCATCGATTTCGGCCCGTAGTTCGCCGGTGAGTTTTCCCTGTTTGTCGATTATGTCGAGGACACTGTCGCGCCGCTGAGCCAGGGACGAAAAATACTGGGCGCGCTCGTGAATTGCTTCAAGCCGCGTTTCATCGAGGCTGCCGGTCAGGTCCTTGCGGTAACGCGCAACGAAGGGGATCGTGGCGCCTCCCTCGAACAGCTCGATGGCGCGGGCAACCTGCTCCTCTCTCAGCGATACTTCCTGAGCAATACGGTTTATGAATTTGGACTCCAACATTCTACATTGCTCCCCATCTCCAATCAGGGTAAAAACGCGGCAAGTCTAGCAAAATGTCCTCCTCTTGTACAGCCGCCATGATGATACCTTCTCGCTCATGGGAACTGCACGCGAACAGCGACATCTTCCGCCATATTATCGAATGATACGAAAAACACACCTTCACTTGCATTATAGCGCTGATCAAGCGGAAGTGCGGGGGTCAATTCCACTTTTGCGGGTTCTCGGGGGGTCAGGACGAGCACCTTTGCGACGGTTCCCTTGGGGCCGCGTGTCTGAAACGTCATTGCTCCCTGGCCGCGGGATTCGTTTCGGAGCCGGGCGGAGGCAACGGCCACGGTCGGCAAGGGAAGGTGAGTTCTCCCCCACTTCACATCATATAGCAAGGCCACCTCGCCGGGATGAAGTGTCACCGTGTCCAGCAGTTCAAGTGAGGGGTCAAACAGGTCTATGAACGCCCCCTCGAGTTTCACGGGGTCGCGCGAGATGGATTCGTCCAGCACGACAAGGAGGACGTACGGCCCCCGCCGGAGCATCAGGTAGTGTTGCATCTCGAGCGCCGAACCCGTGATTTCCAGTGCTTGACGGACCCATTGCCGCACGCGTTCCGGGGCGAGGGGATCGCTCTGCAGTTTGGCGGGATGTTCATTCGCTACAAGCACGAACCCGTTGCCGGCGGGTTGAGGGTCTGACACACCTGCATTGACGTTCATGCGGCGGAACAGGTCGTCCTGGGGCGTTCCCGCGTCCGCACCCTGATGGTTCCACCACTCGCGAGCGCCGTGGTAGGGGTCGGAGCCGTCCCCAACGTACAGCAACACGCCGCCAGCCTTGACCCATCGCTCAATGGCCTCATGATAGGCGGGGTTCAAGGGTTTCTGCCCCTCGTAGGTGAGTAAGAGCACGCGGAAGGAGTCCAGTACGCCCTCGTGGACGACATTCTCCAACTGCACAGTTTCGAGGGGGATGCCCGCCTTGAGTAAAGGCAGTGCCAGGCCGTAGAAGAAGCCCATGGCACGATCGCTGGGCTGGGGCTGGGCGCGCTGAAACATCATCGTGTCGGATACCAGGATGCCAATTCCCCGGGTGCCGCAATCAAAGCTGACGTCGTCTTGCTTCATGTTGTTGAGGGCGTTGATGACGGTGAGAATCTCCGTAGCATAGTCGATGGGAATACCCTGACGGCCGCCGGACTGTACATCCATGTCGACCTTCGGGTACGTGCCCTTGAAAATGCGATTGGGCCATGGCATGACTTCGTAGCGGTAGACACCCGGCCACATGAGCGACGCCACGACAGTGCGCTCGTAGTTGCTCTTATAATCGTTCCAGCTGCGGTTTGGGTTATCTTCAACGGGATCGGCCAAGAACCACACTTTCCTGCCCGTGGGACGCACCATGGCCCACATCTGGCCGTACTCGAAGAAGGCGGTCTCGAAGGTGCGTTCTTTGGCGACTCCCTGATAAACATTCGGGGTCCGGGCGGTGCCTGTCCATACCTGCGCGATGTATCCGTCGAAATCGGGCAGATCGCTGAGGTGGGATTCCGGGCTCACGATACCCCAATGGGCGTAGTTGATGAGGCTGTGGGTGGGCACGTGGCACTCGACCTCGACGCCCTTTTCCCTGGCACGGGTCTTGATATGGGCGAACACTTCCTTGAGCGCATTGAAATACAGTTCGTACTTCAGTTTGCTTGCGCGGTATTGCGCATCGGGGCTCGAATCGGGCGGCTGCCATGTCTCGCCGTAAAACCGTTGCCACTCCGCTTTGAACCCTTCGCTCCACCCCGCCCGGGCCCAGTATTCGGGTTCTTCGAGATAGATTGCCGAGACGCCCAGGTCTACTGCCGGGTCCATGAGTTTCTTGATGTACTCGACGTACGCGGGTGACGGCACGTTGTAGCCGACGGTCGTGCTGTTGCCGTGCATCAGCAGGTCGCCGTTTTTGACCGTTTGAATCTCGTCGCGTTTCAGCTGGCCGCCGACCATGTAGTAATCGTCATAGCCGCCCCACGAGATGCCGGTCATCATGGCCGCCGTATAGCCTTTCGCGCGCCACTGCTCGACGCGTTCCTCAAGCGAAGAATTCACTCCATAGACCACCGCGACGTCGGAACCGATATCCAGTTCCGGCGCGTACGACGAACCCGTCTGGAAACATGTATAGTCCATCATGTGCGTCTCCGCGGGGTTCGCGAAGGACCCCGCCAGGCAGCAGACACAGGTGATGAGCGAAAGATTACGCTCCATGAAGTGTTTCTCCGTCAGCCCGCAAGACGACACCAGAACCTCACAATACCACGCGGGCGGCAGGCATTCAACGCGTTCCGGGCGGGCGCCGGCCCCCGGGAATACTCTTTTTTCGCAAGCGTTGCCCTGACGCGTTCCTGATGCTACCATCCGCGGAATGGAAACGCCACGCCTGAAGGTATCGGAACGCCTGCGCGAGATATTGTCGTATGACAAGTTCGCCGGGGCGGCGCCGCGCATTCTGATCCTGCAAAGTGAATACTGGGTGGACGGCGCCTGCATTCATGCGTGCCACGAGCTTGGATGGAAGGTCAAAACCGTCCCAACCGTGCTGGAAGGGGTGCTTCCCAAGGAGAACGTGGCGCGCTTGATCGCGGCCCTTGCGGAGTTCCGGCCCGATTTCGTCCTCACGGTGAATCTGAGCGGCATGGATGTCTCGGGCCTGTTTGCGCGCTTTTTTGAAGATGTCCGGGTACCCTACGTAACCTGGTTCGTTGACGACCCGCGCACGATACTCATGGACCGCACCGATTTCGCCTCGCCGTATGCCCTCGCACTCACGTGGGAGCGCACGTACGCGGCGAGTCTCGAAGCGGCGGGGTTTCCTGTGGTTGAGACCGTACCCTTGGCGGCGGATCCCCATGTATTCAATCGCGAACCGTGGGATGTGTGCGACACTCCGCCGTCATTCGTGGGGAACTCGATGGTATCGTTTGCGAACCGGGAATGGGACCTGCTCAAAGGGACCCCGGAACTCGAAACAGCGGTGCGCGAGAGCTTCGAGAGGGGACGCGTCACTCGGGAGAATTTCGGGAAGGGGCTCAAAACGCTCCTGGACCCGGCATATGTGGAAACACTGGATGCGGAACAACGCCGCCATGCGGAGATGCTATTCTTTGTGGAAGGAACGCGGAGGCTGCGTCATGCCTTGGCGGCGGCGGTGGCGCCCGACGGCGCAATCATGCGGGGCGACGACGGGTGGCGCATCGATTTCCCCTCCTCCGGCGGGCCTATCCATTACATGCAAGACTTGCCGGGTTTTTACAACCGGTGTGAAGTGAATCTCAACTCGACAAGCATCCAGATGGCTACCACCGTCAACCAGCGGGTGTTTGACTGTCCCGCCGCGGGCGGGTTTCTGCTCACCGACGGCCAGTCTGTGCTCGAAGAGTTGTTTGACACGGAAAGGGAAGTCGCGGCGTACCGTTCCCTGGACGAGTGCAGGGAACGGCTACGATTCTTTCGGGCGCATCCGAAAGCGCGGGTCGAGATTGCAGCTTGTGCTCGGCGCCGCGTGCTGGGAGAGCACACGTACGCCCATCGGCTCCGGCGTATTGCCGGGATTGTAAAGGCCCGCTTCGGCTGAGTGCCCTCGTCCGTGGGCTCCGGCCGGGTGCTTCAAACAGATTGCATGCAATTTTCGCACTGCAATGTTATAGTACCCATCATGAAGCTGACGCGAGAGGATAGAGACTGGCTCCGGCTCGCCTTGGTGCCGGGGGTGGGAACGGCGCATTTCATACGGCTGCTGGCCCGTTTCCGCACACCAAGTCACGTGTTCGAGGCGCCGCGGGGCATGGTAGCGGACTTGGTAGGCTCCAATCTGGCGGATCGCATCCGTCAGTATTCGGAAACCAACGAGGCCGCTGAACAGGAAGCCGCCATGGAGGAATGGGGCGTCACCCTCATCACCATGGAGAACCCCCGCTATCCGCTGCGGTTGGCTGAGATATACGACCCGCCGCTCTTGCTGTTTGCCCGTGGCGGACTTCCCGTGGACCAAGAGCCCTATGTGGCGCTCGTGGGTACGCGGCGCGCATCGCCCTACGGCATTCGCATGGCGGAGAAACTGGCTGGAGAACTCGCGGTCCGGGGCATCACG
>Ga0209606_1002292_pt1 | contig 21518 bp, 19 predicted proteins | sample AD_UKC057_MetaG_FD_184412 | JGI IMG/M metagenome (GOLD analysis project Ga0209606, IMG submission 184412) | Active sludge microbial communities of municipal wastewater-treating anaerobic digesters from USA - AD_UKC057_MetaG (SPAdes) (version 2) | ecosystem: Engineered > Bioreactor > Anaerobic >...
ACTATTTTTGTTTTCAAAGAGCAGTTTTTGAAACCTATGGGGTTGCTTGCAAACTTTTCCACACCGCCGAGGCATGAACCCCGCTATGAACTTAAAATCGCCGCGTGACTTTTGACGAGTCCATCAATTTTGAATGAGTATAATTTTTTAGGCGGGGCGGCGGCAAACCTGGGTCGACGACCGCCCCGCGGGTCCTTTACACCGGCTCGAAGTGATCCAGGTCCAGCAGGGTGTTCGTGGTTTTGGGCGCGAACACCGCCTTGAGCTTCATGCCGATCCGGACGTCCTTGATGTCCACGCCCTCGACGATGTGGGTGAGCGGCGTATCCGCGCCCTTCAATTTGATCTGTCCCAGGATGTAGGGGACCTTCCTGGGCAGGTGTTTGCCGAGGTAACGCACCACGGCGTAATTGACCAGCACGCCCTCGTTGCCGAGTTCGACCCAGTTCTCGTCGATCTTGGTCTGGCAGAAGTGGCAGTATTCCCGGGGGGGGACGAAGGTCTTCTTGCATTTGGGGCATTTGAGCCCCATGATCTTTTTCTTGTCCCTGAGCGCGATGATGAACTTCGAGCCCAGTCTCCCCACAAAATACTGGTTGGGCAGGGCCATCTTGCCTTCAAAGACGAAGCAGTTCGTCGTATCTTCCTTTTTGCAGGTCATTGTGGTCATGACGTTTCTCCTCTCTATTTATCCAGTTCGAAGTAGAGCAGGTCCGTGAAGGTGCCCTTGGTCTCCTTCGCCCAGACCGGGCGAACCCGGGCCCCAACCTTCATCTTGGGCAGGTCTTCCCGCTTGATGTCGAAGCAGAACGCCTCCTGGGGGCTCGCGTTATCGAGCAGAATCCAGCACATCGCATAGGGGGTTTCCCGGACCGCGCCCGTCAGGGGATCGGGACTGGCGAAGTAGACGACGTCGGCGGCCGTGATCGTGCCCTTCGGCCCGAGTTCGGCGAACTCGTTGCAGCGCACGCGACAGAAGGCGCAGATCTCGCGCGGCGTGATCTGTGTCCGGCCGCATTTGGGGCAGACATTGGCGAGAAATTTCTTCTCCTTCAGTCCCTTGAACCACATGCCGTAGGCCGTGCCGGTTGCAAAACGGCAGTTGATGGAGTTGGTGACCTTGATGGTGATCAGCTCTTCCGCCTCGCTCGCCTGGGCGTTCGGATCGACGAACTTGTTGAAGAAGCGCGACGTCGCCCCGGCGGCCATCATGTCGCCGTCGAGCTTGACCTGCCCCGAGGTGAAGGCCGACTCGCCGGAGATCGTCCCCAGCATCATGCCGACATAGATCTCCGCCGGCATCGTCATCTTGACCGTCAGGTCCTTGGCGAGCCCCTCCTTCACGGCGCATTTGCCGTCCTTGATGACGATCGTCCATTTCCCGCCGCCCTCGCCGGCCAGGTCATAGCCGACCTTCATGTCGACGCCCGCCGCCTTGTCGGGGCGGAAACGCTCCGTGATCGTCGAGATGATGTCTTTCGCGACGACGGAGGACTTCTTTTCGGGAACCGTGTACTGAACGAAGATCTTGGGCAGAAGCGTCATGAGCAGCTTGACGTCCCCGACGACCCGGAGCTTCCCCGTGGTCAGGGCATCCATGGCCTGGATCTTGCCCAGCGTCGTGCCGATGAAGGTCTCCGCGTCGGCGGCATGAATCGTCGTCGCACAGCCCTTCAGGTCCCCCTTGACCTCTTCCACCTTGATGGTCCCGTGCTTGATGGTGACCTTCCACTTTCCCTCACCCTTGCACTCATATCCGATGGCGATGTCTTCTTCTTTCGCCTCTTCGGGCTTGAAGCGCTTCGGCATCGTATTGAAGATATCCGCTACGGTCGTTCCATAAAATTCAGCCATGATCAACCTCCTACCAGTCCAGGTCTTTTTCGAGCATCATTAAAACGGTCCACAGGGTGCCGCCGAAACCGGATGCCAGGGCATGCTTCACCGGCTTCTTGATCTGGCACCCGCCGGCATCACCGCGGATCTGCAGCGCCGCAAAGGCCGGCCGCAGCATGGCTGTCGCCCCGATGGGGTTGCTCGCGATCACGCCGCCGGAGGGATTGAGCGGAAGTTTCCCGTCCAGATCGAACTCCCCGTCCTCCAGCAAGCGAAGATGCTCGTCCCCCTTGAGCTGCAGGAATTCACGCGACCAGTCGAGACCCCACCAGGCGGAGGGATCGTACATCTCGAAAACGTCGAAGTACTTCACCGGGTCCTTGATCCCGTTGCGCTCGAAGAGCTTGCGGGCCGCGTAATGATGCGTCATCTCCGGCTTCTCGAAGGCGTAGAGGTTGGACATGTTCTCCTCCCGGTGGACCGTGATGTGATCACGGATCCAGACAGGCTTCTTGCAAACCTTCTTGGCCCGCTTCTCGTGCGTGAAGATCATCGCGCAGGCCCCGTCCGACTGGGAGCACATGTGGATCAGGCGCAATTCGCCGACGAGCTGCGGAGACGTCTTCATCAAGTCCTCCGCCTGGTCGTACTCGAGACCGAAACGGCGATGGGCGCGCTCGTTGAGCATCGCGTGTTTGTCCATCAGGATCCGGTATTTCATCGCCGCCTTCTTGGCCCGCTCCGCGCCGAACTCATCGATCATCATCGCGGCGGTCGTCCCCGTCAGCGCCCCGGTCTGGATGTTCCGGAACCACAGGGGATCGGCCATGTTCGTGATGCCGCCCGTCGTGTTCCCCTCCTGGAGTTTCTCGAATCCGATCGCCAGGACCGTGTCGTACAGCCCCGAAGCGACCAGGTTGTCGGCGGCGCAAACCATGGTCGCCCCGACGGTCCCGCCGGTCGTGATCCGGTACTCGTCCTTGCCGTAGGCGCCGCTTCCCAGGACATGCCACATGTCGGGCTGATACTGCATCTCGAAGAGCTCCATGTTGCCGTGCACGACGCAGTCGATGTCGTCCAGCGTCATCTTCGCGTCGGCCAGGGCGGCGCGCACCGCCTCGTGGATCATCTCCGGCTGGTTCTGGTCTTCCTTATGACTGGACAGGCTCGTCATCCCGATGCCGACGATGGCGACGTTCCTGTTCTTCTTGTGGGCTTTTGCTGGTTTTTCGCTCTGTTTCTTCATGGTCTGTCCCCCTATGCCTCGAGAATTAAAACCGATTGGAATTGCCCCGCCGGTCCGTTCGTGGATTGGGCAACGGCGCACTTCACATCGGGAGCCTGCATGTCGCCGGCCTCGCCCCGAAGCTGCAGGGCGGCATTGGCGGCCCGATAAAGTCCGGAGATGATGACGGGATCGCCGGCCAGCATTCCGCCGGAGAGGTTGACCTTGTATTTTCCGAGACCGGCTTCATCGATGAACTGGGCGCCCTGCCCGTCCTTGCAGAATCCCAGGCCTTCCATCCACATCGGCTGCTGATAGGCGTAGGCGTCCATGACTTCCACGAGGTTGACGGCTTTCTTCGGATCCTTGATCCCGGCCTTCTTGTAGGCGCGTTCGGCTGCGCCCTTCAGGGCGAAGTTGCTGGTCAGATCGCGATCGCCGAAGAAGAAGCTGTCCATGCAGTTGGCGAAGCCCGTGAGCCAGACGGGTTTGTCGGTGAATTCCTTCGCCCGCTCTTCCGACGCCAAGAGCATCCCGACGGCGCCGTCGGAAACGGGATAGGCGTGAAGCTGGCGGATCGGGTCGCAAAGCATCGGAGAGCCCTTCACCTTGCCGGCTTCGATGATTTCCCGGCAGTTCGCATAAGGATTCCGAGCGGCACACTGCCGCGCCCGGACGACGATCTCGGCCAGATGGTCTTCCGTCAGGCCGGACTTGGCCATGTAGGCGCGCGCCTGAAGCGCGGCTGCATTCAGGCAGTCCAGACCCAGGGCCCGTCCGTAAAACGGGTCGAAACCCAGGTTCGAGATCAGTTCCCGGCTTTCGGGCTGCGACTCCTTGCAGTGTCCCATGACCAGGACGAGGTCCTCATGACCGGAGAGGATCTGCGCCATGGCATACCCGATAGCGTTGAGTCCCTCCTGCGCCATCTTCTCCTCGGCGCGGTATTGGGCGCCCAGGACGTCCGCGACGCCGTTGTTGGAAATGGTCCGGGCGTCAAAGAAATCGTCGGAACAACTGACGATGGATCTGACCCCCGTTCCCGAATCAAAATCGAATCCCGCCTGGGCCTGCAGGTCTTCGAGAACATCGAGGAGCATGCCCTGAAACCGCTTGTACCAGAGATCGGAATCGTTCTTGTGCTGAGCAACAGCACAAATCGCCACCCTTTTCGTTGCCATAAATGATCTCCTTCCCCTAACGTTAATAAAATTGAAGACTCGAACCTAAGCCAGTCTTATCTGCATTGCGGGCGCCGCACGTTTCCTGGAGGCAGACTTTCCCGCAAACCCGTTCCGGAAACGCCCCCCCCGGATGGCCGCAATAATGGCATCCCGGGACCGCTCGCACTCCAACTCCACCCAGCCCCGGCCGCAGCCGAGACGGTTGTGGGAATCGTCCGCAGCCACCTTGGGATAAGGAATCTCCTCGATGTCGAACTCCGGCGTATAGAAACCGTGGTTCGTCACCTCGACGGCATCCAGGGGATGCTGCGCCGCGACCTCTTCGATGCAACCGATCGTCTTCTTCAGGGTCAAATCGTAATCGGCCGGGTGGTTGAAGATGTGCAGCACATCCTTGTCCCCCACGACCCGGCTGACGTGCACATAGCCCAGGGAACTGTGGACCGTCAGTTCAACGCCGCAGAAGATGAGGAGGTCCGATCTGACCCGTTTGACGGCTTCCGGATAGGAGGACTTAAGAAGATGGTCGTGATCCGTGAACGCCAGGAAATCAAACCCCAGGCTTTTGTAGGCATCTGCAACCTGCTGAGGCGTCATTCCGCCGTCTGAATAGGTTGTGTGCGTATGTAATTGTCCCTTTAAGATCATGCCTTCTTGTCAACAGCGGAGGCGGCGACGGCTCCGTAGAGAAAAACGCTGATGATGCCCTCGATGATCCGCTCTTCTCTCTTTTTGGTCAGGCTTTCATTGCCCAGGACCATGACGGAAAGAAACGTGTCGATGGCCCCGAGGAAAACATAGGTGAGGTAATTGGCCTGAATGTCATTGCGCAGGACGCCCTGCAGCTGGCCTTCCCGGACAATGTCCTGACAGAGGGCAAACAGGGTGTTGAATTTGTCCTTCCCCTTGGAATTCACATGATAGACGAATCCCCGCGACACCTCCGTCACGAAGATGGAGATCTGGTTGGGCTTTTGGTTATAGACGTCCAGGATGAACTTGATGATGGCAACGAGTTTGTCGCCTGCCTGCATGGGGCTCTTTTTCAAACGTTCCAGCTCGTCGTAAAATCCCCGCCACCATTCCTCCACGATGGCATCGAAGAGCTTTTCCTTGTTTTCGAAGTAGTGGTAGATGAGGCCGTAGGACATGTTCGCCTCTTTGGCGATATCGGCCATCCGGGTATCCGCATATCCCTTCTGGCTGAACACCTTCAAGGCCGCGTCAATGATGATTCTCCCGCGATCGATCTTATCCATGGGTCGATCCCTAACAAATATTGATTGACATGTCAATCAATATTTGCACGAATTTAGTCCGCTTCCCGATCGAGAGACGATCGCTCCGATCGACGGGGATTCTGGGCCGCATTTGATCCGGAACACCCAGTGCCCGCAGAAGAGCCCCGAGCGGAGACGGATCGCCTCCACATCGAATCCGCTCACGAAACGGGATCTGCTGACTCTCAAAGGGTAGATTTTGATGGACGCGACCGGGATTCAGGGTCGCGGGGAAACCTCTGCAATGTCGATACGGGGCGTCAGGGTGCGGCATTCACCCGGCGCGGGGCGACAGGGGGGCGGGCTCGATCAAAAACCACGCGACCCCGATGCCGGCGGACAGGGTACCGTTCACCGGGTTCCACTACTTTTGCACGGCAAAATACAGACCGACAACAGCCACAAACGAAAGAATCAAGGGATTCTGCATCGAAGTGAAATTCGCCAGATCCCTCACGGAACTGAAATCCGCCATCAGCTCCGGAGTCAGGCAGGATTGGGCCTGATATCCTAAATACAACACAACGGCCAGATTAATGATGATCCCCAGTGCTTTCAACATACGATTCTCCTTTCTGATCGTCGGAGAGGTACGTTTGTGACCGCCTTATCGAAAAGCGCCGCCAGCGTTGTTTCGTAGAGGATCTTGATCCAAAATTCTCTTCAATACAAACGATTTAAAGACGCTTCTGACACAAAAGTTCAAGGGGAAGTGGGCACGACTAATCTATACCTTCTGAAGTGTATCCAACTTGTAGGTTTCCGTCAAGTCTATCGCGATCCGCCACATGGATCCTTCCTGCTTCACCCGCACAACATTGCCCACCAAGTCGATCTTCCCACGATTGCCCAAATCGACGGAGAAATGTATGCCTCCCAATGAAAAGGGGATCTTTGAAAGAACGGTCAAATTGGCCACCGAGAAATTCAGCAGGCGCACCAATTCCCCTTCGAGAAGGACTTTGATATCCGCAGCGGAATCTGTGTCATTATTGAAAGCGTAGCGTTGATACCTGCGAGCCTCGATCATGCCAGAATCTCCTTATGCTTTACCGGGCGCCCCTCGCGATCCTGGTACGGATCGCTTCAGATCTATCACGTATTTCGGCCCCCCGTCTTCCGGTCAAAACGGGGGCTGACCCGAAAGACAGGTTGTGACAATCATTTATCGAAAAAATGGAGATTCCCGAATAAAATGGATGAAACGCATGGGAATCTGAACGATCCGAGAAAATTCATTCATTTGTGATGTCCATATCTTATACGTTCAGAAAATGTCAAGGTTAAAGTGGGGTTAAAGCCCGCGGGATATTAGGCCATTACACTCTTTGAAGGCAAACAATTCACCGTTGTTCTCTTCCGGGTTCTTTGTCGGAAAATTATATTTTTGACACGCATACCTTTAGGGGGGGAACTTACGTGATCTCAACGTCTCGGATTTATTTTTCGCGTCTTATTTTTCGTTGACACAGCATATTGTTCTCATTATACTTTTAACTCAAAAAAGAAGTTCTTGTCAAAATCAAACAAAAGGGCACGGGAGATCTCCACATGCCGGAACGGTCCGTTTTCATGACAACGAAGATGAGACTCTCCCTTTTCGCTTGCTTCTCGATCCTCCTTCTTTTTCTCGCCGCCACGGCCTGGGCGCAGGAGACGGGATACGGCTGGACCGTCGGGAGTGCATACGACGGGCGCGGCAGCATCCTGTATACGAGCAACAGCGGCCAGACCTGGGCCTACCAGGGGGCGGGCCAGATCGCGAACGTCGATCTGTCGGGCGTCTATGCCGTCAACGGACGCACCGCCTATGTCGTGGGAGATTCCGACAACGGCTACGGGACCATCTACCGAACGACGGACGTGGGGGCCACGTGGACCAGGCTGGGCTCCCCGGCAGATGTTCCCGATGTCGAAGTCCTCAAGGTCCACGGTTACGGAAATCAGAAGGTCTGGGCGGTTGGGGTGGGCACGATCCTCCGTACCAACGACGGCGGTGCAACCTGGAGCAATAAATGCCCTGCCGCGTACAGCACGACCGCCTTCCAGGGTATCACGACGACCGACGGCGTCCACGTCTGGGCGACCGGCGGAGAGAAGGATGGGTATGCCACCATTCTGTACAGCGACAATGCCGGCGCAACCTGGACCCCGCAGAGAAGCAGCGACCTATCCCAAATGGATCACGTCATCGGCATCGCCGCGGCTGATAACAATAGACTTTGGGCTGTCGGTCAGGGTGGCGTTCTGGCCACGACGGACGGCGGCGCCACCTGGCGCCTGGTAAAAAGCAGCAGCTATTTCGACGTCAACGAGGTCTCCGCGCTCAACGCCTCGACGGTCTGGACCGCCATGGACAACGCCGTAGAGTGGTCCACAGACGGCGGTGCGACCTGGCAAAGCATTCACGGGAATGATTATGTCAAAGGGATCAGCGTAATCAGCGCCGATCAGGCGTGGGCGACCTCGAACGGCCAGATAGCCCGTTATCCCGGTACCATCTACTATACAGCCGATGGCGGTGCGACGTGGACGGCGACCACCACGGGGCCGGACGGGACCGATCTTCCGCACCTTGAGACCGTCTCCATGTCCACGACCACCAAGGAGACTTATCCCCAAGCGGTGGAAAACGCCAAGGCGAATGCCGATGCGCCGGCGGTCCGGATGCCTGCGGCAGCCAACATGGTCAAGGTCTCCGAGGCCGGCTCCGTGGGGGCCAATCCCTTCGGCCTGAGATTCTACGGCGATCCCACCCAGAACCGCCTCATCGTCCGCAGCCTCAGCTCCAGCGCCGCGTACAACGGTGTCCTGGGGACGGCGACCTCCGGGATGAACTACGCGATCTACGGCGAGAAGACCGCCATGAACGCCTGGGTCACGACGGGCAACGAGCTGACGCGGTTCATCGACGGCCGGGGCCTGAATGCGGACACGCTGGTCAAGGGACTGGAGCGGGGGCTCGGCATGAAGGACACCGGAACCCATGACGCCATCTTCGAAATGGCGGTCGTCGTCGGCAACACGGCCAATCCGCATCTGCTGCGCCCCACGCGAAATCCGGATCCCACGGTGTTCAGCACAAATCCCGCGGACTACGGGACGAACGGTGCTTTCCCCGCCGATGCGCAGACCGCCGGCATCGGGACCGGCGCGGCGGCGGAGGCCGTGTATTTCAACTACAAGACCGCCTATGCGAACTGGGCGCAGAAGGCCTATTCCACAAGTCCCTCTCCCTGGACGCAGTTGGGCTATACCTACTACTGGGGACAGGCGGAAAACGTTCCTGCGAATTTGCAGGATATCCAGGGGATGTCCGAGTTCGTCCTTCTGGGCGGCACGGGAAATTCCGATCCTGCGAAGACACCCTCCGGCACGAGCGAGGCGGGGCGATTGATCGCCATCGGCATCTACGCGCCGCAGTCCTATCTCTACACGAAAAACAACGGCATAACATTCAGCGACGCCGCCGACGCGCAGTACGGCAACGGCTTTCCCAACTTCAATGTCACCGGCGCCTGCGACACGCTCTGGGCCGGCGCCGACTTCCAGGCCGGCGCGAGCCTGAACGCCGCCTCGCCCAACACGATCGCCGTCGGCCCCGGCGGTGTCGTCAGCGGTGGGCAGGGCATCCTGGTAGGGTCGCAAAACTATACGGTCACAAACGCAGGCCTCATCACGGCAACCGCGGATACGAATAAATTCAACCTTGCCGGAAGCGAGAACATTGCGCTGCTGTTCACGGGCGACACCCATACCGTGCCGTATACCGGCTCCGTGAAGAATACCCTGATCAATTCGGGAACCATTACGGCACCGGGGGCCGATGGAACGGCCGTGATGGCCTGGGCGGGAAATACGGAGATCACCACCACCGGGACCATCACCGGGACGGGGGACGGGTACGCCATCAAGACGGGTTCGGGCAATGACACGGTCCGCATCGACGGCGGCACGGTGATGGGCCATATCGACCTGGGAACGGGCAGCAATGCCCTGGCCGTCCGCACCGGCGGGACACTCACCGGCAAGATCACGGCCGGTGAGGGGACCGTGGTCACGGTGGACGGCGGCACGCTCAACATGACCGGCGGAACGATCCAGGCGGGCGGGATTACCGGCGGGAACGCCGCCGACACCATCGCGATATCCGGTGGTGTCGTGAACGGCGGCATTCAGGGTGGGACGGGCAACGATACGGTCACGCTGTCCGGCGGCCGGGTGAACGGCGACATCGACCTCGGCGCCGACGCCGGAGACCTCTTGAACGCCAACGGCGCCTCCATCGGTTTTGCCCTGTCCATAGATTCACAGTCTACGGCGAAGATCCGGGGTGTTCAAAACGCGAAGATCGCCGACACGGGCACCGTGACGCTGATCCCGCAGATCGCCGAGACAACGACCATCCGGAACCAGGAAAGTTTTCTCATCGTCGAACCCAATGCGGGCGGATCGCTTCAAACAAATTCCGCGCAAATACAGGTCCAGAACGATCCCGCCTACCCGATGCTCCGTTTTTCCGTCAGCCGGACCGGAAACAATCTGTTTCTCGTCTCTTCGCGCGACAGCGCATATTATACCTTGAACGGAGGGAACGCCTCTCTCGGCGCCGTGCTGGATGCGCTGGCCGATTCCGCCGATATCGGCGCGGATATGCAAAGGGTCCTCGGGGCGCTCGACGCTTCGGGAGACCCATCAAACGCGGCAAGGCTTCAGCCGGTGGTCGACAACGGTATGCTCCAGGCAAGCAGCGCCGCTCTGGATGGATTTCTCGGCTCGGTCCAGAACCGGCTCGATTACGCCCGGTCCGGTCAAGGCGCTGCGGGTACCGGAATCTCGACGGGCGATTCGCCCGTTGACAGGGCCATGTGGGCGCAGATGTTCGGAAGCCGCATGAGCCAGGATCCCCGTGACGGAAACGGAAGCGGAGGATACGACTCCTCCATGGGGGGCGTAGCCGCCGGTTACGACATCTTGATCGGCGACGCGTTGCGATGCGGCGGCGGGTTCGGATACGCCCATAACCGGATCCGGCCGGAAGACAACGGCGGCAAGACCGACGCGGACAGCTACCAGGGGACCCTGTACGCAGATCTCGCCAGGGGCGCCAATTACATCAACGGCGCCTTTTCTCTTGCTTACCATGATTACCACAGCTCAAGAAATATCGTTTTCCCGGGCGTCCGGCGTACCGCAGACAGCGAATACGACGGGCGGCAGGTAGCGCTTTCCCTGGAGGCGGGGCATGCGGTGAAAAAGGGGGATTTCCAATGGACTCCCTTCGCCTCGATCCGGTACGACCACCTGCGCATTGAAGATTACATGGAAAAGAGTGCGGGGGATCTGAATCTGAAGGTGGATCGACAGCATTACGATACGGTCCGATCCGGGCTGGGCTTGAACATGGGCTATAACGTAAACGGGTCGTACGGCGCCTTCCTGTCCGAACTGCGCGCCAAGTGGTTATACGACCTGCTGAGCGACCGCCAGCAAATCACGTCGACCTTCGCGGGCGGCGGCACGTCCTTTGTCACAAGCGGGTCCCGTCCTGCCCGAAGCGGTTTGGGCCTCGGGGCAAGAATCGCCCTGGCGACACGGCACAACATCGAGCTTTCCCTGGACTATGATTTCGAAATCCGGGAAGATTTTCACAGCCACTCTGGTTACGTCAATGTCCGGTATTCCTTTTAAGGGCGTCGGGCGACTTTTTCTGTTCGTCCTTGCCGTTGCCGCGTCCGGCTGCACCCTGCATCCCGGCGGCGCGGCTGAACGGATTGCCGCCGATGCTGCGTGGGAGAAGTCCTACATACAGACGAGTCATTTCGTCCTGACGAGCTGGCATCGCTTTTCCAAGCCGGGAGAGCCGTTGACCGTTTACATCGAGGGCGATGGAAAGGCATGGCTGTCCCGCTCCCGCCTGTCGGAAGATCCGACTCCCCTGGATACCCTCGTTGCGGACCTTGCGAGGCGCGATCCCTCGGCAAACGTGGCTTACTTGGCGAGGCCGGGGCAATATGCCGCGTCCGGGTCCGCTTTGTGCGATGCCGCGTACTGGGCCGGCAGACGTTTCTCGGAGGAGGTGATCACCGCCGTCGATGAGTCCGTCGATCGGCTCCGGCAGAAAGCGAAGGCGACGAAGATCCATCTGGTCGGGTATTCGGGGGGCGCTGCCGTCGCCGTTCTCGTTGCGGCGCGCAGGGACGACGTGATCGGTGTGCGGACAATCGCGGGAAATCTCGATCATAAAGCCCTAAATGAATACCACCGGGTCGACGCGCTGAGCGGCTCGCTGAACCCGATCGATTATGCGTCTGATGTCTCCCGTATTCCAATGCGCCATTTCGTCGGCACAAAAGATCGCGTCGTCCCGGCCTTCATCGTGCAATCGTTCGCCCGAAGAACGGGGGACCTGTCCTGCCGGAGCGTGACGGAAGTGGAAGGGGCAACGCATTCCACAGGCTGGCGTGAAAAGTGGGTCAGCCTTCTCCTCGAGCCTTTGTTGGCGGCTCCTGGAAGGATGGTCGATTAGAACCGCACTCCTTGATTCACCCCGTCGGGAAGGCTCCGGCAGTGCAGTCTCCCGTCGAGACGACCCCCCGGGCCAATCTCGAGACGGCCGGGAAGCAGGAGCGGCTCTTCGGCTGCGCCGGCTTCACGACAGGAGAGCGAAGACCGTCGGGACCACCACCGGGCTGAGAACAATGTGGGTGAAGGTGAGCAGCGTGGCGGTTTTCGCGGCGCAATCGTACCGGGCCGCGAAGACGGGACCAAGGATGGCGGCCGGCATGGCGCTGATGAGGACCAGAATCTGTCGGTTTTCCACGTCGACGTTCAGCAGGCCCGCGAGAAGATCGTTGAACCAGGGCTGGAAAAGCATTTGCACAAGAATGGATACCATGATCAAGCCCCAGAATCCGCGCATCGGGTGCAACGAAAGCTGGAGCCCGAGAATCAGGGCCGAGATGACCACGGTTGCCCCCTGCATCATCTTCAGGGTCTCCATGATGGTGTCGACCACGGGCGTCCCAGCCGGCATATCGACTCGGGACAGGGTGAGTCCGAGTAGGACGGACAGAAATATGGGTGACAGGAAGTAGTCTTTCACCAATTTGCGAACGTCCCGATTCGCCTCAAGCGTTCCTCCGAAATACATGGCCACGGCCGGACACAAGATGAAGATCGGCAGGCCCACGCCGAGTTCGCTGATGATGATCCCCTCGGCAAGCGCCCGGGGGTTGTTCGCAAAGGCGAACTGGATGATCGGATATCCGATCAGCGCGGACGAGCCGAAGGACGACACGATCATCAGCGCACCGGTGCTCTGGCGGTCGAACTTCAATATGAGTCCCGCGAGCCAGCTGATTGCCAGCGAGACGACCCCCGACAGGAATATGACCAGAACGGGGAGCAGGCTCTCGGTCGACAGCCGGTGCGTCCAGAGCTGATAAACGATCGTGGCCGGCAAGACCGCCTGGGTGAGCAGCCTGGCGAACAGCTGGCTGTCTTCCTGCCTCAGCACCCCTTTATACTTCAACAGATACGCGGCGACAACCAAAAGGGTAAAGGCAGTCACTGTTTCCGCCACATAAAGACTCACGGCCGACATGGCTCATCGCCCTCCTGGTATTCTCGATCGGACACACGAGGTTGCCACTTGACTTCGCCATAAATACGGCTCTACTGAATTCAGTGCTCCAGCATCTTCATAGAAAATATTGTTCCTTAAGAACATCTCTTTCCATCCCCGGGGTGAGCCGGCAAAGTATTGAGCATCCTCATAGTTAGCCGTCTCGTCCCACACGATGCAGCCGTTTCTGCGCCGGACACTGGAGTATCGAGGACAATTTGTAATCAACAGGGTTATTTCAGAATCAGGGAACAATTTCTCCAACAAGTCGTATAACCGCACAAAGGCATTTTTGTCCATCGGGGTTGAATCCCGGTTGAGGTGCGGAATGTTCCCGTCACGATTTCTGACAAATAAAACTCTTTTGTTCTGTGGATCTTTAAAGAATCTCTCAACGAGCAAATCATACTTCTGCTTCAGCAAGGGTAATTGCTGATCTATATGATCATCGATGATTCTATCATCCTCCCCCCGTTTAAAATCATGATGGTACAACAAATTAAAATAGGTGTCCTTGACCGTGAGCAAATCTGGGGATACTTCCAGATTGTTTACATTAAACAGATCATAAAACCTGTTCTCCAGCAGCTTCCAGAGGGCTTGATAGGGTGTTATCCACCAGTCAAGCGGATAGGCACGTTCAATCCCGAAGTGGGTGCGAATGTTCCAGGTTAACTCACAGTTGCAGCCGAGACTGATGATTTTATCAAATTTATTAACTGCGGCTTGGGATTCAGGCAGATTTGACAGGCGTTGCATGACACACCCTATGGTCATCAAAATCCAATATCAGAGTTCTCCGGTAACATTGGGCGGCCGAAGCTGCGGCTGAAGATCCCGGACCTGCTGTACAGCTAAAGATAAGCGCTACGACGACTTCTTATACTGCCTCCCCACACTCCAACAGTTGTCAATCGCAGACCCGAGAGCCCAGTACATTCTGCTGGACATATCGAAAAGCAGCGGCTTGACCTTTGCGAGATCGACCTTGTCGCCGGTGAGGATGGCTTCGTCGGCATAGGTAGCGACAATCTCGCCGATGAACACGTCATGGGTCCGGACTTGATAGGTGTCATACAGCCTGCACTCCATGGACAGTGGGCAATTCTGAATCAGCGGCGCTGTCTTTAATTCACCGAAGAAGGTCTCGAACACATCGGACTTGTCCGTCTTGCTGCCAGAGACGATGCCGACATAATCCATCTCCACCATCTGTTCCTGCGCGAGAATGTTTACGCTGAAGGTTTTGTTCTCCCGGATGCCGTCATTCGTATGATGCACCTTGCCCATTCCAAGCGAAATGAGATGTGGCGCGCTCGCATTCAGGATGCCGACATGGGCGATGTTGATGAAGTTTACTTTGCCATTCACCATCGCGCCCACGATCGTTACCGGCATGGGATAGAGCACATTCTGATTTCCGATTTTCTTTTTCATAGCTCCCCCTTAATCAGCCCCCTTCAATACTTCCCGTAAACAGAACCGGTCCGGCTTACCTGATATGGTTAATGCTTGGGCCAAGAACCCAACCCACCCATCCTCCCCAGTGGTAGTTGTATAACTATACCTATGATTACAACTTATTTCCACTGCTCAGGTGTCCGGTTGAAATGGGGGCTACTCCACCCCCCTTCACGACGCGCTTTCCCGCCGCGGCGCCTCCTCGATCATCCCCACGAAGGAATCGAGGAGGTCCGCCGTACGGGCCGGCGAGTATTTCCGCTCGTCCGTCATGTCCCCTTCCAGGTGCAGCACGGGAATCCCCTCTTCCCTCAGGGCGTCGGCGATGATGCGGAAGGCGGCGTTCTCATGGTGGCACGCCGGCGTGGCGAAGTGGATCGCCCCGTCCACGCCGTACTCCTTTGCCATGGCCGTCAGGCTCCGCGCCCGACGGGACGCCGGCCCGAGGAGGTAGTTCTCCAGGGCCTTGCCGGCGAGGGCCTCGAAGGGCCGCTCCTCGTCCAGCTCCGACCACCAAACCGCGGCGACCTCGACCATGGGGATGCTGATGCGGCGCTCCTTGAGGAAGGGGAAGATGTTCGTGGGCTGCACTGGAACCCAGGGGAACCACAGGATGCGGCGGTTCTCGGGGAGGACCTTCCCTGCGGCGATGCGCTCCTCGATTTCGGCTCGGAGGAGCCCGTAGATGCGCTCCAGGACGGGTGAGCCCCAGAAGATGGCCCCCGCCAGGCTCAGGAGGCAGGCCTTCGTCCCGTCCCAGGGGCAGGGGCGGGCCTTCATCGCCGCGTTCAGGGAAAGCATCGCCGCCCGGGCACGGTTGGCGCTGCGGATTGCCTCTCGCAGGCGGTCCATGTCCAGCTTCGTGCCCGTCACCTCTTCCAGCATGCCGGCGATGTCCCGGAGCTGGGCCGTGACGTAGGCGAGGGCCTCGGGGCTCCGTTCGTTCGGCACGTCGAAAAGGACGCTCCGGCGGCCCTGGCCGGCGGCGACGATCTCGTTCGCCTTGGCCTTGCCCTGACAGTAATAGCTGGATGTCAGAAAAAGGTCACCCGGGGGCAGCTCCCCGGCGATGCTGCAGCCGATGATCAGGCGGTCGAAGGAGCACATGTCCAGCGGCCACCCCTCCCCCTCGGCGATCTTCATGATCGTCGAGCCCTGGCCGCTCGCAGCGGCGGGAAGGTTGTTGCACGCGATCTCGAAGTCGAAGGGAACGACGTCGAACGCCCAGAGCAGCTCCGTTGGAAAGGCGTACCCGGAAACGTAGACGGTTTTCGTATTCCCCGCGAAAGCCCGCAGAAACGTGGCCAGGAGCTCACGGCTGAACAGATCGAACCCCCGGGTCCGGGCGGCCAGCCGCGCGTCCAGGAACGCCAGCATCTGTCCGTATTCTTCCTTCATCGCCTCACCTCCTGTTCTCTTCAGCCGCCGGACGCCACCATCTCCACGAACGCCTCCACCCGCGTGCGGAGGCGTTCTCCCTCGGTCCACATGTAGCTGTTCTCCAGGACGAGGATCGGCAGACCCCGCTGGCGAAAGAACGCTTCCAGGACCGGCGCCTCGAAGAGGCCGTAATCGCAGAACCGCAGGGGCGCGTAGATGATCCCCTGGGCGTCATACTCTTCCGCGAGGGTGGCGAGGCGCTTCAGACGTTCCCCCGCGCCGGGCATCCGGGGGCAACCGGTCTTTGTGAGATACCGGCGGGCGAGGGCAGTCAGGGGCGGGACGTTCTCCTCCACGAACCCCTCGTAGTGGCGCAGGCCCTGGCAGGTATCGCACAGGACGACGGTGCCCCCCGCCGCCTCGATGTACGAGAAGAGCTCCGGCCGGTCGAGACGCCCGCCGGCGACGACGAGGCGCGGCCCCCCGTTCCCGGCTCCCCCCGCGCCGTTCTGCCCCGCCGCTGCCGCATCGAGGAGCGCCTCCGTCTCGCCTTTCGGCCGGGTCTGCTCGGCATGCAGGAGTTCGTGAAGGGCGGTGGCGGCGATACTCGGGGGGTGCTGCTTCTGCAGGGCGAACAGAGGTGCGGCGCGGCGGCGGCGGCCGTTCATGAAGGCAATGGCCTCGGCCAGGCGCTTGTCGGTAATGGCAACGGGAAAGGCCTCCTCCAGCTTTCCCTTCAGGTCGGCGAGGCGGGCGGCATAGAATGAGACGGCGGTCTCGTCGGTGTTCTTCGGCACGTCGAGGAAAAAGGCGGGGGGCTGCACCACGGCGTGCCCCCAAAGGTCGTGCAGGCGCCGTACACCGTCGCAGGCATGGGCGAACACCACCATGGAAAGGTCGGCGAGGCGGCCGCGCAGCCCCGCGTCGAGTACGTTCTTCACATAGGGACAAAGATTGGAAAACGTGTAGGCATCGGCGCGTTCGATCGTTTCCACACGGCCGCCGACACGGCACGGGTCGAACCCGGCCGCCATGAGCAGCTCTTCCGGCACGAAGGAACACATCCAGCCCGCCTTGCCGCGCCCGGATCCCGGTGCAGGCATCTCGTGCATCATCGCCTCCTCGTTTCTTTGCAAGTGAATTGATAAGAATTTGCTTTTTGACGTTTCGGAGTATAGGCGTTGCCGTTTTCTCAAGTCAAGGGATGATTCCATCATACAGGTAGCCGCTATAAGGAATTTCTTTGCCGAGATGGTGAGATTGCAGGGATGACAGGTCGTCAGATGGCTGAACGAGTCTTATCCTTATCGATAGCCCGTTCTTTTTCGTGAATCCGCGTGGGAAACTTAAAGGGAAGCATTACGCGATAGCCACGATGGAGGAGATTTGGCGGAACGCGTGTGAAAAGGTTGGAGAGGATATCGATATGTATTCTGGACTGAAGCATTCGTCATGCTCGCAGTATATAAACGAGAAACATTACTCTCTTGACCAGGTACAAATGTTGACCGATCATGCGCGAAGGGAGAGCGTCAAAAGGTATGCGTCCGTTCAACTGGAGGAGAAAAGACGGTTGATGGAGGGTCGATGAGGTTGGTTGGGATCATCTGAAAGTGTAAAGGGGTGTGGGAAGGATAATCTCTTTCCTACACCTCCTTCTCTCTCCTCTCTCTGGCAGGAAATCCCGAAAATGTAAACAACGCTACTCTATCTCACATATTAGATTATGGTAATTAGTCCCGTTTTGGCACCAGATCACAGAGGTAGCTGGCTACCCGGTCGAAGATATCAGAGCTACGATTATTATACCTGAACTCCAGTTCTTTCAAGTAGAGAGGGAAATGTTCCTTGGAGACACCGTGGTGCTTGATGAATCTCTCCTTGGCCCAGCTCCAGAATCCCTCCAATCCGTTGATGTAGACCTTGCCGGAGGAGAAATACTTGCCGTGATCCACTTTCAGGTGCCGGTATCCGCAGAACATCAGGCTGTCATAGCTTTTGAACTTATCGGTGTAGACAACGGCACCTCTGCGGACCTTCTTGACTGTAAGCCCCAGCAACGTTTCGGCCGTCACATCGGGAACCACGGTAACTTGAACAACACCGTTCCGCTCCAGGATTCCGAAGATGGGGACTTTGCCGGCGGCCCCGCGGCCGCGTTTCCCCTTGCGCTTGCCGCCAAAGTAGCTCTCATCCAGTTCGATCTCCCCGCCCAGCAATCCTTCGGCATCGCTGGCGTGGCTCAGGATCGAAAAACGAATGGCGCTCACGGCCCGATACACTGTCCGGTAAGACAGCCCCATTTGCTGAGACATCTTACGGACGGAAACCTCCAACTCAAAGAGCTTGATCAGGGACAGCCACTGTATGCAGGTCAATCGCCCCTGGTTGACCCACCTCCCGGAGAACGCGTGGAAGGTATAGTCACAGCGGGAGCACCGATACCGTTCGTCGCTTAATCTGTATAACTTTCGTTGCCGGCAGCGAGGGCAAAATCTTTGATGGTTTTTGAAGCATTTTCCCAGCAGATATCTTCTGGCTTTGTTCTCGCTGGATACAAAATCATGATAAGTAGTTAAGTCCATGTGGCACCCTTATCACAGGTGCCAGAACAGGATCAATTACCTAAAAAAAACTTCTAATTGGATTTTTCAAGGTTGTGTTATCCTAAAAACATTGCCACAACGCAAACAAATGTATTGTTCATCATATGCGGTAATCATTTCTTTGTTTTTCAAATCCTGCTTGCGATAGACTTTATATGCACCGTAAAAACTCAAAAATATAAGTATTACATATAATAGCCCTATCAGAATAGCAGAAATGGTATCACCCAATTTGCTCGTCGCTATTAAGTCTAAGATCATTCCTGAAAATATAAACCCTACAAACAATATGAGAAACCATATAGTGAATGCACGCGAAAGAGGTGAATATATTTTGGGTGGTTTAGTCATCTGGGACAGCATAGTTTGATTAGTTGCCTTACCAACGCCAATTCCCCCTCCAAGCCCCCCTAAAGGACCACCAGACATTCCAACTCCAATACCAACACCTTTTGTTTTAGATATACCGGAGACGTGAGTCATTGTAGCTTTTTGAATATTTTCAGACTTACAAGATGGGCATATATAATCCATATGAATTATCCTTTCATCTGAATATTTCTAGTTTTGGCATTAACTGCGTTTTTATTATGGAAATCACTCGTATTCGGAAAAGTCCTCTCTATTCCGATATTAATGTATAAAATCAAAACCATGAAACGAATGGCCTATGGCTTCAGAGATATTGACTCCTTCAAACTCAAAATCATGGCCCTTCACACTACGAAGTACGCTTTAGTCGGATGAACCATTTTTTTCTTAATATATATTGCATTGCAAGTGAAAAATGCAATGCGACACCGCACCAACGCTGCTAAAACTATGAAGACTAGATTTCACCCAAGTTAACAGCGAATGTGGCTAAGATTTTCCCTGACTCTACTTCCACAAGTCGTCTTGTTATTACATCGTTAGGCTTTGCATCAGTCGAAATATTTCTTGTGAAATTTACTGTAACTATGTGCGTTGCTCCCAAAAGCTTACCAATTTGATTTCGTTGTTCATCTGATACAAGACCTGAGTTTTGGAATTGTATTTCATTTAATATTTTATCAGTTTGATGACGATCTATTACTATAAAGTTTTTCTGCGTCCTGAAAAAATTGATATAAGTGCTTTCTGCATAGCCAACTATTTCAGTTCCTACACTCTTTTTCCATTTCTCTAATAATTCAGCATCAACTTTATACATGTTTTGAATTTCGCCAGGCAATACTGCTAACTTTACAATGTTATCTTTATACACCATTTCCAATAGGGAATAAAAATCGTTGGGATAGTTATATACTGATAAGAAGAAACTTATCTTTATCTCCCTGTCATTCCTTTTTATTTTTACCGTAACTGCATCATCTGGGTACATCGAGTCATAAATATCAAAAAGATGACCTTTATCTTTGATGGCTACATCATTGATCTCAAGAATAATGTCCCCTGGCTTTATCTTAGCCTTGTAGGCGGGTGTTCCGGAATAAACATCATAAATTTCAATTTCGTTATTCTTGTTTGTTATAAAATCAAATCCAGCAAAGCCCTTCTTAATGAAACTGTATGGATACTTAAGAGCCATTTTATTCATAAACTCTTGCTCTTCAAGCATTGGTGAGCGCACAGAACATGAGCACAAGAAAAGAATTCCAATAATTAATAAGCACAAAACCCCGCTGTCATCATACGAGACACGGGGTCTTTGATATGCCACCATAGATCACCTCACAGGTTGAAAATGGTGCTTTGGTGTGACTTTTAAAGGGATATATGGAACGTGCTCCTATTATCCCCATTTGTCAACACAAAATGTGAAGAATTTTAGCGATCTGACATTAAATCCGTGGCGAGACGCAAATACCTCATGATATCAGCATATTACACAACTCTTTTAAAATCGCTGAATTTACGAAGGTTAAAACAGGTTAAAGGTGGGTTAAAGAAATATCTTCGATAAAAATGGAAATTCGTGAATAAAATGGCGGAAGTGCATGGGAATCGAACCCACCCGGGACGGTTTTAGCGCCCCACACCGAATTTGAAGTCCGGGAGGCCCACCAGTGACCTTGGCACTTCCTTGATTTTGTCTCAATCCTTCAGATACTCGGGCGACTCCATCCGCTCCAGAGACCCGTCGATCAGTTGGACCATGACCTCGTCGCCCGTCCGGGCGTGCGTCACCGCCTCGGGGAGCACGATCAGGCCGTTGGCCAGGACCATGGATTTCAGGATTCCGGAGCCCTGCTCGCCCGTGGTGACGACGTGATAGCGGCCGTCCCTGAATTCGACGCGCGCCCTCAGAAAGTTTCTCGCCCCGGCATTTTTCCGGATATCCTCCCCCAAACGCGCCCGGATGATCCGGCGGAAGAGGTTCCGGTGCCCCATCATTTTAAGAAGGGCGGGCCGGACGAACTGTTCGAACGACACCATGGAAGAGACGGGGTTGCCGGGAAGGCCGAACAGGGGAACCCCCTCGAGGGCGCCGAATGCCAGAGGCTTCCCGGGTCGCATGGCAACCCGCCAGAACTGCATGCGGTTGCCCACCTCCTTCATGATGTCCTTGACCAGATCGTAGTCGCCGACGGAGACGCCCCCCGAAGACAGGATGATGTCCGCGCGCCGGGCGGCCTTGAATTTTGCGATCAGGTCCTCCCGCGTGTCCCTCGCGATGCCGATCTGAAGGGGCGAGGCGCCGCAGTCCAGGACCTGGGCCGCGAGCGAATAGCTGTTGCTGCTGACGATCTTCCCCTCCGCCAGGAAGGCTTCGTCGATCTCGACGAGCTCGTCTCCCGTGGCCAGGACCGCCACGACGGGTCGCTGATGCACTTCGACAAAGGCCCGGCCGACGGACGCCAGGATGCCGATACGCGACGGCGTCAGCACCTCCCCTTTTCCGACAACCCGTTCCCCCGGCTGCACATCCTCCCCGGC
>Ga0209606_1002296_pt1 | contig 21483 bp, 17 predicted proteins | sample AD_UKC057_MetaG_FD_184412 | JGI IMG/M metagenome (GOLD analysis project Ga0209606, IMG submission 184412) | Active sludge microbial communities of municipal wastewater-treating anaerobic digesters from USA - AD_UKC057_MetaG (SPAdes) (version 2) | ecosystem: Engineered > Bioreactor > Anaerobic >...
GGTCAAAGGTTCGTTCGGCGTCTTTCGGGAAAAAGCAGCCCGGCAACTGCCTTTTTTTCAGGTGGTAGGAAACGCAGTCGCAGCAGATTCCCTTGCGGGCGCAGGGTTCATAGGTGCAGCCGCAGATACCCAGGTTTCTTTCTTTTTTGCAGTCCAAGGCAGATATTCCTTCGGAAAGTTAACGAGTAACGAGTAATGAGCAATGAGTGAAAAGTGACGAGTGATAGACCATGAGCGTTTCCCTATCGCCCATTGCCTATAGCCTATCGCCCGTCCCACACGTCCTTGTAGGGAACGGTCGCGATAACCTGACCACCTAATGACCTAAAGGTCACGCGAGGTGGCGCGAGGTCACAAGCCGTTCCCTGCAACTTTTTTTACGTAGTGCGGACATTTATGTCCGCTTATGGCGGGGTTTACCCCGCACTACATTTTTTACCATTCACCATCCGCTATCCACCAATTACCGATCACTTCAGCACAATCAGCGCATCCACGACCACCGGCTTTGCGCCGGAGAGAATCACCGGGTTGAGGTCGATTTCCATGACGTTGTCAAAGTCCAGGCCGATGCGGCCGACGCTGATGAGCATATCGGCAAGCAGCTTTTGATCCGCCGCTTCCATGCCGCGCACGGCATCCAGAATCTTGTGTCCCTTGATTTCCTGCATCATCTCTTTGGCGTCCCGGACTTCCAGAGGCGCGCGGCGGAACGCGACGTCGCGGAGGATTTCCGTAAAGATGCCGCCCAGGCCGAACATCACGCAGGGTCCAAACTGCGGATCGCGGGTCATGCCCATGACCAGTTCGCGACGGCCTTTGATCATTTCCTGCATCAGGACGCCGCCTTCGAATCCTTCCATCCCGGCGATGATGTCCCGAAACGCTTTTTTCGCTTCGGTCGCGGTGCGGATATCCACGTGGATCAACCCTTTTTCCGTCTTGTGGGCAATGTCCGCGGAGCAGCCCTTCATCACCAGCGGGAAGCCGATTTTTTTCAGGCCTTTTTCCAGGTCGTCTCTGTCTTTCGCCAGAACTTCCTTCGTGATCGGGATGCCGTACGCGGCCAGGACCTGTTTGGCCTCGTATTCTGAAAGCGTTTTGCGCCCCTGTTTCAGGGCCTTCTCGATGATCCGGGTCGCTTTATCGTTGTTCATTTTTTTCTTCCTCCGTAATAGGTGTTGACGCGGGCGACAGCCCGAATGGCGTCATGCATTTCATCAAAGACCGGAATGCCGCGGTTGATATATTCCTGGCGAGCCATGGCGATCACTTCGGTCACATCCATACTTTCCAATTCCCGTTTCACGTTGGGAAGCACCGCAATCACCGGTTTGCCGGTCCGGTCCACCACGTCGCGGACCGCCTGGGCCAGCTCCCGAAAGGGCGTTACGGCGCTGACCGGCAGGTTCATGGCCTGGGCCAGGCCTTTGTAATGGAAAAGAAGGGAAACGATCATCTGCAGATCGATTCGCGGATCTTCCGCCGCCGCCAGCAAAACTTCCCGGAGGGCCTGTGGCCCGACAAACGGATTGGCCACGTCGATGGGATTGGTCGCGCTGGAGCCGGGTTTGGGAAGATGATTCCAGATGCGCTCCTGGAGTTCGGCGGAAAGCGAAGGGATTTCGATGCCGTGGGTTTCCGCCAGGTCGCAGGCGGTAACGCCGATCGCGCCGCCCCCGCCGACAACGGTAATGTTTCTGAAGGATTTTTGCGGCAGCATGGAGAAGGCCATGGTGACCTGCGCCATTTCCTCCGTGTCGGCCACCTGAATGGCGCCCGCCTGTCTGATTATCGACTGCCAGATGGCGCGGCTTCCGCCCATGGACGCGGTATGGCTGGCGACCGCGCGGGCGCCGGCGCGGGATAATCCTCCTTTGTAAACGATCACCGGTTTTTGACTTGTCGCGGCCTTCATTTCGCGGAAAAAGGCCTCGCCGTCCTTTATGCCTTCAATATACATGGTGATCACTTTGGTTTCCGGGTCAGAGGCCAGGTAGTGAAGCAGCTCCGCTTCGCGCAGGTCCGCTCCGTTGCCGAAGCTCACCATCTTGCTGAACCGGATACCCATCCATTTTCCCGCGTGCGCAAAGTCGATCGACATGCCTCCGCTCTGCGCCAGAAAGCCGACGGGTCCGCTCTCGCGGGAAAGATCCGGCCCCGGCAGCAGCGTCAGGGCGCTTCGGGGGCAGTAGATGCCGAAGCAGTTGGGGCCCACCACGCGGATGCCCTTTGCGGCCACTTCCTGAATCTGTCTTTCCAGAGCCTGTCCTTCCGGGGTTCCCAGTTCGCTGAAGCCGGAGGAGAGAATTTGCGCGCCGGCGGCGCCCTTTTTCCGGCAGGCTTCCAGCGCCTCGGGAACGAACCGGGCCGCCACGGAGACGATGGCAAAGTCGATGTCCTCCGGAATATCCTCAACCCTTTTGTAAATGCTCAGCCCGGCGATTTCGCCGCCTTTGGGATTGACAGGGAATATTTTCCCTTCAAACCCCATGGCGAGAATGGCTTTCAGGATACCGGCCCCGAAGCCGATGCTGTTTTCTCCCGCGGAAACCCCCAGAATCGCCAGCTTTTGCGGATGGAATATCCTTTCATAATCCGTGGCTGGATAATTCTTTTTGCGGATCTTAGTGTTGCCCGTTCTGTCAAACATTGTTGACCCTCCCACGAAAAATTTATCTTGTATGCTAAATATGAAACAAAATCTTCATTTTCGAAGATCTTTCAGCATCCGGATCAGAAGCAGTCTTTCCTCCATGCTGAATATGGAAAGGATTTCCTGGTTTAACTCTTCGGTATCATTGGTAATTTTGTAACGAAACGACAGCGCCTTGTCCGTCAGCCGGATGTTTAAAACGCGTCGGTCGTCTTTCACATTCTTGAGGATCCAGCCGCTTTCCGCCATTCGGTCCAGAACGCCGGACAAAGTAGCGCTGTCCAGAGACAACCTCTTTCCCAGTTCGCCGGCGGAAAGCCCTTCTTCTTCATAAAGAGCGTGCAGGACCAGTCCCTGAATGGGCGTAAGTCCATATAGCTGTGTGCGGGACTTGAAAATTCCATATACTTTCTGATTGGCCTTGCTCAAGATAAACAGAATTGCATCCTTGTAACTGATCATGGGTGATCCCTGGTTATTATTTAGTGTGCAAAATAAATAAAGACAGGGTTCAAGTCAAGAAAAATGTTGACCGGTAAAAGTTGGTTGGCCGGGTCTCACGCCCTTTCCGCTTCAGGGGGCCTGGCCTGTGGGCCCCGGGACCGGAAGCGATGCTGTTGATTTCCGTGATATCGCCGGTGCGGGCTGTTACCCCCGGGGTGGCGCTTGGGGGATTCATTTGCAGACGGCCTTTCGGAGGGCGTCTCCCGTCGAATCAGGAAGGATGGGCTCCCATTGCGGAGAAGATGTTTTTCCCGAAAAGATTACTTTGCCGCTTGTGTCATAGACGATCAACGAAGCTTTTCGGATTAAATTTTTCCCGCAGTCGATGTCACAGGTGAACATTTTCCTGGACATTTGTTCGTATTCTGCGGCGGGCAATCCCTTTTCTTTCAGGGATTGAAGGGTTTTTTCCCTTCCCGCGTCGGAAAGGTTTTCTTTTCCCAACACCTGGACGATGTACTTTCCGTTCGTTTTGTCAACATTGAGCTTGCTGTGATAGGAAAAAACGGTTCCGTCCGCGTCCCGAAGGTATTCCACCCAGTCCGCCGAGGCGACCAGGGGCGTAGCAAAAAGAAAAAAAGCCGCAAGCGGCAGGCAGGCGAATCGAACGATCTTTTTCATATCATCTCCTTCATGAAAGAAAATTCTGAACCTTCCGCTGCCTTTCCTGCGAGACCTTTGAAAAATGTCATTTCGGTGACAAAATTGGCAGTTATTCAAAGCTCTCCCTGCTTTGCTGTTTCCACAGGTTTGCGGATTTCTTCGTTGTTACTGTATAACTGAAAAGCGCACTGGTGATCAACAGAATATTTTCCCCCCAGGGAATTTGTGCCCGAGGAGACCGTCCGGTTTCCCAAGCATGATGAACTCGTAAAAAGTAATTCAAGTCGTCACCCCGGCGAATACCCTGAAGGGCACAAGCGCCGGGGTCCGTGCGCCCCATTGTAACTACTGGATACCGGCTTTCGCCGGTAAGACAAAAAGGCACCGAAATTGACTTTTTACGAGACCGCCAAGAATGATCCTTGAAAAAGGGTGGCCACGGGCAAAAGAGTCGGGTATGATGCGTGACAATGAATGCGGCGGGGAAGCGCGACAATTCCTAAACGGCTGAAGCAAGCGCGTGACGTCAGAAACCGGATGTTCGGGAGGAACGCATCGTCATGACCGAGAAAGCGAAAACCGGCGGTTTCTATGGATGGGTGATGATGCCGCTTCTTTGTCTCGTCTATTCGATCCCGATCGGTTTTGCGTTGTACGGGCCGCCCGTCATTTACCGGTTCATGCAGAAAGACCTTTTGTGGCAGCGCGGAGAGATCAACCTCGGCTACACCATTATCGGAATGATGCTGGGCCTGGGCGCGTTCATCATTCCGTGGCTGATGGACCGCTTCGGTCCCCGCAGGACGCTGGCCGCCGGAGCGGTGCTGACGTCCGGCTCCGCTTTTCTGATGGCCTTCGCCGGACAATCCTATCCTGTCTATTTGCTCTTATGCTTTTTTATCGGCCTGGGAATCTCTTTGGGGACGGTCGTTCCCGTACAGGCGCTGGTTCTGTTATGGTTTAATGTTCACCGGGCGATGGTCATGGGCCTGGTGCTGGGCGGAGGCGCGATCGGCGGGTTTATCTATCCCCAGATCATCAGCGCCTCCATTGTGGCTTTCGGAGGAAACTGGAGGGTTGGCTGGTGCGTGATCGCACTCGCCTGCGTTATCGGTGCGGTTGTGGCCATGATTGCCGTCCGGAACCGGCCGGAAGACCTTGGACAGCATCCGGACGGACTGGTTCCCTCGGCCGTTCGCAAAGCCCTGTCCGACGCGGGGAGCGCGCGGGTAAGAACCTACCGCTCTCCGGTAAACTGGAATTTCAAAGACGCCCTGAAAACCAGAAGCATCTGGCTGGCCATCATCGGAATGTCGTTCATCTGGTTTTTGTGGCAGTCCGTGCTGACCCAGACCCCGGCTCATTTGAGCGACCGGGGGTTTTCCATGTCCGATCCGGTTTGGTTTCTCCGGCCCGCCTTTATTTACGGACTGATCCTGGCCTGCAGTATTGTGGGCCGGCTCAGCGTCTCGTTTCTGGGCGAACGCATGGAAAGCCGTCTGCTGATCGCCATTGCCGGGTTCAGCCTGATCGGCGGGGGCGTTCTTTTCTGGTTTGCCTCCCGGGACAACCTGTGGGCGGCCTACCTTTACCCGCTTCTGGTCGGCTTCGGCTTCGGCGCGTCGTATGTGTCTTATCCTCTTTTGATGGGGAACTATTTCGGCACGGAATCTTTTCACAAAATCAGCGCCGTGGCCAACCCCATTACCTCAGGCTTTCCGTATTTCGGCGCGTTTATCGCCGGCTGGCTCTATGATGTGAACGGCGGCTATGGAGCGGCCGTCGTCATCGCCTGCTGCATTGCGCTGGTCGGCTCCGTGCTGATGCTGCTGTGCCGCCCGCCCGAAAGAGGGCAGGGATGATTGGCCGGATGAAGCGGCGGATGAATACAAAACATTAGTTCATCCGGTTTTTGTGTGCTTCCTCTTCTAAGCGCTTCTTTAAATAAAGATGGAAATCTACTCTTTTAATTGTAAATAGTCGTCGTGCCTTGTGGTTTATTTACTATTGATGTATAAATCACAATCATCAATCTTAAGAGAGGTAATCTTGATGAAATCCAACATTGCACGTATTACGTTGGTATTTTTTCTTTTTCTCTTATCTATTCCTCATTTTGTAGCCGCCGAAACAAAAACCTTCGTCCGGGAATACACCTACCAGGCAGGCGATGAAGACAGCAAAAACTCCAGCCGGACAATAGCCCTGCGCGAAGTCAAAAGGCTTCTTCTGGAAGAACTGGGCACTTATCTGGAAAGCACAAGCGAAGTGCAAAACTTTCAGTTGACCAAAGACCAGATTATCACACTCACCGCGGGCATTGTTCAGACAGAGCTTGTAGAGGAAAAATGGGATGGCCGCACTTACTGGATCAAGGCCATCATTCAAGCGGATTCCGGTGATGTGATCAAAACCATTGATAACCTGCGTAAAGACCGCCAGAAGACTAAAGAACTGGAGGAAATTAGAAAGAAATCAGATGATCTCTTAAAAGAAAATGCACGTTTGCGCCGGGAACTCGCAACGGCAAAGGGGGAAAAGAAAAAGAAAGACACGGAAGCCTACAAGAAAACCATCCAGGACCTCAATGCCATGGAATGGTTTGCTAAAGGTCATGCGCAAGTTATGGCCGGACGCTGGAAAGAAGCATTGGACTTTTTTACTAAGTCCATCGAGATAGACCCACAATATGCAAAAGCCTATGGTAATCGAGGGGTTGCCTATGACATACTTGGCAATACCAAGCAGGCGATAAAGGATTTTGACAAGGCCATAGAGCTCGACCCGCAAGATGCAGTATATTATTATAACAGGGGGGGAGCCTATGAGAAGCTTGGCAACATCAAGCAGATGATAAATGATTATGACAAAGCCATTGAACTCAACCCTCAATTGGCAATGGCCCATAAATACCGGGGGAAAGCCTATGCCCAGCTTGGCAACCCCAAACAGGCAATAAAAGATTTCAACAAAGCTATTGAGCTCGACCCGCAAGATGCCCAGGTCTATTTTGACCGGGGGCTTGCCTATGCAAAGCTTGGCAACAAAAATCAGGCGCTCATGGATTATAACAAGGCTATAGAACTGGATCCAGAGTATGCATTGCCATACATTATCAGAGGGAATACATATAGAACTCTTGGCAACATTCAACAGGCAATCATGGATTTTAATAAGGCAATAGAACTGACTCCGCAGTTTGCATTGACATACATTCACAGAGGTGATGCTTATGGTGATCTTGGCAACTATCAGCAGGCGATCAAGGATTACAGCAAGGCAATAGAATTGGATCCTCTGTCTGTACGTGCTTACGCTATGAGAGGCGGTTGTTATGGTGTTCTTGGTAATTATCAGCAGGCGATTGCTGATCTTAAAATTGCCGCTCGATTAGGTGATGAAAGCGCACAAGAAATGTTGAGATCAAGAAAAATCGAGTGGTAATACCATTTTGAATTAACCTCAAGGGCTCTTTGTTGCATGGAATAATAATGACAATGGAAAAATTTGAAAAACAGAATAGGTTGGCGGTTCATTTGCATAATAAATCTTTTGATTTAAACGGAGAAAACAAAACGTCAACCTGCAGTATCGGGAGAAACCGGTCTGCTATAATCAACTATATGACCTTGAGTTCATTTTGAAAAAGGGATAATCAAAACATTATGATTTTTAAAAGGAGAGCATTATGGTCAGATTTAATTTATTTTTTATTCTGAAATCTGTAACACCTTTGAAGACGGCAATCATAAATAAGCACTATTCACATACTCCGTGACAAACATTGACTTTGAGATCACATTGTCAAAAAATACATAAATGTCGAGTTATTCGACGTTATTGTTGAAATCCAGCAACTTATAGTCTAACAATATTCAATATCATCAATGAGTTATAAATGGCATGGTACTGGCTATAAATAAAACAAGGTGGATATTTCAACTGGATATATTCAGTGGTGAATGAAATGAACAAACCTAAAATACTAATTGTTGATGATGGAGAATCGCAACGCTTTGTGCTCAAGGGGTTTCTGCTCCGCGAGGGTTATCTTGTTGACGAGGCAGAAAACGGTTTCAAGGCTCTCCAATGTGTAAAGGATCAGCACTTTGACATTATCCTTCTTGATCACAAGATGTCGGGCATGAACGGTGTGGAAGTGCTGAAAGAAGTCAAAAGAACGAATCCCGAAATCGCCGTGGTCATTATTAGCGCCTACGGAACAATTGAACGCGCTGTGGAAGCAATGGAAGCGGGGGCTTTCTATTATATTACGAAGCCGGTTGATCTGGATAAATTATTGATTCTTTTGGATCACATTTCCAAGCGTTATTCTCTGATTAAAAAGGATAAACCGATATTGCGTGAGGAATTGGTAGATAATTATTCTACAATCGATATCATTAGTGATCGGCGATATCAAAAAGAAGAAAACATAACGGGCAAGGAATTGACCCGCATGCTGATACGTTACTTAAATTCATGCCCTGATAATTACATCACAACGTGAATCGACATAGGAATAAAATGAAAAATTCAAACAAGAAAATTCTTTATATCCTTTTTACATGCATTGCTTTTTTCATTATTGGGTTTTCTGCCCTGATGTTTAATTATGCCAATAGCCCCATTGACAATAAGAATACAACGATGCTGGTCAATATACCTGTCGGAACCACATTATCTGAGGTTGTCAAAATTCTGAGTCAGGCGGATTTAGTAAAGCAACCTGTTTTATTTTACAGCTTGATCATAATAAAAAGAGCTACGCGCTCCATTCGTGCTGCTGAATATGAATTTAATACGTCAATAACTCTCTCAGAACTGATTGATAAACTGTTGCTCGGTGACATGAGATACTATCGTGTCACTATCCCTGCGGGCTTATCCATACAGGAAATTGCTACACACTTAAGTGCTTTTAATCTAATCAATAAAGAAGAATTTCTTGAACTGGCAAAAGATAAAGCTTTTCTAGAATCTATGGATATAAAGGCGGATTCCATAGAAGGCTATCTTCTTCCGGACACATATTTGTTTAGCCGCTCGATGACTACAAGGCAAATCATGCGCGTGATGGTGGATCAGGGTCAATAGTTACACCGGAAATCATCCTGCCAATAACAAAAGGCATTGATATGAAAATGTTCATATCCTTCATAATAACAACAGTATACCTGACCATTACTTCAATGATATTTGCGGAAGAGATAAAGGGTAAAGAAAATATTCCTTCGATTGTTAGAGAAAAGAAAATCACATTCACGCACCGATTAAGTAAAAAATTGGTCCTGAGCTAAAATTTGACATTTATGGAAAGTTTAAAAATTGTTATCTAAAAAAAGGCCACATCAATGAAAAATAAAATTCAATTACTGTTAATGCTATTGATAATTGTCATCTTTTCATTTCCATCTATCTGTTTTTCTGAATTGAAAACGGTGGAAGGTGAATACTGTGATGTTTATTTGGGTGACTTAAAAAACAAGAAGGAACTTAATGAGTTCAGGCAAACTGTTAAAAATATGTCAATAAAAGATGGCATCCTCAAACTGGTTGAAAAACCGTGGCATGAATACGCAAAGAATGAATATTATCTATACGTCATAAACAATTATTTGGAAAAAGTAGTGGTTTTGAAACATTCGGAGAAAAGTAGAAAAATCTGTTACAAGGTAAGAATTACGGCAGACGCAGAAGTAATAAATAAATATCTTAGTCAAGTTACAGGTTCAATCATACCTGAAGGTTATGAGATAGTTAAACCATGGATTATTGACGTTAATAATGTTCTGAAAAACAAAAGTGACAAAATCAATATAGGTCTAATCGTTGAAACTAAAATCCCAGGCATAGATTCATTACAGAAAGAAAAGTTAGGGAATGAACAGGAAGAAGAGATTTATGAGATGACCAAATGGAAAGAGAACAATGACAAATACAAATATCTTGATAGGAGACATTTAAATAAAGTTTTAGAGGAACAGAAACTTTCATCATCTGGACTGACGGATAGTGATACTGTCAAGATAGGTAAACTTTTAAACTTGGATATAATTGTTCTAAGATTGATTTATAAAGATAGTCGGGTAACAAAAGTCCTGAAAGTAGATACAGGAGAGGTCTTGTTATTCAAGACTTATGAAGGAAAGATTAAAGAGACAGGAACTTCGGGTAAGGAACCGAACCCCGATATATGGGAGTGTTTTGGAGAGAATTGGTATTACAATAAAGCAAACATGACTAAATCATCTAACATTATATCCGTTTGGACTTACAATGTCGTGACTGATGATGAAAAGAAAGAATCCATGGAGACGAAAAAGAAATATAATCTAGATAATTTCTTAAAATACCAAAATTATGAACACAATGTTACTTTGATGGAAATTGATTGTAAGAATAAAGTGATTAGATTTAAAAAACATATAACTTATGATGATAAGGGATATGCCTTAGATGATTTCATCTATGACAACCCCAACTGGGACGGTATTATCCCCGGTAGTGTGGGTGAAGTATTGTATCGAGAACTTTGTGTTACCAAAAAGAAATCATCTAAAAAGAAAAAGTGATTTGGTAGAAATAAAAATAAAGAATATTTATGTTGCCGTGAAATACCCAGTGTTATATTTTATTTAATTTTAAACATTATTTTAGTTTTTATATTTCTTAGAAAGAGTATAAAGATAACAAAATTTTCGGGAATTACCGGTCAAAGAATATTAATCGTTGAACGTTATGCAGTCATAAAGAATAGCACCCACAAACAAAAGGTATAAAGATGCAAAGCAGATATAAAAGGTTAGAACAATCACCGATGTGGTGGTATGACAAGGCATCTGACTTACATGCATCAGCGGGTGTTTTGTGGTTCAGTATGGATGATAAAAACAGAGATACTATTAGAGACCAAATAGGTTTTTCCCATGGTTTTGATTTACGTGTTGCCTGCTCGTCAGTATGCTATATGCTTTGGGGGTTAAGTTTCGAGTTACTATTTAAAAGCTTACTTGTTGTATATAAAATTAAAGTGCCCCCACCAAACACTCATAATCTTTGTGATTTAGCAGAAAAAGGAATTTTTCAATTATCCAAAGAAGAGAAAGAAGTTTTAAACATCTTATCGTTATACATAGTATGGCAAGGCAAATATCCTATACCTTTGAAAGAAAAAGATTTTAATGGAGCAAAGGCATTAGGGGGTTTAACTTTAAGAAAATATAATAAAGCTCTCAGCTGGAACAATCTAAATACTATCTGGAATAGAGCAAGTTCCCTATATTTTGATGAATATAATAAATTGAATGCCTAACCATCAAATTCACTCGATTGCTACCAACGAACTAGTATACACCTGTCCTTGCCCCGCTGTGGTAACAACGGGTGATTTTTGTCGTTAAACCTTTCAATTGGAAAGAAACACATTACCAAATATAACGATATTGCAATATTGGTAGGTGAAGAAATCGCTTTTATATTTTCTTAAAAAAACGGTATTTTTTAAGAAAAAGTGTATTTTCTAAACTATGATGCGTATTCCGACGCAAGTCGCCACTCGATTCCGATTCATTGCGCCACCTGATTCCGATTTAAGTCGCCACCCCATTCCGGGGGAAGTCGCCACCGGATTCCGAAGCATTCCGCCACCCCCTGGACGGCGTGGAAAGGACGCTGGATAAACTTGATGAAAGCCGCTAAAGCCCCGTGACAAAAACGGAGGCGGTTATGGCGGCGGAAAGGTTATCCATGCGCACGATACGAGAGGTTTTACGATTAAAATGGGAGAAGCATCTCCCCAACAAAAGGATTGCCGAGAGCTGCAACATTGCCCGCAGTACGGTCAGAGATTACTTATCCCGCGCTTCTGAGGCCGGTTTATCCTGGCCATTGCCGCCTGAGCTTGACGACAGCCTTTTGGAACAGATGATATTTACAGTCCCATCAGCGCCGGTGATGGACAGGCGGGGCCTGCCGTCCTCGGAATATATCCGCAAAGAACTGACCCGGAAAGGCGTTACCTTAAGGCTTTTGTGGCTGGAGTATAAACAGGCCAATCCCGACGGATATCAATACAGCCAGTTCTGCCTTCTATACCACCAATGGCTGGACAAGACGGATGTTTCTTTGCGCCAGACCCACCGGGCCGGAGAGAAACTCTTTATTGACTATGCAGGCCAGACGATTCCGGTAACGGATCCAGTGACAGGGAAAACCCGCGATGCCTGGCTTTTTGTGGCCATTTTGGGCGCCAGCTGCTTTACCTTTGCCTGGGCGTCTTTCTCCCAGGACATTCCCTCCTGGATTGAGGCGCATGTCCAGGCGTTTCGATTCTTTGGAGGTGTTCCAGAGATTTTGGTGCCGGACAATCTCAAATCCGGCGTTACCAAACCCAATTACTACGAGCCGGACATCAACCCCACTTATCAGGAGATGGCCCGCCATTACGGCGCCGTCGTCATCCCGGCCCGGGTGCGCAAACCCAAAGACAAAGCCAAGGTGGAATCCGCCGTTCAGATCGCCGAGCGTTCGATTCTGGCGGCGCTGCGCAATCATGCCTTCTTCAGCATAACGGAAGTGAATACGGCCATTGACGAAAAGCTTGACGAACTGAACAATCGCAAGTTTCAAAAGATGGACGCCACGAGAAAGACCCTGTTTGAGACCATCGATCAACCGGCTCTGAAACCGCTGCCTACCACCCCCTACGAGTATGCTCGATGGAAGAAAGCGCGGGTCAATATCGATTATCACATCGATGTGGACGGCCATTACTACAGCGTTCCATATCAACTGGCCAAACAGCAGGTGGATGTCCGGATCACCCAAGCCATGATCGAAATCCTGTATAAAAACAAACGGGTTGCCGTTCATGTCTATGATTCCCGCCAGGGAAGACATACCACCATCACGGAGCACATGCCCAAATCCCATCAGAAATACCTGGAATGGACGCCCTCAAGGCTGGTTTCCTGGGCCGGTCAAAACGGTCCGCAAACCAAGGCGCTGGTGACCTGCATTATGGAGAACCGGACGCATCCCGAACAAGGTTTCCGCTCCTGCCTGGGCATTATGAGGCTGGCCAAAAAGTATTCGCCCGAACGACTGGAAGCCGCCTGCGCCCGCGCGCTGCTCATCAGAGCCTACAGCTATAAAAGCGTCGAATCGATCCTCAAAAGCAAGCTGGACACTCAGGATTTAAGGGACTTATCCGCACTGTCCCCGGACAAACCGATCCTCCATGAGAATCTCCGGGGGAAAGAGTATTATCTGGCCCGGGAGGTGTTTCATGCTTAATCAGCAGACGATCGATAAACTCCATACGATGAAGCTGATCGGCATGGCGCAGGCCTTTACCGATCAACTCCATCAGCCGGATATGGATCGGCTCTCTTTTGCCGAACGTTTCGGTCTCATTGTGGAGAGTCAATGGACTTGGAAAGAAGACAACCGGATGTCCCGTTATCTGAAAAACGCCAGGCTGAAGCTTAACGCCTGTGTCGAAGATATTGACTTTAAAACCAACCGGGGGCTGGATCAATCCGTCATGATGAAGCTGGTCTCCTGCGATTGGATCAAGCGGCATCAGAATGTGATCATCAGTGGCCCGACCGGCGTCGGAAAAACCTATCTGGCCTGTGCCTTAACGAACAAAGCCTGTCGGGAAGGGTATCGCGCTCTTTACCTGCGCGCCCCGAAGTTTGCCTACCAGATGGCCCTGGCCCGGGTAGACGGCAGCTATGGAAAAACAATCTCACAATTATCCAAAGCGCAGATCCTGGTGATTGACGATCTGGGACTGGCGCCCATGACTGATCCTGAACGAAGGGACTTGCTGGAGGTCATTGAGGAACGGCACGGCCACGCTTCCACCATCGTCACCAGTCAGTTGCCGGTGGAACACTGGCATGAACAAATCGGCGATCCGACGGTGGCCGACGCCATCCTGGATCGTCTGGTGCATAATGCTCACAAAATAAATCTGAAAGGAGGATCGCTTCGAAAAAAATATGCCGACTTGACACCGAAGAGTAAGTTATGACAAACAACCAAAAACCAGCGTCGCTTCGCTCCGACCCCGGAGTGGCGACATGATTCGGAACAGGGTGGCGACTTCCATCGGAATCGCATGGCACTTTCCTTCGGAATCAGGTGGCGAAATCAGCGGAATAGGCACGTATGCGCTGTATCGCCATCCTTTGGCCGCCGGATCATCAGGAAACAAACTGAGGCTCTTGCCGGGAGGCTCCCGATCTGAGATAGACTGCCGTATCACAATGATACGACGTGCCTTTTCCCAGCCGGCTGCCTGATACTCGATGTCCACAATCTCTATCCCCGGCTTCAATGCCCACCAACTCCTTGCACGACAAATCGTCCGCTGCAGGGGATGGGTCAGCTTCGCGGCAACCACATAGGGAATATGCTTCATCTCCAGTGTCGAGAGAAAGGCATCGTCAAAAAATCCACTGTCGGCCCGCAAAAGCCCCACCGTCTTACCCGCCAAGTGGGCAAGGGTGGATTCAAGAAATTGCAAAACGTTGTTCGCACTGTGCACATTCCCGGGACGAAGCCAGAAGTTGGCAACCAGCTGAAAATCAGCAATAAACGCCAAAAGCGGATGATGGCTCGACCGTCCGCGCCGGCCAGGATTGTAGCCGCGACAGGCGCCCTCCTGTTGCCCGTTACGGGTTATCACTGTCGAATCAAGGTCAAGGGTGACACACTTCATCGAGGGAAGCTTGCTAAACAACCAACGATACGTGTTCCCCTGCACACGCTCATTCGTCAGCATATCAAACCGCCTGAAAAGACGCATGATTGCCTTGAACTCGGCGGCGCAAGACCACCCAAAAAGACGACACAAAACATTATCCAAACGAACCATCTCCGCATGGGCAAACCGGCAGGCCCCACACCAGATCGATACGATGAACTGCTCCATCAGCTGGCAGGGGGCATATCCACGGTTTGATGAAGACTCCGGTACGCCAAACTCCGGAAACGCTTGCCGGAATTGTAGACGGTCAAGCATCTGCTTCATCAACGCCAGTCCGCCCCATGCCGTAATCTCTCTGTCCGAAAATCCGACCGTAAAACCGTTGCCCTGAAGCTGTCGTGCCATCTTCTCTCCCAATAACATGCTGAAATCAAAAACGTATCTCTAATGGTTTCCATTAGAACATGTTATGGCTACTCTCGCAACCGCTATCGCTGTCTCCTCAATAAAATGCCTAAAATCTCCTAATGGAAAATCTGGGTTTAAAGTACGTATAAATAAAAGCTCAACCCGTCGCTACAGTCGATCGCAGCCAACTGGGCTGACCGGCTCAGCTTTTCTTTGCACCTTTCAAACCGTAATTTACATGATCAAGATTTTTGAAAGTCATTTGGTAGGTGAAACTTTTTCTGAGATAAAACTTCATTAGACGGTTTCTGTCAATTCAAACATAGGCCGAGACAATAAAGTCGATAAACTTGTTGCGTATGGTTTCAGGGAACTAATAATTCAGATCGGTCGGTCGGCCCTCCCCACTACCCCATTTGATTTTTGGAATCGCGGAAATAAAAAAACCATGACGTTTTTCAACCTGTTTCTTATCCCGAGGAGTCATTATCGCGGCAATTTTTACAGTGCAAAGAAAAAGGGCTTATGCGATCATTGCCTAAGCCCTTGATTTTACTGGCGCGCCCACCTGGATTCGAACCAGGGGCATCCAGATTCGTAGTCTGGCGCTCTATCCAGCTGAGCCATGGGCGCGTTTTTTTCAAAAGAACGATGGAGGCCTATAGCACATTATCCGCCTGATGCAAAATGAAAATGTTCGGTTCGGGTTGGACGGAAGTCAGTCTTTGCTCTTCAATGTTTTTTCAATGTCGTCGATCACATTCCGCAGGTCTTCTTCCCTTTCGATAACGAGAGTCGTGTCGTCGGAGACGCCGGTCTGTCCGGCCGTTCCCTTGGGGCCGGCCGTTTTCCTGACCCGGTTGACCTGCCAGGAATCGCCCGACGTGTCCACCAGCCAGTTGTTGAGGTCAAACTGGAGGCTTCGGACGTGGGGCAGGGCGGCCAGCTCGCGGGCGATGTTTTCGACTTCCTGTGCGGAGAAATCTCCGTTGGGCCGGACCAGATCCCCGCTCAGATAGACCGTACTGCCCATAAAGGAGTACTCTATTCGGGCCAGATCCGCATCGTGCCGCGTGATGACGATTCTCACGTTGCGGTTGACTTCATACCGGGATACCGGATCATCCTGTCGCATGCGCCACCTTCACTTGACGGCTAAATACCTCATAAGAAGGACCGCTTGTCAAGGGCGGAATGAGCGCGGGAAGGGGCGCCGACACTTCGGATTTGATTTTGAAGAGACATTCGTGTACAAAAAATCATCTTGCCGGGAGATCTGAAACCGAGAATGGATAAAACTGTCACCGAACATGACCTGAACCAACCCGTCGTCCAATACGCTTCGGATGATTTCGTCGCACTGCGGGCGCGACGCTCCGTGGCGGACGCGCTCGAATGCATCCGTTCGTCGCAGACGCAGAGCGCGATTCTTTATTTCTATGTAGTGGATGACGAGGACCGGCTGGTCGGCGTCGTTCCGACCCGCAGGCTTTTGACGTCATCGCTTGACGCTTCCGTGGAATCCATCATGACCGAAAGCCTTGTGTCGGTCCCGGACAACGCCAATTTGCTGGAAGCGCTGGAGTTTTTTATTCTCTACAAATTTCTGGCCTTTCCCGTGGTCGATGCCGAGAGGAAAATTCTGGGGGTCATCGACGTCAATCTTTTCACGCAGGAAATGATCGATATGGAGGAGCGCGAACAGGTCCACAGCATATTCGACACACTGGGCGTCAGCGTCGCGGAAATGAGGGACCGGTCTCCTTTCAGCGTTTTTCGAAGGCGCTTTCCCTGGCTTCTGGCGACGATCGCCAGCGGCACGGTCTGCGCGCTGCTGGTCGGATTTTTCGAAGCCACGCTGGCTGAGAGCCTGATCCTGGCTTTTTTCCTGACGCTGGTGCTGGGGCTGGGCGAAAGTGTTTCGATGCAGACGATGGCCATCACCGTTCATTTCATGCATCACCGCTCGGCGCAGTCGGGCTGGTATATCGAAGTGCTGCGCCGGGAACTGGTGCGAACGCTGCTTTTGGCCCTCGCCTGCGGTGTGATCGTGGGCTTGATCGCCTGGCTCTGGCGCGGCGAAGCGGCGGTGGCCCTGGTCATCGGCTTCGGCATTTTCCTGTCGCTTCTTCTGGCCGGCTTCATCGGCGTCAGCGTTCCTTCTTTTCTGCACAGAATGAAGCTGGATTTGCGGGTGGCCTCCGGACCGCTCACGCTGGCGCTGGCCGATATCTGCACGGTTGTTACTTATTTCTCCCTGGCGACAAAGATCCTCTTGCCTTAATCGAAAATCTTCGAATAATCCGGTTTGCGGCGCTCAAAGAAAGCGGCAAAGGCTTCCTTGGCCGCCGGCGCTTTAAGCATGGCGCTGAAATATTTTCCTTCTTCCTGAATTTGGGAGACGACCGCTTCCTGATCGCGAAACTTCATCAGCTGCTTGGTGATCCGCAGGGAGGACGGGGGCAGGGCGGCGAGCTTTGCCGCCTGCGCATAGGCGTAGGGCATTAACTCTTCGGGCGGCAAAACTTTGTTGACCAGGCCCATGTCGAAAGCTTCGCGCGCCGAAAAAGATTCGCCGAAAAACAGAAGCTCCGCGGCGCGCTGATAGCCGACGATTTGGGGCAAAAGAAGGCTGGATCCGAATTCCGGGCACAGCCCAAGCTTGGCGAAGGGCATGGAAAATTTTGCGTTTTCCGCCGCATAGACCTGATCGCAATGCAGCAGCATGGTCGTCCCGATGCCGATGGCCGCGCCCGCCACGGCGGCGATCACCGGTTTTTTCGCCAGACATAAGTTGGCGATGAAGCGGGCGACCGGCCGGTCTTCCACCTCTTCGGGGTTGTTCATAAAATCTTCCAGGTCGTTGCCCGCCGTGTAGATATCCGGTTTGCCGCAAAACAACAGCGTCCGGACGCCTCGATCTTCCTCCCCGTCCTGAATCGCGTCCGCCATCTGCTGGTACATGGCGGCCGTGATGGAGTTTTTCTTGTCCGGCCGGTTGAATTCGATGGTCAGGATTCCGTTTTGTTTTCTGGTTTCAATGTCCATTTTTGCTCCTTTAGGGTTTGAAAAAATGATGCCGACTAAGATCCGTTGGCGGGGTTTCCTTCCAGCTTCTTCAGCCCCAGGTCGATCGCGCTGTGGCTGCCGAAAAGAATCAGCTGGTCCTCCGCCTCGAAAACAAAATCGCCGGGTGGATTCGTGATGGTCTGGTTTTTGCGGATGATGTTGATGATCATCGCGCCGGTTTCCGCCTTCAGGTTGACCTCGCGGATGCTTTTGCCGATCGTCGGGTTGCCGGGGGCGATGTAGCAGGTCTCGATGGTGCCCTGTGCCAGGATCTGGCCGATCTGGTCGAAGGCCTCCTGGGTGTAGCGCACTTCGCGCAAAATGCCGTAGGATTTGTTCCGAATGATGTTGCCCTGCGCCAGCACGATGCTGTTGGGAATGTGAAACATCTTGAGGACGCGGCTGAAGATCTGAATGGAGGTCTCGAATTCCTCGGGGATGACGTCGTCGGCGCCGAGCGCCAGCAGTTCCTCGATGTCCGCAAGGTATTTTGTCCGGACGATCACGTGCAGCTTCGGATTGAGGCTTTTGGCGTTGGACAGGCAGTTTTTCGTGAGAAAACGGTCGGAAATGGCGATGACCATGACGCGTGCCTTCTCCACGCCGGCGCGCCGCAGAATTTCCACGTTGGATGCGTCTCCCCAGATCGCGTTTGCATCCCCGCCGTTTTTCGCCTTTTTGATTTTCTGGAAATTCAGATCGATCATCGCGTAGTGAATGGCGGTGTTTTTCAGCACCCTGGCCAGGTTTCTGCCGTTGAGCCCCATTCCGCAGATGATCACGTGGTTGAAAAGGGAAACGCTGCCGGCCGCAACGGCGTCGGGTTGACCGGGATGCGGGAGTTTCTTGCGGTTGAGCAGAAAATAGGTCAGCGACGCCAGAAGGGGGGTGAAGATAAAGGTCAGGACGGAGGCGCCGATGAAGGTCTGATAAATGCCATCGGAAATAATCTGGCTTCGGTAGCCCTGTGAGGCCAGAACAAAGGAAAATTCGCCGATCTGGGACAGCAGAACACCGCACAGAAGCGCGCTTCGCAAAGGATACTTCATCAGGGCGACAAGGCTCACCACCACGGCAAACTTGATGAGGATGATCCCCAGAGAGGCAAGCAGGATGGGTCCGGGATGGGCCTTGAGAAAATCCAGATTGAGAATCATGCCGAACGATACAAAAAACACGGACAGGAAGACGTCCCGAAAGGGACTGACATCGCTGATGATCTGGTGCGTGAAATCCGTGTCGGAAAGGGCCAGTCCGGCCAGAAACGCGCCGATGGCGAGCGACAGACCCAGCGATTCCGTGATCCAGGCGATGCCCATCGTGATGACCACGGAAGCGATCACCAGTACGTCGCGCATGTTCATATTGACCAGGCGCTCCAGGGCAACCGGGATCACGTAGCGCGCCGCGACCAGAATCACGACGATGATCAGTACGGACTTGAAAAGCTTCCAGAGAATCATGAGGGCGTCCGGACCGCTGCCGGCGGCCAGAAAGGGGATCATCAGCATCATCGGTACGACCATGATGTCCTGAAACAAAATGACGCCCACGGAAATTCGCCCCTGCGGCGACGATTCGTCGTCCCGGTCCTTGAGGATTTTCAGGATCAGGGCCGACGAGCTGTGGACCAGCAGAAAGCCGATCAGGACGGACTGGCTGACGCTGAGCTGCATGGTTAGCCCGACGAGCAGGCCGATGATAAAGGTGCACAGAAGCTGCAGGCCGCCCGTGAGGAGAATCTCGGAGAGGTGCTTCAAAAACCGGGAAAGCCGGATTTCAATGCCGATGGTGAACATCAGAAAGGCGACGCCGATGTCCGCCATGAGCGAAATGCCGGCGATGTCGTCGATCAGTTTCAGACCGAAAGGCCCGATCAGAATGCCGGTGATGAGAAAGCCGATGATGGAAGGAATCTTAATCTTATTAAATACATAGATGACCGGAATGGAGAAGCCTAAAATAATGATCAGTTGGTGAAAAAACTTCAGTCCGTCCACGGGCCTTTCCGATCGTTGAAGGGAATTTGCTTTACGGTTCTGTTTATCACTGATCGGAAAAATTTTCCAAAAAAACATCGCCGGAGCGCTGATTTTGATTGACAAAACGAACTCGGGAAATTATTATGCTGCAAAATTCGTTATTTAATGGTGCGGATTATGACCGTTCAGCGAGCCATCATCATTAGCAGAATAATTATTCGCTTCCCCCGAGGAGGCCTGGCCGTGGAATAGCTGAAATTTACGCTCAGCAGGAATTCAAATCCGCTGCCAGGGAAACCGGGCAGCGGATTTTTTTATGGGAAAGAGAGGAAGCCATGACGCAAAACAGGATTTTAATTTACGACACAACGCTCCGCGACGGCACGCAGGGAGAGCAGGTCACCTTTTCCGCCGAAGAAAAGCTGAGGATCGCCCGCCGGCTCGATGATGTCCATTTTCACTACATTGAAGGCGGCTGGCCCGGCTCCAATCCCAAAGACATGCGCTTTTTTGAAATGGCCAAAACCGTCAAGTTTAAAAATGCGAAATTAACCGCGTTCAGCTCGACACGAAAGCCGCGCATTCGGCCCGATGCCTGCCCGAACCTCAAAGCGCTGATTCGGGCCGAAACACCGGCCGTGGCGATTTTCGGCAAGGCCTGGGATCTGCAGGTTGCCGATATTCTGAAAGTTTCCCTGGATGAGAATCTGTCCATGATCCGGGACTCCATTGCCTACATGAAGGCCAGGGGAAAAGAGGTGCTTTTTGACGCGGAGCATTTTTTTGACGGCTATAAAAACAATCCCCGGTATGCCCTTCAGGTGGTCAAGACCGCTCTCGACGCGGGCGCGGACAGGATCATTTTCTGCGATACGAACGGCGGTGCCATGCCGCATGAAGTGAGCGCCGTTCTGGGAAAAGTCTCCGCCCTGGTGCCGATGGAAATGTCCGGCATTCACGCCCACAATGATTGCGGCCTGGCCGTCGCCAATTCTCTTGCGGCGGTTCGGGAAGGCGTGAGAATCGTTCAGGGAACGGTCAACGGCTATGGCGAGCGGTGCGGAAACGCGGACCTGACCTCCGTGATCGCCAATCTGCAGCTCAAAATGAAAATGCGCTGCCTGCCGGTGGCTTCGATCCGGCAGTTGACGAACCTTTCGCTGTATGTCAGCGACGTGGCCAATATTCCTCCCCTGATGTCCAGACCGTTTGTGGGGAGGAGCGCTTTTGCGCACAAGGGAGGCGTCCATGTCAGCGCCGTAACGAAAAATTCGGCGGCCTACGAGCACATGCCGCCGGAGCTGGTCGGGAACAGCCGGCGCGTGCTGGTCTCCGACATGGCCGGCAAAAGCAATATCGCTTACAAGGCCAAAGCCCTGGGCATCGATCTGAATACCAAAAACGCGCTGGGCAAGGTGGTGCGCGAGGTCAAACTGATGGAGGACAAGGGGTATCAGTTCGACGCGGCCGACGGGTCGCTGTCGGTTCTGATGAAGAAGGCGATCGGCCAGTTTGTGGAGCCCTTCACGCTGGAGTGCTTC
>Ga0209606_1002297_pt1 | contig 21477 bp, 16 predicted proteins | sample AD_UKC057_MetaG_FD_184412 | JGI IMG/M metagenome (GOLD analysis project Ga0209606, IMG submission 184412) | Active sludge microbial communities of municipal wastewater-treating anaerobic digesters from USA - AD_UKC057_MetaG (SPAdes) (version 2) | ecosystem: Engineered > Bioreactor > Anaerobic >...
CGGCATGATGCCGCACCCCGAGGCGTTCGTCGAGCGCACCAATCATCCCACATGGACCCGCTCCGACCTGCCGAAGGAGGGCGCGGGCTTGAGACTCTTCCGCAACGCGGTGGAATACGCGAAAGCCAATCTGGCTTAAAATCGGGGGACATGTACCAAGCGCCGTCTCCGGCGCGACTACGTGTCCCCCGATTTCAAGCGCGTCCCCCGATTCCAAGCGCCGTCTCCGGCGCGACTACGTGTCCCCCGATTTCAAGCGCGTCCCCCGATTCCAAGCGCCGTCCCCGGCGCGACTACGTGTCCCCCGATTTCAAGCGCGTCCCCCGATTCCAGGCGCGTCCCCCGATTCCAAGCACCGTCCCCGGCGCGACTACGTGTCCCCCGATTTCAAGCCTTACGCTCCTGCCACGATCTCCTGTTTCGGCAGGGTTCGTTTGATTTCGCCCACCCGATACCCGAATCCGGGACCCGACACCGTCGACAAGTCCAAGCATCCACCGCGGCGCCGGTACAATCCGGGATGCACGTGCTGCTCGGGAAGAGACGCCTCCGGATAGAACTGCATGCTGTTGGTCTCGACCCCCATGATCGTTCCCGCATGCGCTGCCAGAAGCACGTGAGAGACCTGCGCAAGCATGGGGTTCGTCAGGTCCTGCACCATCAAAGTCATGCCGTGGGCTTTGGCCCAGCACAGACTCAACAGCGCCCCCGTCTGGGTCTTGCACGTCTTGAGCGCCACGCCGGTCCACCCCAGACCCCGCCCCAGGCGCACCAGCCGCCAGTCGTGGGCGCTTTCGTCCATAAACAGCGGTTTTCGGGCCGACACGCTGTGCACGTCGATGCGGTTCTCCTCCAGGTCGTACGGAAACGGCTGTTCGACGTACAGGATCTTCCCGTAGATGCGAGGATATTCCCGCATCAGCCGGTCCAGGATGCCGTTCACGTAGTCCGGGTCGGTTACCGTGCAATTGAAGTCGGCCGTCAGCCAGTCCACGTCGTTCCGTACTGCAATTCCGCCGACTTTAACCAGCCGGTCGTAGTCCCAGGCCGCGTCGTTGCCGCGAAGTTTTACTTTCAGACAGTTCAGTCCATCCCGTTCGATCCAATCCGTCAGAAGCACCGGATACCCGTCGTCGGGTTCCTTGCCGGTCAATTCGCTTTCATCGAGGGGATCCACCCCCCCCACCAGGTGCCACGCGGGCAGCGTATCGGGCCGCGGCAGACTGAAGAAATCCGCCGGGTACTTATCTCTAAACGAGACTTCGCATCCTTCTGCCGGCGCCAGGAAATGGGAGAGGTCACGGTTCATATAGCCCCGGTTGTAGGTTTCATAAATGGGCGTCCGGTTTAGAATCCCGTAAGCATCATGCAGGGCGACATCAAAGGCCGAGCAGCACACCAGTGCCGCCAGCCACGGCATGGGGTCCCTGCCCTGCCGCCCGCTGTTCAACTCACCAAGGATTTCCCGCAACCGCGTCTCCAGGAACGCGTGCCCGATTTCCATGGGATGCCCCATCACCTCGAAACCCGCCCAAGCCGTTGTGAGCCGGCGGCACATTTCCTTAAGCGCATTCTCGCGCTCTTCGTAGGAGAGGCTGCTGGGCCAGACCCACGTGACGCTCAATGGCGTTTCGCCCCAGCCTTCCGCGCACTTTCCCTCCGCATTCTCGACGCGCACCCGAACCCGCGCACACGTGACATGGGTCAGGGTCTCTCTCCCGAACTTCAGCGGGACCCGCGTCTCCACGGGCAGAAAATACAGCGCAGCGCCCCTGCATCGAACATCGGTGCCCTTCGACATATCAGATACTCCCCATCAGCGATGGAACTTTCCTCTCTTGCGCCAATCCGGCCCCCATGCCCCGCCATTGTACCGGCACAACAAACGCCATGCCAATGAGCGCGCCACCCTCGCCTCTTTCCTCTCGTCCATTGACACTCGCCGGAGTCACTCCCCTGCACCCTCTGAATACCTTAAGCCGTTCCGGGTCTCCTTGACTGGCTTCGCCAAAACGCGTATAGGAAGGGACTCGAGGGCTCTTGCGGCCCATTTTCGCAGCCATACCGCAACATCTTACGGAAAGGTTTCAAGATGACACGCGTCATTTGCGCAGGCATCCTCGTAGCAGCCACGATGAAAGCGGGAGCGGCCCACGCGGCAACGCTTTCGGTCGAGGACTTCACGTTCGAGGGGCCCCTGGGCTCACAGGGAGCCACCATCGAACGGGTGGCGGAAAACCACTTCAAAGTCTCCCTTGGTGCCGCGCCCGGCCACCCTGACTGGAACAACCGCCCGCAGTTCACCATCCTGCGCAACGCAAAGGGCAATAATCTCCGTCTCGATGTCGTGTTCGACGGCGGGCCCGACTACTACTTCAATGAATATGCCTTTTCGTATTCGTACGACAACGAGACATGGCATCCCGTCCACTGGCAGAACGGCCCTAAGGTTGACAAGCAGCGCGACACACTCATCTTCCCCGTATTCGAACAGGACGTCGTGTATGTGGGCCACCAGGTGCCCATGTCGTACGAAAAACTCTCCGAACTCGTCGCAAACTGGGGGAAGAGCCCCTTCGTAAAAGTCCATATACTTGGCAAATCCATCGAGGGGCGCGATCTTTTCCGTCTGGAAATCACTGACCCCGCGAGCAGCGTGCCCCGCGAAAAACGCTGGGTACATTACTTCGCCAACCAGCATCCCGGAGAACATAACTCGCAGTGGCGCATGGCCGGTATGATCGACTGGATGCTCAGCGATGCCGCCGCGGCTTTCCGCCAGCGCACCATCTGCCATTTCGTGCCCATGATGAGCCCCGACGCCCCGTCAAAGGGGTGGTACCGCGTCAACGCCGAGGGATACGACATGAACCGCACCTACCGCCATACCGGCGCCGATAACGAGAAGCAGGCCCACGAGGCCTGCATCGTGCAGAGCGACCTCGAAGTCCTTATGGCTTCGAACACTCCCCCTGTCACGGCATGGAGCATTCACACCTGGGGCGGCAAGACCGATCCCCGTATCATCGCGGGACCCGAAATGACCGAAGACAAGCTCGGCTCCTGGACCAAGTTCCGTGACCTTCTTGACAAATACGACGCCAACGACTTCGTTCGCACCCTCGAGGAATGGCCGCTGAAGGAAGCAAACGCGAACCAGTGGACCGAGGGCACGCACATGCAGTTCGGCATCACCACTATCCTCTGCGAAGGCGGCGGCGCCCTCTACACCAAGGAGGAAAACGTCGAGTCCGGCCAAGTACTCATGAAGGCCCTCGCGGACTACTACAGAGGCACGCGCGAGTAGCTTAGGCGCGGTTCGAGCCAGACCCTGCGGCAGCCCTGCCAGAAAGCCCTCGCGTGTAAGCGAGGGGCGCCAGTAGCGGAGGCTGTACCGGCAGCGCTGCGGCGCATCCGCATAGAAATCCAGCGTATCGGAAGGGGCATGAATAGTCTGCAAGCTCTTTCCGCGCGCGGCCTGTACCACGGGCCCCATTTTCTTCGCCAGGGCATCGACGCGCTCTGCCGCGCCGCCTCACCAGTGCATGTCCCACATATCGCAAATGAGGATGGCTGTCTGCGAGATGGGCAGTTCCTTTTCGACGATCGCCTCGGTCCATTCACCCGATTCCGCCAGCCGGGCGCGCACACGAAGCTTGAGGGTGCCTTCGGGCACATCCCGGCGGGGCGGAACAGGCAAGCCTGCCCGCGTGGAAGCAGCATCAGGACCGAATCGAGCCCATTCAGCTCACCGTCAGCGGCCACGCATCGAGCGTTTTCATCCGGCCCTCAGCTTCTTCCGCATACGCCCATACGCCCACACTGTTCTCACGTTCGGGGTAGGTGCGCGCCGTCACCCACGCGCGACCGCCCGAGAACGCCTCGACGACTGACCCGTCCACGAAGACTCGCAGGTCCACGGTTTCTCCCGGACACATTCCAAGCGGCGCCCGGTACAGGCCTGTGGCAACTTCGCCGCTCAGGCTCGAGCCGCGCGTGTCAATGCACAGCTCCTTTGCAGCACAATCGTAATAGACCAGCGTTCGCTCGGCCCGCTCGGGCGAGGCGCACACCACAAATCCCGCGCGGCCCCGCTCACGTGCCTCGATCCTGGCGTGCAACTCAAACTGGCGGCCGGTGACAACATCCAACGCAAGCTCGTCGCCGACTTTGAGCAACACCCCTTCCCGGTGCTCGCCGTTTTTGCGGAGCGGCTCCAGCTCGCGGGCAGGTTCCGCCAGCACCACGCCGTCAGAACCCAGGGTCAACACGCGCGGAAGCGATTGCACGCCCGACCAGCCCGCCGCTTCCTGGGCGGCGTCGCTGCGGCTTTCCCGCAGCCACGCGAACGCGATCCGCCGCCCTCCCGCATCCTGAAACGTTTGCGCCGCGTAATATGCCGGACCATGATCCAGCCGGCCGGCGTGCTCCACGGCGAGGCGCCCGTCCAAATACGCCCCAACGAAATAGAGCACCGTGCCCAGCGCCGAGACGAGCAGAACATGTTTGCCCCCCAGAGGAAAGAAACTCGGGCATTCCCACATTGCGCCGCTCTTGTCTTCTTTTCCGGTCAGCAGAGGATGCAGGTACTCCCACTCACGAAGGTCGGGCGACCGGTACAGAAGCGCAGCCCCGCCCTCCCGGGCGATCCCTGACCCGATGACGCAGCGCCAGCCGTCTTCCTCGCGCCATACGCACGGATCTCGAAATCCCGTGACATCCATGCCTTCAGGCGGATGCGCGATTACCGGGTTCCCGGCGAATTTCTCGAAGCTGCGCATGGCCGCGTCCCCGTTGGCAATGCACTGGACCTCGGGGGCGATGCCCGTATACATCAGGACCGGCTCGCCATTGTTGTCTACGGCGCAACCCGAGAAGACCCCCATCGCATCGCAACCTCCGGGAGTGGGCGCCAGGGCAAGCGGCAAGTGTTCCCAATGATACAGGTCCTTGCTGACCGCATGGCCCCAATGCATGTTGCCCCACAGTGCTCCGCCGGGATTGTGCTGGTAAAAGAGATGGTATTCACCCTGCCACTGGATAAGTCCGTTGGGATCGTTCATCCAGTGCTTCAACGGCTGGAAGTGATACCGTGTCCGGTGGGAATCTTCGCGCATGGGCATCTCCCGCTAAGCGGCGTTTCCAGGAACCCAGCCTACCACATTCAGCTAAGTTTCCGCTCAAACACGCCAGCGGGCCCGATGCGCAACAACGAAAAGCGCGGGCACGAGAACTCATGGTGCCCTCGTGCCCGTCAATGCATCTGACTCTGAGGCGGTTCGACCCGCCTTACGAAACATCCTATACAACACCTTGGTCGAGCATTGCATCCGCAACCTTGACGAACCCGGCGATGTTCGCGCCCACAACGTAGTTCCCCGCGAAGCCGTATTCCTCCGCGGCTTGGTAAGCCTGGTCGTGAACGGCATGCATGATCTCCTGCAGCCGCGCGTCAACTTCTTCTCGCGTCCAGCGCGTATGCTGAGAGTTTTGCGCCATCTCGAGTCCAGAAACCGCCACGCCGCCCGCATTTGCCGCCTTGCCCGGACCAAACAGGACGCCCTTCTCAAGAAAAACCTTGGTCCCTTCGAGGTTCGTGGGCATGTTTGCCCCCTCCGATACCACCTTGCAGCCGTTCTTGACCAAAGTCCTGGCATCGTTCCCATCGATCTCGTTCTGGGTCGCACTCGGGAACGCGCAATCGCATTTGATGTCCCAGGGCCGCACACCGTCGCGGTACTCCGCCCCGCGGAACTTGTCGGTATAGTCCTTGATGCGCCCGCGCCGGATATTCTTCAACTCCATCACGAACGCCAACTTCTCGGCCGAGATCCCAGCGGGGTCGTAAATGGTGCCATTCGAGTCACTTAACGATACTGGTTTCGCGCCGAGCTGATTGAGTTTCTCGACTGTATACTGGGCAACGTTGCCCGACCCCGACACCGTGCATGCCTTGCCGCTCAAGTCTTCGCCCGTCGTTGCGAGCATATTTTGCGCAAAATAGACCGCGCCGTATCCCGTGGCCTCCGGCCGAATGAGCGAGCCGCCCCAATTCAGGCCTTTCCCGGTCAGAACTCCCGTGAATTCGTTCCGGAGACGCTTGTACTGGCCGAAAAGGTACCCGATCTCGCGCCCGCCAACACCAATATCGCCCGCCGGCACATCGGTATCGGGGCCAATGTGGCGTTGCAGCTCCGTCATGAACGACTGGCAAAAACGCATCACCTCCTGGTCCGACTTGCCCTTGGGATCGAAGTCCGAGCCGCCTTTTCCGCCGCCCATCGGGAGCGTGGTCAGCGAATTCTTGAAGACTTGCTCGAATGCGAGGAATTTCAGAATGCCCAGATACACGGTGGGATGGAAGCGCAGACCGCCTTTGTACGGGCCAATGGCGCTGTTGAATTCAATGCGGAAACCACGGTGTATCTGCACGTTGTTCCGGTCATCCAGCCACGGCACACGAAACATAATCACCCGCTCCGGTTCCGTCAAGCGTTCCAGAATCCGGTTCTCCTGGTATTCCGGATGGCGGGTGAGCACCGGGTCAAGCGACTCGAGAACTTCCTGTACGGCCTGATGAAACTCAGGCTCTCCAGGATTGCGCTTCTTCACAAGTTCGAGAACATCGGTTACGTAAGACACGAGACCCTCCTCCTGAACGTGATTCTCCGTTACGATGATGCGACCTTGCAGACACCCGTCCGAGCGGCTCCGTAGCCCAGAATTCGGGGATAAGGCCCCGCGCAAGTCGCGGGATTCTAAGGTTGCCAAACGCACTTTTCAAGTTTTTTTTACCGCAGGTTGTTGGGGCGGCGGACCCCATCTTTCGCCATACGCCAGCCGCCCCGCACACACAATATCCCCAGGTGTTCCGTGTTACTCGTAGCTGAGCGCCTCAATCGGGTCCATCGCCGCGGCGCGGCGCGCGGGATAGAAGCCGAAAAAGATGCCCACGCTTACGGAAAACGTCAATGCCAACACAATACTGACCGTGCTGACGACGGTAGGGAACCCGCTTACGAGGGTGCCCACCTTTGCGCCGCTCACCCCAACAAAGATGCCGATGAATCCGCCCAAGGTGCTCATCACAATCGCCTCGAGCAGAAATTGGACAAGAATATCCCGGTCTTTCGCGCCGATAGCCTTGCGTATGCCAATCTCGCGCGTGCGTTCCGTAACCGTCACGAGCATGATGTTCATGATCCCTATACCGCCGACCACGAGCGAGATCGCCGCAACCGCACTGAGCAACAAGGTAAATATCCCCGTCACCGACTGGGCAGCCTCCACCATTTCGGCCATGTTGGCGACGTGAAAATCGTTGTCCTGGTCGTTGCGCAGTTTGTGACGCCGCCGCAACAGGTTCTCGACCTTGGTTTGTACGGCTTCCTGGTCCGAATCCTCGCCAATCTGCAAATCGATCTCGTTGATGTAATCTGTTCCAAGGATCCGGTTCATAGCCGTCGTATAGGGGATCAGAGCCTGGTCGTCAAAACTGAAGGGGCCTTGGGCGCCTTTCCGCTCGAGCACGCCGACCACCGTGAAGACCACACCGTTCAGGCGGACTTCCGTGTTCACGGGGTCGGCATCTTCGCCGTAGAGGTCGGTGGTGAGGTCGGCGCCAAGCACGGCAACCTTCGCACGCCGGTCGATTTCACTTTCGGTGAACATACGCCCGCCAGCCAGTTTGAAATTCCGGATGCCCGGATAGGTCGTGGCAACGCCCATGATGGAGGCTTGCTTGTTCTCTCCAAAATACTTGAACTGCACCGACCCGCGGGCCACCGGAGATGCGAGAACCACATCGGACACCTCGTCCATGATCGATTTGGCGTCGTCCAGAAGAAGCGTCTGAACCGGACCACTGCGCACACCGCCCATCCTGAATTGACCCGGCATTACCATGATCAGATTGGACCCCAGTGCGGTCACCTGAGAAAGCACTTGCTTCTGCGCGCCCCTGCCTACAGCAAGCATGGCTATCACCGCCCCTACGCCGATGATGATACCAAGCATAGACAGGATGGAGCGCAGCTTGTTTGCAAGCAGACTGCGCAGCGCGACTTTCAGTGTCGTTATGAACAACATTCTCAGTTCTCTGCCGCCGCGCCGGAGGCTGCGTCGGCAATCCGGCCGTCGCGGAGGTGAATCTGTCGTTGACAATGAGCCGCAATACCCGCATCGTGCGTAACCATGATGACCGTGCGCCCTTCGGCATGCAGGGCATCAAAGAGCGCCATGATTTCCTGGCCCGTGCGCGTGTCCAAGTTGCCCGTCGGCTCGTCCGCAAGGAGAATCGCGGGGTCGGTGGCGATCGCGCGGGCAATAGCGACGCGTTGCCGTTGCCCGCCGGAAAGCTGGTTGGATTCGTGGTACACGCGATCACCCAGACCGACGGTCTCGAGTGCGTTTTGGGCCTTGGCACGCGCATCGCGCGCGCCACCGTACAATAAAGGAAGTTCCACGTTTTCGAGCGCGCTCATACGCGGCAGAAGGTTGAAGGTCTGGAACACAAAACCGATATAACGGTTGCGGATTTCGGCCAGCCGGTTGCCAGACAATCGAGCGACTGCCTCGCCCGCCAGCACATAATCCCCGGAATCCGCCTGTCCCAGGCAGCCCAAGATGTTCATCAGGGTGGATTTCCCACTGCCTGAGGGGCCTGTAATCGCCACCTTCTCCCCGCGTCTCATCGATAGTGTTACTCCGTCAAGAGCGCGCACGATGGTCTCACCCAGTGTAAAGGTCTTCACCAAGCCCGTTGTTTCGATTACGTTTTCCACGCGCCCTCCTACCGTCTGCCGCTCAAAGCCCGGCCAATGCCCATCATTGGAGGCGGACCGCCGGAATCCTGTTGGCGTTGCCATGACGTCCCGGCCGTGTCTGAGGCAATCAGGATTGCGTCCCCTTCTTTCAGGCCCGACGCAATCTCCACATGGCTGTCATTGCTCAACCCGATCTTTACGGTCACGGGAATCGGCGGAGCGCCCGGCGTCGGAGCGGGAGTCAAGACCGTCTTCTCCCCCCCGCGCCCCCGCACGGCTTCGGCGGGTACCAGCAAAGCGTCTTTACTCTCGGCAACCAGAATCTCGACATCGGCCGTCATTTCTGGAAGCAATTTGCTCTTGGCTTCGTCGAGAACCTCGATCTTGACGTCGAATGTGACGACGTTGGACACATTCTCGCCCTTGGTGGCTACGCGCACCACCTTGCCGTGAAGGCGCTCGTCCGGGAAGGAGTCCACCATGATAATCGCATCCTGGCCCGCTTCCACTTTGCCAATATCACTCTCATCCACCGATGCCGACACAAAGATCTGAGAGAGGTCGGAAAGCGTAAGCAGAGCCGTACCGCCGCTGACATTCATTGTGGGCGAGGCGATGATCTGCCCGATTTGAACCAGACGGTCGGAGATGACTCCCGAAATTGGCGCGTAAACCTGTGTTTCGCTCAGCCGCTGGCGCGCTTCCTCAAGCGCAATGGTGTATCTCTCCACATCCGCATCGGCCAGCCGGATGTCCTGGCGGGTTAACTCGAGGCGGGCTTCGTCGGTAGCGATCTTGTCCAGCCCGACGCGGGCCCGGCGCGTCTCGCTTTCAGCCTTTACCGCGGAGGCCTCGGCGCTCACAACTTCTTCGGGACTGGCATACTCCTTTTCAAGGAGCACAGCCATCCGCTTCGCCTTCTCGCGCAGGTCTTTCTCCGAAGCCTGGGCGGCCACGAGCGCCGCCTGCGATTCCTGCCGGGAGTTCTCGATGTCCATTTCCGCGACGGCAAGCGTCTGACGGGCTTGCGCCAGTTTTGCCTCGGCCGTCGCCAGCTGCACCTCGGCCTGCCTCACGTTGCGTTCCTCATCCACCGGATCCAGCTTGAGCAGCAGAGCGCCTTTTTCCACCCGGTCGCTGATGTCATAGGGCAATTCAACAATCGTGCCGTTCGCCTTGCATTTGATCTCGATATCGCGATTCGATTCGGCGAAGCCCGAACAGGAAACCTCTTCGCGGATCGGGCCTCGGGTCACGGCGGCCTGCGTATATTCGGGAACATCGCTTGCCGAGGCCGCCGCGGCGTTCGACCGCATCTTCATCGCGAACACGCCGCCGGCAATTGCCAACGCCAGCACCGCGACTATCAACCACTTTTTCATGACTCGTACTCCTCTTCAAGGTCCAGAGCGACCCCGCGGCGTGTCAACAAAGTGCCTTCCCGGGCATAGAGTGCCGTGACAGCCTGCAAATAGTGAACCCGCGCGGCGGCTTCGTCTACCTTGGCCTGAATGAAATCGCGGCGCACCTGCATTACGTTCAGGTTCGTGGAGCGGCCCAAGCGGAATTGCTCGGTTTCCACGGCGAGTTCTTCTTCCCGCATGGCCATTTCGTGTTGTGACGCGATAATCTGTTCGTGCTGCCGTTGGAGTTCCACCAGTGCCTTACGAATATCCGTTTCCACGGCCTGTTCGAGGTTACGCACGGCGGCAGCGGCCTGATCTTCCCGGTAAAGAGCGCTGCGGTGGCGCGCCTTTTCCCCGCGATTGCCGAGGGTCATGTCAAAGTTCAGTCCCACCGATACCTGGTCGAAAGTGTCCTCGTCCAGATAGTCGTTCCATGCACCCGGGCTTGTTCCCGTGCTGTAAGTGCCATAAGAGACAAAGGCATCCAGACGGGGAAGCAACCCGTTCTTCGTCTCGATCACGTCAAGGGAACCGTTTTCCATGTCGAGCCTCGCTTGAGCAAGGTCCGGCCTGAACTGCATAGCCAGGGCCAGCGAGGTTTCGAATGACCATTGGACTTCCTCGATTTCGGGAATCGGCAATGGGGTCAGGCGTATATCCGCGGGCGTCTGTCCGTCAGGATTCATGAGCTGCCACAATTCGATGGCGCTGTTATACAAGTCGGATTGCGCACTGATCAGGGCGGCTTTTTGCGCAGCGACTTCGGCCTCGGCGGAGATGCGATCGCTCTTGGGCAGCTTTCCGACATCGATGTAGGCCTTATTAAGGTCGAGCTGTTTCTCGGCAAGCTCAAGTGAAAACTGCTGGATCCGGAGCGTTTCCTGGGCCAATGCGAGGTTCCAATAGCCATTCTCGACGTTCTCGGCAAGGGTCAGAGCATAATCGCGAAACGCCGAATCTCCAATAGCGGCGTTGTTACGCGCCTTGCGTAATCCCACCAGGTTCACATCGGGTCCAAAACCGCGAAGCAGCGCCTGGGTGAGCGCGATGTTCCAGGTGCCCGTATAATCCTTCTCAGAGCCGATCAGCGCGGTGCGCTGGTAGTCTCCCGTAAGCGACAGTGTCGTGCCCGTGGGGAGCGGCTGTTCGAGTTGCACGGAAGAACCAAGCCCCTCCGTCGTCTGCACCTCCACGTCAGGCCCATAAATCATCTCCCGAATAGTCTCTGCCGTTTGCAGAAACTCTTTCAGGTCGGCCAGTTGCTGAATAATGGCATTGTCGCTCGAGTCAATTCCTGAACCGGCCCCGCTGAGGGTGCCGGTATCGGAAGCCAGGGACGGGCGGTCCTGGTCGCTGTATTCCCCTGACGCGGTAAGCGTAGGATCGAAAGCCGCGCGAGCCTCCGCGATCGCCTGCCGGATAATCTCGGGGGAGTACTCTCGCACCTCGAGCTCGCGATTCCGGCTGAAGGCTGTACGCAACGCGGCATCGAGCGTCAAGCAGGGCGCGTTCTGTGCGCCTTCGTCTTGAACCGGCTCAGTGGATGGGGCCGTTTCAGGAAGAACGGGTTCCCGCTCTTCCGTCTTTGGCACATTCGCGAGGGATTCGGGAATGACATCCGGGGGCCGCGTGTTTTCTGGAGTCCATTGAGGATTATAGGTGATACATCCACAGACAAACGCGAGAGAAAACAGCCCGGCGTTGATTGGCCGGGTCAAGAACCGGTCCACATGGATGGCTCTCTGCTGACCCGACCGTGCTGCTTCCTTGCACATTCTCTTCCTCCTGGCATGCCTCTTGACTAATTCTGCGAATGGGCTGGATGATTCTGGCGGCGGAATGACATCCTGCGGTACGCATATAGCAATAACGTTTCTTGTATAGTGAAGCTAAGCGTCCGGTTTGTTACGCTTCGGAGACAAGATGCGTGTAGTCCGTATCCGCTAGTGACGACAGCCGTTTTCTGTAACAACTTGGGCCGTGCCGCACACAATTCATAATGAGCGCAGTTTGCAATGGGTAACTTCCGAGTGTGCGTCCGGTTTCCAGTTCGGAGCCGCTAACTGCCCGAGGGGAGTTTCCCGCGTGCCGGAGCCTTCGATAGACACGGACCGCGACGATATCCGCGCTGCGCTTGACGGCAGCGAAGAGGCCTATATGCGCCTCGTCGAACGGCATCAGGCGGAGGTATTTCGATGGATGTGGCGGTTTTCACGAGACCGTCAGACAGTGGATGAACTGGTGCAAGACGTTTTTGTCGAGATGTTCGGAAGCCTGCCGGGGTACGCGGAACGCGGGCCGTTCGAGCATTGGTTGCATCGCATTGCAGCCCGAGTGGGTTACCGGCACTGGCAACAGCGCAAACGCGACCGGGAGCATTTGGAACCGTTGACGCCCAATCTCGAAGCTGTGTTGGAGAGCCCGCGGAATGCATCCCCTTCCGAGGCAGCGGAGTGTTTGTATCAATTGCTCGAACGTCTTCCGGCAAAGGACCGTCTTGCCCTCACGTTGCATTATTTCGAGGATCTGGATACCCTCGAAATAGCCAAACGGCTTGGATGGAGCCACACCTTGACGCGAGTACGCATGCACCGTGCTCGAACGCGGGTAAAGAAGGAACTTGACTCCCTCGGGGTGAAAAGGTGACCGCCATGAACGTCCCATTCAAAACCGTCGAAGAGATCGCCCGCCGCGCGCGACAAGAACACCCGGCGCAGGGAGATGTCAGAGAGGCCGTGCTCAAACGCATACGGACCACAGCCCCGCCGCGGTTTTCCGACGCGCCGCTCCTCGTTTTTACGGCGGTCTATGTGACGGCCTCGGTAATAATGTGCACCGTTGCGATTAACCTTGCCACCGAGGCAGCGGACCCGCTGGCCCCGCTATTCGCCCTGGCGCAAACGCTTACCCTGTAGGAAGCCCTTGGCATGCTCGAAAAGGAAGCACGGAGAGCCGGTGGAATGAAGGCCTATTGGTGGCACGCGTTCATAATGATCACTCTGGCATTCATAAGCGGCCTCGCCGCTGGCGGCGCCGCCACCGCCATCTACTTCCACTCAGCCGGTTTTCGGTTGCCCCGCGGCCTGAGAATGGACCCCGTTTCCGTCATGGAGTATCTGCGCGATGAACTGAAGCTTCCTCCCGAAAAAGAAGATGCCGTCCGCACAATTCTACGGAAACATCATGCAGAGTTCATGGCTTACCGCCGTGAGACGATGCCGCGCATCCAGACGCTGTTCGATCAATTGCGTGAGGACATCGCGGCGCAATTGACGCCGGAGCAGGCAGCGATTTGGCGTGAGAAGTTCGAAGCATCACGGCGCCGCTCCTTCCCCATTCGACAAATGATTTGGATAGCGGATATGAATAACGACGGGCTTGTGGATGAGGCCGAACTCCGTACAGGATTCCCCGACATGAACCCGGACTGGTTCGCGAAAACCGATGTCAATAAGGACGGCGCCCTCGATGAAGCGGAGATCCGCAACGCGGAAACCGACCCCGAACTAATCGGTTACGGTCCCCCCTGAGCGCCATTGAGAGTCCTGCCTCCGTGGCGCGCGCACCCTACTTGTTTCCTTCAAGGCCTCTCGCGCTCTCGATGAGGCCGGCATGCCCATGGCGCACGACGGGACGGTCGTCCACAACAAGTAATGGAATGACACCATAAAGAAATTCGGCCAATCCCCAATCCGCGCCAGCAACGTCCCGCGGCCTAGAATCTGTCGCAAGTGCTTCCAACATTTAGGCTTACACAGAAATAACCGGTTTCCTATGAGAAATTATCGGGGCGAACGGACGTGTTCCTATTGCGGAGATACGTCGAACATTACAAAAGGGAATGATACTGTCGCGGCTCTTGCCGGCGTCCGTTCGCGCCCGGCACGAGAACGAGAATGGAAAGGAGAAACTGGGATGCCTGTAAGAAAAGCAGAAGCTTATTGGGAAGGAAGTCTCCAAAAGGGCAAAGGGGCCATGAAACTGGGTAGCGGCGTTTTCGAGGGCGCTTATTCCTTCGGAAGCCGCTTTCAGGAGCAGGCCGGCACCAATCCGGAAGAGCTGATAGCAGCCGCCCATGCCGGGTGTTTCTCGATGGCTTTCTCGGCACTCCTCGGTGAGGAAGGGTTCACGCCCAAGCGCATCGACACGACCGCAAAAGTCACCATCGAGAAAACAGATTCCGGGTTTGCCATCACGCACATCCAGTTGGATATGAAGGCCAGTATTCCAGAGATCGACGCGTCCCAGTTCACGGAAATCGCCCACAAAGCAAAAGAGGGCTGCCCAGTTTCCAGGGCCCTCGCGGGCGCCCGGATAGACCTCGAAGCCACCCTGCTCTAGACAGTCCTGGGGCTTCTCCATCGATGCAAGTCCGCCGCCCCGGCACGGCTCATGACGGGCGGGGGCGGTAGTCTTACGAGCGCGGCGGTTTCTCAACACCGCAAACCCTGTATACTAATGGATACTTGGCAAAGGCGCCCGCCCCGGCAGGGTTGCCCGGGGAGAAGCTGCGGAGACTGAAGAGATGTTCACGCAAAAGTTCAAGTTATTTCGACTGTTCGGTTTTTCGGTCGAAGCAGACGCCACCTGGCTGCTTCTTGCGCTTCTTGTTACATGGACCCTGGCCTCGGGAGTATTCCCCCATTACTTCGAGGGCCTGCCGGCTCAAACCTACTGGATCATGGCCGTGGTGGGCGCGGCAGGCTTATTCATGTCCATCATTCTGCACGAATTGGGACACTCGCTCGTTGCCCGGCATTTCGGGCTGCAGATCAAGAGCATAACCCTCTTCGTATTCGGCGGCGTAGCGGATATGGAAGACGAGCCGGCCAGCGCCAAAGCCGAATTGCTGATGGCTGTAGCAGGACCCGCCACGAGCATCGCGCTCTCTTTGGCATTGTTTGGCGCCGCGCTGCTGTTTGCGCCAGGCAAAGGCATCAGTCCCCTCCAAGGCGTGCTGGCGTATCTCGCCTGGCTCAACGGCATTCTGGCAGCATTCAACCTGCTGCCGGCGTTTCCGCTCGACGGAGGACGCGTCTTCCGTGCGCTGCTGTGGGCGTGGCGGGGGAATCTGCGCTGGGCTACGCGTTTCGCATCCCGCGTGGGCGGCGGTTTCGGCATTGCCCTGATCGCCCTTGGCGTCTTCTCGCTGTTTTCAGGCAACGTCGTCGGCGGATTCTGGTGGATCCTCATCGGAATGTTCATGCGCTCTGCATCCCAATCATCCTACCGGCACTTGCTTGTCCGCCGCGCGCTTGAAGGCGAGAACCTTCGCCGTTTCATGCGCACCGAAGTCGTTACCGTCCCTCGCTACATCTCGCTTCAAGAACTCGTAGACGAGTATGTGTACAAGTACCACTTCAAGATGTTTCCCGTCGTCGAAAATGACCGAATTCTGGGATGCGTCTCGACGCGGGGAATCCGCAGCGTCGACCGCGATGAATGGGGCCGGACGCCCGTGGGCGAGATCATGGAGAGCTGCGCCGGGACGAACAGCATCGCGCCGGACGAAGACCCCATGAAAGTACTCTCAATAATGAGCAAGAGCGGCAACAGCCGATTGCTCGTCGTCGAGGGAGACAAGTTGGTCGGCATTATCACCTTGAAAGACATCCTGAGCTTCCTGTCGCTCAAAATGCATCTCGAAGAAGGCGAAGAACTGCCCGAGTGACAAGGGCGCTTACCCGGTCAGCCAGACAACGGCGCCCGCGCCACCGGGAGAAGGCCAAGCGTAAAGGATCACGGCGCCGATCACCAGCGCGATGCCAAAGAACAGCGCCGTGCGCAGCGCAAGGCGCCGGTTGCTCAGCACCGCCACGGCGATTCCCTTGAACACGAGGTTCGCCATGGCCCCAACCATGATCAAACGCCATCCGATATCGGAGGCAAGTTCGCCCTTTTCCACCAGCTGCGCCGTAGAGAGGGTGATCGCATCCATTTCCGTCAGGCCGGACAATGCCGCAACGGCATACAGACCCCGCGTTCCAAAATGGTTCTTGCCGGCCGCAACGGCAAACGCCACGACCCCGTAAAGCAATCCAAACACAATGGCGGCTTTCATATCTGATGGCGGTCTCTCCTGGGAAAGGTTCTGACCGTTGGGGCGGGTCCACAGATAGGCAATCCCGTTAACCGCCGCCATCATCGCCATCATGATGACGAGGGGCGGCGCCGTAGCCGCCAGGATTCCGGGAGCGACAACGGCAATCTCGAAGATGACTCTCCCGAAAACCACTGTCGAGGCCATGAAAATAACGAGCGCCGCCGCTGGCGCCGCGGACGGATACTGCCGGGTGTTCCGGGCATAGCTCACGGTCGCGGCGGTGCTCGAAATGAGGCCGCCGAGAATACCACCCAGGAAAACGCCCACACGCGCGCCAAGGAGCTTGTACGCCATGTAGGCGCCGAGGCTGATGCCCACAATGAGAACGACCATCAGCCATATCTTGAAGGGATTGATGACTTCCAACGGGCCAATGGCCCGATTGGGAAGAACGGGCAGGATCACGAGCGCGATGAGGATCAGACGCATGATCGCCTGAACGTCCTCTTCACCGATGCGTTTCACAAACCCGTGCAGAGGCTTCTTCCAGTGAAGCACGAGCGCCACCGTGCCGGCCACGGCCGTCGCGGGCGCCATGTAGTCCAGGGCGAGGATGACACCAACGAAGAACATCACAAACGCCGCGGCGTCCGTAGTAAGGCCCATCTCCGATTTCCCGTTCAGGGTTCGAAGATAGTTTTCAAAGATGATAAGCATCGCCAAGGCAACCGTTGCCGCGGCGACAACCCATCCGTCGAACCGGCTGGCGGCCATCGCGCTCAGCGTGCCCATCAGCGTGATTAGCGGAAACGTCCGGATGCCAGCGTATTTTGACGCCCACTCGCGCTGCATGCCGACAATCATCCCCAGACCCAGCGCCAGGCCCAAGTATTGAAATTCCTTCACGCCAAACCCCTTGCGAGCATTTCGCCGCTTCCTGCCTCGAGGAAGCAGCCGCGGAAAACCGGCCGCGCAACAGTGTCACCCGTGGTCGAGAAACAACAACAGGCCCATCATATACGTCAGGCGCCCGTTCCCCACCTTACCCGACCGCGCCCCCTGAAACAAGGCCGAGGGCATATTGACGTTCGCAACGGGCACGGTGTAGGGTGATTGTATTGGGTTTGCATCCATCGAATGGCTTGCAGGAACTTCCGCATCGTTTCCATGCGCGGCCGCGGCAATTGCCGCATGCTCCAAAGAGCATAAGGTGACCAGGTGAAGAGCGCGCGTGTTGCCCACCGCGTGCGAACCAGAAATACGGTGAGCCATGAAAATCTCCCTGCGCTTACGGGAATTGGCAAGAAACCTTTATTGGACATGGCACCCCGAGATCATCGCCATATTCCGGGACATCGACCCGGCGTTATGGCGCGAAGTGAATCACAATCCAGTCGCGTTTCTGAAGCGGTTGCCCGATGAGACGCTTCAGGAACGCGAAACCGAACTCGCCATTGACACCCGCATCACCCACGCATTTCACCAGCTGAACACCTATCTTGGCGAACGCGCTACGTGGGGCGCCCGGGCCGTCGGTCCCACCAAACTGAATCCGATAGCCTATTTCTCCGCCGAATTCGGCCTCCACGAATCGCTGCCCATCTATTCCGGCGGCATGGGCGTACTTGCTGGAGATCACTTGCAGGCAGCCTCCGACCTCGGAATTCCACTCGTGGGCATTGGCTTGTATTACGCTTATGGTTACTTCAAGCAGCGGCTCGACAACGAGGGGTGGCAGCGCGAGGATTATCTTGAGGCCGAGGTCGAGAATCTGCCACTCGACGTGGCCAGAAGCGCACAGAACCAGCCGTTGCGGGTAGCGGTCGAAAATGGCAACCGAAAGACCTGGGCACGAGTCTGGCGCGCCGAAGTCGGCCGATGCACGCTGCTGTTGCTGGATACCAACGTCGAAGAGAATTCGGAGGAAGACCGCGGCCTCACCGGCCAGTTGTATGGCGGCGACGCGTACACACGCCTCCGGCAAGAACTCATCCTGGGCATCGGGGGAATGCGGGCGCTCGAAGCTCTCGGGATCCGCCCGAGCGTGATCCACATGAATGAAGGCCACAGCGCGTTCGCCACCCTCGAGGCTGCGCGGCAGATAATCGAACATGAGCTCCGCTCGTTTGACGAGGTCAAGGACCGGGTCGCCAACCGGACGGTCTTCACCACTCATACCCCCGTAGAAGCGGGGCATGATCGATTTCCAGCCGACCTCTTCCTGAGCATAGTGAATCCAGAGCGCAAACGCTTGAGAATGTCAGAGAAGGACCTGCTCGCGCTTGGAAGAGTCAATCCCCAAGACGACAACGAACCGTTCTGCATGACGGTACTGGGGCTGAAAATGGCGCGATTCCGCAATGCGGTCTCCGCCATTCACGAGCGGGTAAGCCGCCGGATGTGGCAAGAGCTTTGGCCGTCACGCACACCTGAGGAGATTCCCATCTATCACATCACAAACGGTGTGCACACAACCACGTGGCTGGCCATGCCCATGGCGCGGCTCTACAGCCGCTATCACGGCGAAGACTGGGCCGAACGCGCACATCAGATTGACATCTGGGCCAACATCGAGAGTATCGACAACGTTGAATTCTGGGAACAACATCAGATCTTGAAAAACAACCTGGTCGATTACGTCCGCCGCTGCCTCTGCCACCAGACATCACGGCGCGCCGGACAAGCTGCCGCCGAACTGGACCCCAAGAAGTGTCTAGACCACAATGTTCTCACGATTGGTTTTGCCCGCCGTTTCGCCGCTTATAAGCGGGCAACGTTGATCTTCGGCGATCTCCAGCGGCTTGAACGGCTCGTGAACCACAAGGAACGGCCCGTGCAATTCATTCTCGCAGGGAAAGCGCACCCCAACGACGAAAACGGGAAGGGGCTGATCAAGCACGTCTACGACGTAACGCAAATGCCCCAGTTCAAGGGCAAAATCGTGTACATCGAAGACCACGACATCAATGTGAACCGCCACCTTGTCCAAGGCGTAGACGTTTGGCTCAACAATCCCAGACGGCCCCGCGAAGCGTGCGGTACCAGCGGTCAGAAGGTGGTATTGAATGGCGGGCTCAATCTCTCGGTGCTCGATGGCTGGTGGGCCGAGGCCTACGACGGGTTTAACGGATTTGCCATCGGCGCGGGCGAAGAATACAGCGACCCCGACCGCCAGGACGAACACGACCGCGAAGCCCTGTTCTCATGCCTTGAAAACGAAGTGGCCCCCCTGTTTTACGCCCGCGACAGCGATGGCATTCCCAATGAATGGATTGCCCGGCAAAAACACGCACTCCGGACTCTCCCGTGGCGATTCAGCGCCGCACGGATGGTGATTGACTACATGCAGAGCTGCTACATCCCGGCATCGGGCGCCACGACTTCTACATTCCCTGGCGCTAAGGACGCGCGGATGTAACCCGCAAAGAGACTCGGGCCTGCGCGAACGGTTCCCCATCACCCTGGAGTAGAAGCACGCGCTATATACCAATAGACCTCCAGACGGTCCGCGAAAGCCGCCGGTTTTTCAGCGTAAATACGCTTCCCCAGAGCCAGCGCAGCACTGCGGAGTTCATCCTGGCGGAGTGAAACAAAACCCATCACCGTTTGGAGTTCTGGCGCGCCTCCAGACAGCTCAGGATTCCCGGAAAGCGTTGCCCGCAAATCGGCCAAGTCGTGATCCGCGCCCAACGCGTCGCCGAGAATGTCCAGCTCCGCCACAAGCGCACTCATCATTGCGGGCCATGAAGCCTCGAGAATACGCGCGTGATACCACAAGTACTTTGCGCTCTTGCGCCATTCGTGGAAGTTGTTATCGCTTGCGGCCTTCGTGACCGTGCGAAGCCCCTTGCGTCCCCTGCGATACACCCCGCGAACCCCCTTGGCCATAGCGGAAAAATTGCGCGCCTTGATTGGCCAGTCTTTCGCCCGGCCGCGTGCCGCGCGCAACAAGTCAGCCACGTCAGCCAGGGCGCTCTTCCGCTCCGGGTCATCCCCGTGAACGGCGTCCACTTGCTCCTGAAGGTTGGCGAGCAAAGGATCAAACGCATCCACGCCGGTTTGGCCGGAGAAATAAGACTTGAGGTTTTCTACCGTAGCCACTTGTACGGCCACCTCACGCAGCCCCGCGAGACGTTTCGCGGCTTCGCGGTAACAGGCGTTCTCGCTCTTGTAGACCTTCTCTCCAAGCTCATCACGGGCCATGCGCAGAACTGCACGAAGCTTCTTCATTCGCTTCCGCACATCGTGAATCGCTTCGTCTCGGTCCATGGCCGGATTACTGGCGTTCTCGAGCGCCTGGTCGAGTTGCTCCAGCGCGATACGCTTCAAACCGTCCGCGGGATTCTCGTTCGGCTCCAGACAGTACGCCATCCACACCTCCTCGCGTTTTGCGACAGGGAAACGAGCCTCACCTCTTCCGGCCCGCAGGTGCAGCCCAGACCGCTCTCGCCCCCCCATTCTTACACCTGCCGCGTGACGGAGTCCAACCCGTGGAAGCATGGCCGTATCACGCGCCGGTCATGGGGCTTCGCGGGGCTCATTGTGGCTTCGGCGCCCCGTCGTACTGGGTCCGCAATTCTTGCGCTTTGTTTTTCAGGGGGCGGTAGATGTATTCGGCCATGGTTGCCACCGCGCCGCGGTCTGACTGGTTTCTGGCGACTTTTGCCAGGGTATCGATGGCCTTAAAAGCGACCGTGCGGGCCGCCTCCGCATAATCCGCTGCTTCGGCAAGCTGTGCCTTGTACTTCTGCGAATCGGTCTGTTGTTGCGCTTCCCTGGCCGCAGCTTCGGCCGTAGCCGCTTTCATAACCGTTTCGATCGTATCGAAAAAGCCCACGGCAAATTCGAGCCGGCCATTCCAGTAGTCGACGTAGGACTGGGCCTCTTTCCGCTCCGAACGCGGCGCCTGCCGCACTAACTCCAAGGCCGCCCGGTAGTCCTCCCGGTCCTTGGCGAGTTCTTCGGGGAACGGTCCCGCGGACCAGTGCCGCATGATCATGGTGGGCACGGGGAACCCGATGCCCAGCCCGTGATCCTCCAGGGCGGCGGTGGCTGCCTCGATTCTGCTGAAAGCCTGAAGCATGGGCTCGACGGCTTCTTCGCTGCATACCGCGCGAATAAAGTCCCTGTACGCCGAGTCGGGCGTCGTTGCCGGGTCCCAGGCAGCCTTTGTCAGGTAGGCAACAGCCGGATCGAGGTCGCTGATCATCCATTGCCGGGTACAGAAACCGGCCAGCCCGTGATCACGCATTTCGCGAACGAG
>Ga0209606_1002298_pt1 | contig 21455 bp, 27 predicted proteins | sample AD_UKC057_MetaG_FD_184412 | JGI IMG/M metagenome (GOLD analysis project Ga0209606, IMG submission 184412) | Active sludge microbial communities of municipal wastewater-treating anaerobic digesters from USA - AD_UKC057_MetaG (SPAdes) (version 2) | ecosystem: Engineered > Bioreactor > Anaerobic >...
GGTAATGTATCTTTCTTTGTGTCAACACAAGAAAATGGGGTACCATCATAGCCAAAGAACCCTCGACGGTTCGAATCAATGACAATGAGGAGGTACCCCACAGATGGAACACAAGATTATGATACGGAGTCTACCAGAAGCAATGACAATGGTCAAGGAGATGGATGTCCTTTCAGAGGATGAGTGGACAGGTGATTACCGGCAGTCGGCAAAAGACGCCATCGCCTCTTTCCTTGCCGATCGTATGAAGGAGAAGGTAGTCTGTCACCTTGCCCAGACTGAGGCCAACGGCATCCCCGACAGAAGAAACGGCACCTATCTCCGCCACCTCCTTACCGAACTGGGGGATGTGGTGGTATCGGTCCCCAGGACAAGGACCTATGCCCCCATCGGGGTCATCAGGGCCTATGCACGCAGGTCACAGGATGTGGACCGCCTCATCCTCACCTGTTTCCTCCTGGGGCTCTCCACCCGGAAGGTAGGGGAGGCCCTCCTTACCATCCTGGGGGAGAAGGTAAGCCCTGCTGCGGTGAGCCACGCGGCGCAAAGCCTTGATGCCGCTGTTTTGGCCTTCCACAGAAGGAGGCTTGAGAACCGCTACCGGGCGCTCCTCTTCGACGGCGTGGTGCTTACCCGGAAGACGGGGGGAGGGTCAATGAAAAAACCCGTCCTCGTTGTCCTGGGGGTACACCATGACGGGAAGAAGGAGATCATCGACTTTCGGTGCGCATCCTCAGAGAGCGCCGATGAGTGGGAGGCGTTCCTCACCAATCTCGCCGGAAGGGGACTGACGGGAGAAGGAACCGGGGTCATCTCCGTTGACGGAGGGAAGGGGCTTATACGCGCGGTGCGCTCCGTCTATCCCCTCATCCCCCTCCAGCGGTGTTGGGCGCATAAGATAAGGAACATCCTCAACAAGGTGAGGAAGGCGGATCATAAGGCGGTGAAGAAGGGACTTGTGGCGATCTATGCCGCAAAGAATCTGAAGGGGGCACGGAGCGCGGCACGGCGGTGGGTCGATACATGGGCAGAATCCTATCCTGCGGCGGTCAAATGCCTGCAGCAAGACCTTGACGAACTTCTCACCTGCTTTCTCTTTGCCGATCCCGTCTTCCGGAGGAAGATACGGACCACCAATGCCATAGAGCGCATCTTTCGTGAAGTGCGCAGGAGAACGAGGCCGATGGGGGTCTTTGAGAACAGGGCCAGCATTGAACGGATACTCTATGCAGTATTCATGTATGAGAACATACGCTATGGGGTGCACTATGTTTTTGGGTGTTGACACAAAATACTTGACATTACCCTTGATAGCTGTTTTTTTGACATCCCCTGCATCCATGTGATAGTGTAATCAACTTATAAACGAGAAGGGGGTAGTACATGGGCATGTCGAGAAACCACTTATTGAGATCTTTGGTGGTAATTGTTGCATTCATGTTCGTCTTTTTTGTTATGCTCGATGCCGTAGCTCATGCCCGCGTCGGCGGAGGGAGGTCTCTCGGCAGCCGCGGTTTCAGCTCAGGCGGGGGCTTCCAGAGGTCATCGCCCACACGGACGCCGCCGTCAACTCAGCAGCCGGGCATGGCGCAACAGCAGCCCGGTCAGCAGCCTCCGGCGGCAACTCCGGGACGAAGCTTTCTCTACGGCATGGGCGGCGGTCTCATGGGCGGCATGATAGGGAGCATGCTCTTCGGCAGCCGCGGGTATGCAGGGGGCGAAGGAGGAGCTGGCGGTGGCGGTTTCGGCTTCGGCGATCTCATCATCATCCTCATCGTCATGGGCATCATCTGGCACATCGTGAAACGCTTCAGGGCGCGCAGAGAGATGCAGATGAGCGCCGCGAACGCCGGCGGTTACGGCTCCTACGCGTACAATGAGCCTCAGTATGAACCGGCATACGTTCCTTCTTCACAGGACACGGTGTCTGCCGGCCTTCGCCATATCAGCGAGATGGACCCGTCGTTCAACGAGAGCGCCTTCAAGGAGAACGCGGAGGACATGTTCTTCAGGATACAGGGCGGCTGGACGAAACGCGACATGAGCGGCGTGAGGAACCTTTTGACGCCGCAGATGCTCGATATCTTTCAGACGGAGATCAACGGGCTCGTTGCGAGCAAACAGTTCAACCGTCTTGAGAACATCGCCGTCCGGCAGGTCGAGATTGTCGACGCTGCGCAGGACCAGGGTGAAGAATGGATAACAGTGAGATTTCTCGCGAGCCTCCTTGACTATGTCACCGATGAGGCTGCCGGGAACGTAATCTCCGGAAGCTCAACCGACCCTGTGAAATTTCTTGAATACTGGACGTTCACGAGAAAGATCGGGGAGAAGAGCTGGCGCCTCGCCGGGATCACGCAGGAAAAGGATTATTAAGAAGGGGAACTAATTTCCTTGACAGGGCAAAATGCTTTGTGCTAAAAAATGTACACTATGATAAAGACAGCCAAAAGAACAAACTGGGCTTGGTGGTGGTTAGTGTAGGTGCGAGACCGTAAATAACCGGCCACGGGCGGTCTTGCACCGTCCGTGGCCTTTTTGTTTAAAGAGGCCATGGGTCATATCGATCCACGGCCTTTTATTTTATCCAAAGAAAGGAGGAAAAGGATGGAAAAGAAGATCTTTTTAAGCGAAAAGGAGATGCCGAAGGCGTGGTACAATATCCAGGCAGACTTGAAGAGCCCCCTGCCGCCGCCGCTCAATCCGGCCACCGGCGAGCCGATCACGCCCGATATGCTCGCGCCCATATTCCCCATGAACCTGATCGAGCAGGAGGTGAGCACACAGCGGTGGATAGATATCCCCGACGAAGTCCTCCAGAGGATCCTCATGTGGAGGCCGACGCCGCTTTCCAGGGCCTATTCGCTCGAGAGGTTCCTTGGTACGCCTGCGCACATATACTTCAAGAACGAGGGCGTCAGCCCTCCCGGAAGCCACAAGCCCAACACGGCAGTCCCGCAGGCATACTACAACAAGATATTCGGCACCAAGAGGCTGACCACGGAGACCGGGGCGGGCCAGTGGGGAAGCGCCCTTGCGTACGCGTGCAACCAGTTCGGCCTTGAGCTCAAGATATACATGGTGCGGGTGAGCTATAACCAGAAGCCTTACAGAAGGGTGATGATGGAGACCTGGAACGGAAAGTGCGTCCCCAGCCCGAGCCCCCACACGAACGCAGGGAGAAAGTTTATCGAGAAAGACCCTGAGCACCCCGGCAGCCTGGGGATCGCTATCAGCGAGGCCATCGAGGACGCCGTCACCTCAAAGGACACGAAGTACTCCCTTGGCAGCGTCCTGAACCATGTCCTTATGCACCAGACCGTTATAGGGCTTGAAGCGGAGAAGCAGCTCGCTATGGCAGGCGAATATCCCGATGTTGTCATAGGATGCGCCGGGGGAGGGAGCAACTTCGCGGGCCTTTCATTTCCCTTCATCAGGGACAAGATCCACGGGAAGAATATCAAGATAATCGCCTGCGAGCCGACTTCCTGTCCGACGCTGACGAGAGGCCACTACCTTTATGATTTCGGCGATACTGCAAAGACAACGCCGCTTCTGGCAATGTATTCCATAGGCCACGGCTTTGTCCCGGCGCCTATCCACGCGGGAGGGCTGCGCTACCACGGTATGGCGCCGCTCGTAAGCAAGCTCTATGCGGACGGGCTCATCGAGGCGCGGGCGTACAACCAGCTTGAGACATTCGCCGCGGGCATTACCTTTGCAAGGACCGAAGGCTTTGTCCCAGCGCCGGAGACGAACCACGCCATAGCCTGCGTGATCGAGGAGGCGAAGAAGGCAAAGGAAGAGGGGAAAGAAAAGGTGATCCTGATGAACTGGAGCGGCCACGGCATTATCGACCTGCCTTCCTACGACGCTTACATGGCGGGAAAGCTCCAGGACTACGCGCTGCCTGATGAGGAGATCGAAAAGCTGGTGAAGGAGCTGGATGTATTCCCGAAGCCACGCTGATAGCTGCTTTTTTTGGAGGTTGATTATGGAGATCTATTGTTCCCAGCTTGGCATGTTGATCGGGTTTTCCTATTGCGTGTCCATGAACGACGGATTGCCGTGCAGAAATTCGATAGATTGCTGGAAAGAAAGACTTGATATTGTGGCCTTTCTTAAGGCAAAATACAGCGACGCAGAGTTGAAAAAGGTCTTCGGCAGCCTGCCGAAGACCAGGCTTGACAGGATAATGGAGATGATCAGGGAGGTTTGATGCTGCTTTCAGACAGGGTAATGAGCGTGAGGCCATCGGGGGTGCGGAAGATATTTGACCTTGCAAACAAGGTAAAAAACCCCATCAACCTCAGCATCGGCGAGCCTGATTTCGATATCCCCGACGAGGTCAAGCAGGAGGGGATCCGGTGGATACAGGCGGGTTTCAATAAGTATACCCCCTCAGGAGGCATCTCGGAGCTTCGCGAGAAGATCCACCGCCACCTTCGCGCCAAGGGCATCATATGCGACGATGTGATCGTAACGGCGGGGGTGACGGGCGGACTCCTCCTCGCCCTCATGGTGACCCTCAACCCAGGCGATGAGATCATCATCCCCGACCCTTATTTCGTGCTCTATGAGTACCAGGTGCAGCTCCTCGGTGGGAAGCCCGTCTTTTTCGATACCTATCCGGATTTCACCATCAAGGAAGAGGCGCTGAGGGATGCCATCACGCCCAGGACAAGGGCCATCCTTGTGAATAGCCCCAACAACCCGACAGGCGCGGTCTGTTCCCGGGCCGAGCTTGAGATTGTTGCGCGGGTGGCGCACGAAAAAGATCTTCTTGTATTTTCAGATGATATCTATGATGGATTTATGTATGGAGACATCGCGCGGCAGACATACCTGGGCCAGTTCTATGAGAAAACGGTCACCTTCGGCGGCTTTTCAAAGACCTGGGGAATGACAGGATGGAGGATAGGATACGTTGCGGGGCCTCAGGAGATCATCCAGTGCATGGTGACAATGCAGCAGTACGTGTTCAGCAGCATCAATTCCTTTGCGCAGAAGGCCGCGCTCTTTGCCCTTGACTATCCCATGTATTCATTCATTGATGGCTACAAGCGGAAGAGGGACCTGATCTACGAAGGGCTGAAGGATAAATATCACGTGGTGAAGCCGGAGGGGGCGTACTTTATCTTCCCCGAGGTCCCCGGAGGCGACGGAGACGCGTTTGTGGAGAAGGCGCTGGAGAAGAACCTTTTTATTATACCGGGCAGCGTCTTTTCACGGAAGGGATCCAACGTCCGGATCTCCTTCGCGGCAAGCGAGGAGAACGTGCTGAAAGGCATCGAGATCCTGAGGAGCATGGCATAAGAAGAAGCAAAAAAAGTTCAACGTTCTATGTTCGAAGTTCAATGTTAAAACGAAGATCGAAACATAGAACATAGAACGTTGAACATAGAACCGGGGTTCAGAACATGCATGAGGAAATAGCGAGAATATTGGTTGAAAATGGAGCGGGGCTGGTCTACGCGACGAACAAGGGCGTGGAAAAAGGGCTGCGGTCGCTGCAGGATGAATTCCCGCACTTTCATTATGAGCTGTGCACGAACGAAAAGATCGCCTACGAGCAGGCGCTGTCATGCGCATATGCTTCCCGGAGGTCTGCCTGCCTGCTTTCGACTGAAGGGATGTATGAGGCGCTCGACCCCCTTATGAGCTCGGCCTATACAGGGGTGATAGGCGGTTTCCTTGTAGTATGCGTCCGGGAGAACGATGTCTCGGCGACGCCGCTGGGGCCTTTTGCAAAGCTGCCCTTCATTGTTGCCGATACAATAGACGCGTTCCGGTCTGCCGTCGAATTCGGATTTACAATATCGGAGAAATACGAGACGCCGGTCATTATCCAGGTGGCGCCGCTGGAAGACCAGCCGTCAGCAGGCAGCTTTCAAGAGACAGCATCGATAATCGATCATCGAGCATCCAGTATCGAGCATCCAGTATCGAGCAATGAACCTGCCCTTTTTACCAAAAACCCCAACCGCTGGGCGGCAACGCCGAAGTTCCGCTACGGCCTCCACCGTGCGCTGAACGAAAAGATAGAAAAGATCCGTGAAGAATTTGAAGGGTATGAGGGCAACCAGGCAACCGTTGCAACGAAAACCGGGGTAATCGCCGATACGCTGTCGAGCCTTGAGTTTTACGACGAGGACGGGAGCATCCTGAGGCTCGCCACGGTCTTCCCCTTGCCGGAGAGGCTCGTGGGCGGCTTCATCGACCGGGTGGACATAGTGTTCCTGGAAGAGGAGTACCCTGTCATCGAGCTCCAGATCGCCGACCGGTCAAAGGTGCGGGCGAACAAGATGCAGTATTCGTATGGAAGAGATAAGCCCCAGGAGTTCATGCACGGCATGTACGTGGTCCGCGACAAGCTCGGCCCCGCGTCTTCCATCAACATGGCGCACGGCATCAAAAAGCGGGAGCCCGGCAGGAAGGTCATTGCCATCACCTATGAAGACTTTTTCTTTCATTCCGGGATGCCCGCCTTCGTGAACACGCTTTACAACAATTCGTCCTTCGTCCTCCTCGTAATGACAAACAGGCGCGAGGAGGAATTAAAGGGCGTGCTCAGGGGATTTGGCTTTGAGAATTTCCACCACCTCGAAAGCGTCTCTGAGGCGGAGAGGTTCAAAGATGCGGACGCGCTGACAGTGCTCTTTTGCAGAGGAATCATATGAAAAGCAAGATCCGTTTTTCGAGCGAGGTATTAATTGAAGCTTGAGATCTTATGTGCAGGGATAGGAGGAAGGGGAGTGCTCCTGGCCTCTACCATACTCATGGAAACGGCCATAGCCGCCGGCTTGAAGGCGTCGGCGTCCGATGAGTACGGTATGAGCCAGCGAGGGGGTTCCGTCGTTTCGCTTGTTAAGATCGGCGAGTTCAAAAGTCCCCTCATAGGGAGGGAGAACTCCGACATCCTTTTGGCCTTTGAAGAGAGCGAGTTCTACAGGAATCTCATGTTCCTCAAACGGGGCGGCATGGCGATTATAAATACCTCCAAAGATGCCTTGCCTGAAGAAGTGGAAAGGCTTTTGCGGGAGAGGAACATCAGGATTCAAAAGATAGACGGAGACGGGATAGCGAAGCAGAAGGGCATGATCAAGGCCTCCAACATCGCGATCCTCGGGTACTTCTCATCCCTGGGCATTGAACCCTATTCGAGCGCGAACATAACGCGGACAATTGTTGAGAGGACAAAAGGAAAATTTGTCGAGAAGAACCTGGAGATCTTCGAGGCAGGAGCAGAAAAGGGCAGAGGGAAATGACAGAGACAGATAAGGGCAATAAAAAGACAGACGCAGAGGTCATGATCGGCAACTATGCGATCGCGCGCGGTTTTGTTGAGGCGGGCATCGAGCTTGCAGCGGCGTATCCCGGAACGCCGAGCTCCGAGATCCTTCCGGGAATAGTGGAGTTCAAGCAGCGCGAGAAGATGGATATCCATACCGAATGGTCCGTGAACGAGCGGTGCGCGCTGGAGGTTGCCTTCGGCGCCGCCCTGTCAGGCCATAAGGCGGTCTGCATGATGAAACAGGTTGGCCTGAACGTTGCATTCCCCGGGCTCCTGAAGGGAAGGAAGAGGGCCATAAAAGGTGCGTTCGTCATCGTCTCCTGCGACGATCCCGGGCCGCAGTCGTCGCAGACGGAGCAGGACACGCGGCTGCTCGCGACGCTCTTTGACATTCCCGTCTTTGATCCGGCCTCGCCTGCAGAGGCTGCTGACGTCGCCTATTATGCCGTGCAGTACTCTTCGGAGCATAAGGTCCCCGTCATTATCCGTCCCACTCACAGGGTCAGCCACGCCCGCGAAGCGATCCCCCTTTATCCGATCGGTACCCGCACGGTTGCCCTGCAGGAGGGAATACAAAGGCCGTTCAACGTTCAATGTTCAACGTTCAACGTTAAAACAGAACAGATAAAAGACACCGGCAGAAAGCCGTCAGCAGTCAGCTTTCAGCAGTCAGCTTCTTCCAATTCACCTCATTCGTCGGGTTCGCTGACATCTGATAGCTGTGAGCTATTAGCGGATCTTGGGATTGTGGCTTCCGGCATGTCCTGCTCCATCGTTGCGGATGTCCTTTCAGAGCTCGGCCTCGCCGAGGCTGTCCCGCTATACAAGGTGCTGCAGCTGTCAGCCGTCAGGAGCGAGGATCGAGGATCGAGGATCGAGGATCGAGAGGCCGGCTCTCCACCTGACGCCTCGCTCCTCGCGCCTCGCGCCTTACGGAGCTTCTTCGACTCTGTCGATAAGGTTCTCGTCCTCGAAGAGACCGATATGGTGATCGAGGCCATTATCGGCGATTCGAAAAAGACCTTTGGCAGGAGAAACGGATATGTGCCGGCGGCAGGAGAGCTTACCTATGACGTGATCAGGGATGTCATTGCGAGGGTCGCCAATGAGACAAAAACAGGAAAGTCGAAATTTGTCCCTGACCTCACAATCGAAGATGCGCTGAAAAGCGTGCATGTGCAGCCGAGGCCACCCAAGCTGTGTGCTGGCTGCCCCCACAGGGCCTCATTCTATGCAATGCGGCGGGCCTTTCCAGGCGCCGTATTCCCCGGTGATATCGGCTGCTATACCCTCGGAATTACCATGGGGGCGGTCGATACCTGCGTGGATATGGGGAGCGGCGTGACATTGGGGGCAGGTTTTTACGACGCCTTCAGGAGTGAAGAAAAACTGTTGCCTATCGTTGCGTCGATAGGCGATTCAACCTTTTTTCATGCGTGTCTTCCCCCCCTCCATGACGCTGTCAGCAAGAATAAGCGGTTTATCCTCATTATCATGGACAACGGGACCACCGCCATGACGGGCATGCAGCCGACGCCGCAGACGGGCATCACGGTGGACGGGTTGTTCAACCACGCGATGAAGATAGAGGATGTTGTCAAAGGTCTTGGCGTCAAGTTTTTGAGGGTCCTCGACCCCTACGACATCCCGCTCATGGTCTCCACGATCCGCGAAGCCTACACCTACCTCAGCAGACAGCCGTCAGCAGACAGCCGTCAGCCATCAGCAGACAGCCATCAGCCTCCAGCAGACAGGAGACAGCCATCAGCTATCAGCAGGCAGCCATCAGCCTCCACCCTCCTACCTCCAACCTCAAGCTCTTCCCCTCACGGCACCGACGGTTCGTCTAACGTTGAACATAGAACGTTGAACGTTGAACAGGTCTTGTCGCCTGGTCCTGCCGTTATCATCGCCCGGCGTGAATGCATCCTCAACGCAAAGCTGAAGCCCGAAGAGATCATTGATATAAGCGCCATTGAAAAAGACTGCATCGGCTGCAAACAATGCATCATAGAGTTTGAGTGCCCCGCCCTCGTATTCGATGAGGAGACAAAGAAGGTCAGGATCGACGACGGGCTGTGCATACAGTGCGGAATGTGCCTCTATGCCTGCCACAAACAGGAAAAAGGCAAAAAACTTCAAAAACAATTCGGCAAACACACCACAAAACCCAAACCCAAATGATACCATCCCATATCGACACCACCGTCCCCTCCCAAAGTACATGGGTCAGTGCTACCGTCCCCTCCCCACTTGCTGGGGAGGGTCAGGGTGGGGCAGGTATTCACCCAAATGATACCATTCCATATCGACACTACCGTCCCCTCCCCACGGGGTCGTCTTTTAGTCCCCTCCCCACTTGCTGGGGAGGGTCAGGGTGGGGCTAATTGAAACGCCACCTCTTCCGCCACTCCCGCAACCTCAGAAACAACCCCACCGATGTCGAAAGATTACTATGGCAGCACCTGCGAAAGAGACAGATGCTGGGCTTAAAATTCCGCAGACAACAGCCAGTTGACAATTATATCGTTGATTTCATATGCTTAGAGAATAAGCTCGTAATAGAGGTCGATGGCGGACAGCATTCATCGCAGCAAGAAGAGGACAGAGAGCGGGATAGGGACCTGGAAAGAAGTGGTTTTAAGGTCCTGCGGTTCTGGAACAACGAGGTGCTGGAGAACATGGAAGGAGTTTTGGAGAAGATAAGGATCAATTGTCTGGGTCACCCACCCCTTGATCCCCTCCCGTCAAGGGAGGGGAAATGAAAAACGAAACCCCTACCGCCTCCTCAAAAGTGACTCCTACCGCCTCCTCAAAAGTGACTCCTACCGCCTCCTCAAAAGTGACTCCTACCGCTACTTCAAAAGAAAGAGGAGAGATGAGGAATAAGGCCCATGCCACATCAAAAGGAAGAGGGGAAATGAAAAACAAAACCCCTACCGCCTCCTCAAAAGAAAGAGGAGAGATGAGGAATAAGGCCCATGCCACTTCAAAAGGAAGAGAGAGGAAATAGAAATAAGTCCCTTGTCTTTTCAAAATAAAGAGGGGAGATGAAAAACATGACCCTTACCGTTTCCTCAAAAGAAAAAGGGGATATGAAGGACAAACTCTCTGCCGCCACCGTTACGCTATCCATCGTTATCATTACCAAGGACACGAAAGAGCTCCTGCGGCAGCTCCTCCGCTCCATCGAACAGGACGAATTCCTCAAAGCCTTCCTGCAGGAGACGATCATCATCGACAATGCCTCTGCTGACGGAACGGGCGACATGGTCGGCAGCGAATTCCCATGGGCGGTCTATGTAAGGAATGACAGGAACATGGGCTTCGCGGCGTCGGCGAACCAGGGGATCGGCCGATCTGCGGGAAAGTACGCGCTGCTTCTCAATTCAGACACGATCCTCATCGAAGGCGAGATCGCAAAGATGATTGCTTTTATGGAAGACAATCCCGATGTCGGGATATGCGGCCCGCAGCTCGTCTATCCTGATATGCGGGCGCAGCGCTCATCCGCCTCCATCCCGTCCCTCATCACAGAGCTGTTTCCCTTCCACACCGCCGTTTCCTCGTTGTTTGCACTTTGGGCAACCCCTCCGGCATCCGGCAGGCCGCTTCGGGCATCATGCTGTGGATACGGTATCCCTTGCACGCTGGAAGGGCGCGGCAATGCTGAAGACGGGGTTTCCGCCGCTTCGCCTTGCGCCGACAATAAGCATGAGGATCACGTCGGCGTCAGCGAGGCGCTCCAGCTCTCCGCTCTCCGCTCCCAGATCTCCACTCTCAACTCTCAGCCCTCTGCCCGTGATGTCCCTTCCATCATCGGCGCCGCCATGATGATAAGAAGGGCGCTGTTCAACGATATTTCCGGGTTTGACGAGCAGTTTTTCTTTTTCCTCGAAGAAACCGACCTCTGCCTCCGGGCAAGGCAGCCGTCAGCTATCAGCAGACAGCCGTCAGCAATCACCGATCAACCTCCAACCTCCAACCTCCAACCTCTAACCTCCGGCTGTCAGCCGTCAGCAATCACCGATCAGCCTCCAACCTCAAGCTCTTCCCCTCACGATGCCGGCGGTTTATTTAACGTTGAACATAGAACATTGAACGTTGAACCTGTTTTCCCCCCCTCGCGGGTTGTCCTCCTCCCCGACGCCAGGGTCATTCATCTCCAGGGAAAAACGGTAGGTAAGAACTGGTTAAAAGGCAGGATCGAATACAATATCTCGCTCTACAAGTTCATCAAAAAGCACCACAGCGCCCTCTATTACCGCGCCTTCCAGGCTGCGCGCTTCCTGAAATCCACCATCATGATTCTCGTCCTCTCCCTCCTCCCTTTCCTCCTCATAGGCAAGGGCATCCGGAGGCGCTATGTCTATTACTGGAAGGTGCTCCTCTGGCACCTCGCCGCCTGTCCCCCCACCGCCGGACTGCGAAGTTAAACAAGCCGATCAACTCTCCAGCACGAAGATCACTTCCAACGTTACCCTGAACTCAACGATCTTGCCGTCTTCCACGCGAATGCGCTGTTCCTGAACGCGGATCCCTGTTATGCCCCTTAATGTCTTTGAAGCCCTCTTGAAGCCCACCATGATCGCGTCGTCGAAGCTCTTCGGCGAACCCGCAACGATCTCTGTCACGCGCGCTACCCTGCCTTCAGACCTCATAAGCCAACCCTCCTTGATTATTTATAATGATGGTTAAAAGAAAAATAGCAGGAAGAGCCAATCCTGTCAACAGATTTCAATCCCTGAGCAAAAGCAAAGCCTCGGCTGTCAGAATTGCGGTCAATGAATACCTCAAGAAGAAAAAGGCAGAAAAGATAAAATCCATGAAAGGCCTCCTTGAATTTGATATGACCGCCCAGGAGGTCAGGCATTATGAGAGGTAGGAAGGTCCTGGTCGATACATCTGTGGCGTTTACCGTGATCGACCAGAGCGAAGATACATGGATTGCCGCGGGGAAGCTATCTTTTACGATGAAAAGAAAAGGGGTAACCGTAAACCTCGTTGACTGCTATATTGCCATCCTTGCGAATGAGAACAAGTGTGCAGTGCTCACCTTGGATGAGTATTTTAAAAGCATCGCAAAATTTATCAAGATCGACCTCATGCCGCAACATTAATTGAAAATAGAGTTGAACGTTTTTTATGCTTGACATTATTATACAATAAGCTTAACATGTTCTCTGTTCAGTGTCTGAACAAACTCCAAATAGCTGTAATCCTTCATTTTTTATAAAATGAAACGGCGGTAGCCTGTTTAAAGGCAGGTTGAGGTTTAGGATAAGGTCAAGCAAAAACAAACTTTGCCTCAACTTTGCCATCCTCAATTCTCATTATGGGTTACGATACTTTTGAGCAGATGTCGGTATGGCAAAAAGCCATGGAATTAGCCGTTGCAATTTTCAAACTTACCGAGAAACTTCCAAAAAAAGAAGATTACGGATTAATTTCTCAGTTGAGACGATCCGCACTTTCTGTTCCAGGTAACATTGCAGAAGGGTTTGGTAGAAAGCATATGAAAGATAAGTTAAACTTTTATTATGATTCTCGTGGTTCTCTTGCTGAGACAAAAAGCCATCTAATATATGGGCGCAACGTACAGTACTTTGCTAAAACTGAATACGAGAGGCATATTGATCTGATCGAAGATGTATGGAAAGAATTAAATTCCTTGATCAGTTCATTACAAAAGAATACCTGAACTTTCTATACATTATTTTTTTTGTATTTTTCTTAACCTTAACCTTAGCCTTAACCTTTCGTTTTATGAATGAGTCCCACTTCAAAACCCTCCGCGAGCTTTCGGCCAACGGCAACCTCACCCAGCGCGAGCTTTCGGAGAAGCTGGGCTTAAGCCTCGGTAGCGTCAACTACGTCATCCAGGCCCTCATCGGCAAGGGCTATGTGAAGGCGCAGCGCTTCAAGAACTCGAAGAACAAGATGGGCTATATGTACATCCTCACGCCAAAGGGGATGAACGAGAAGGTGAGGCAGACACAGGAATTCATCCACAGGAAGATGGTCGAGTACGAGAGGCTCAAGCACGAGATCGAAATCCTGAGAAATGAACAATAATCTATCATTCAAAGCCTTATAAAATGGATTCTCAATCGAATAGCTCGTTGATCAAAATATTGAAAAAGAGGCTTGCCTCAGAGGGAGCGATCAATTTTGCGTATCTCTTCGGCTCGCGAGCGCGAAATAATGCGGGTAAGCTCAGCGACATAGACATTGCCGTGCATCTTGATAATAACGTGAATGTTTTTGCCTACCGGCTTTATCTGACAGAGGAAATAATGAGGGCTGTCGGGAGAGAAGAGGTGGATATCGTAATAATGAACGATGCCACAACACTTTTATGCCATCAGATCATAAAAGACGGTATCCTTCTGAAGGATGACAGGAAGCTGAGACTCGACTTTGAGATGCGCGTTGTGAAGGATTACCTTGATACCAGTTATCTTCGCAGCACGCAACTTTTATACATGAAAAAGCATATTAAGGCGGGCACATTCTTTGGTTAGGAAAGAGCTGATAACCGCGAGGCTGGAAAGGCTCGGCGATTACATGAAGACCTTAAAGGCCATCAGGAAATACAGCCTTGATAATTTCAAAAATGATGTATTTATTCACGCCACGACAGAACGGTATCTTCAGCTCGCCATCGAATGTGTTCTTGATATAGGCAACCACATCATATCAGATCGTGGATTTCGAAAGCCTGACACCTACGCTGAGATATTTGAAATACTTGCCGAGAATAAGATCATTACAAAGAAACTTTTGAAGGAGATTGAAGGAATGGTCGCCTTCCGGAACATTCTTGTCCACGATTATCTTCGTGTTGACCTTGATAAGGTTTATGACATTCTTCATAAAAGACTTACGCCCCTTGAGAAACTTGGGACGGCATTCAGCCGCCTGCTCTGATGAACATATCACTTGAAGGTACTGTTCACGCTTAATGCATATTCGATGCAGAAGCAAATAAAAGAAAAGCTCTACTCTGTGCCCTCTGTGTTCTTGAAGGAGCGCAGTGACTGGGCGAGAGAAAAAGCCTTTAACCCTAAGCAGCTGATGGCCAGATGAATAGGAAAAACCAGAAACAGATCATAAAGAAAATGACCGCGGAGCAGAAGATCCGGGCGGCCCTTGACCTTTACTATTCCGCCCGCGCTCTGAAGGCCGCCGGCCTGCGGGCGATGCATCCCGGGATAAGCAAGGAAGAGATCGACAAGAAGGTCCGAGAGATATTTCTCTATGCAGGAAATTAACCTATTTCAGCTTTTTACAAACCCGTTGAACGCAATGGGCGTAAAATATATGGTTACGGGAGCCGTTGCGAACATCGTATACGGCGAGCCCCGCTTGACCCACGATATTGACCTTGTTCTTGAGATAGAGGCCGAAGACGCAGAAAAGATTGCCTCAAGCTTCCCCCTCGATCAGTTCTACTGTCCGCCGATAGAGGTTATTGTCATTGAATCGAAACGGCGTATGCGTGGCCATTTTAATATCATCCACCATAAGACCGGCTTTAAGGCTGACATATATATCGCGGGCGATGATCCGCTGCATGCCTGGGCGCTGCAAAACAAAAGAAGGATAAGCATCGAGGGAAAGAATCTCTGGATAGCGCCCATTGAATATGTGATCCTCAGGAAGCTTGAATACTACAGAGAAGGGGGATCGGAGAAGCATTTGCAGGACATTGCGGGAATGATCGCGGTTTCAGGGGATCAGATAGACTGGCCCTTTCTTACAGAAAAGATCAAGCAATACAAGCTCCAGAAGCAGGCCAGCAGGATAAAAACGCTGAATGAGAAGATCAAGAAAAGCAAGTAAAGCATATCTCTCGCCCGCTTCGCTCGATCCCGCAGAGAATGACAGGAAACCCCTTGTTGATTTGTTGCTTTTACTCTACAGTATTGTTCAGGAGGTGGAGTTAAGATGAAGTCAAAAGAACTTTCATTCAGGATTGTTCTAAGACCAGAAGTTGAGGGTGGCTATACTGTTATTGTTCCATCTCTTCCAGGATGTATTACCTATGGGGACGATATAAAGCAAGCAAGAGAAATGGCTCGTGATGCTATAAAAGCATATCTAAAAAGTATGAAAAAGCATCGTGAAAAGTTCCGGGACGATTCAGATACTGTAGAAGCCATGCTTGTCATGCAATATGGCTAAAATTCCTTCTCTTACATCAGAAAAATTAATCAAAATACTACTTGGGAATGGCTTTGTTCTTGACCATCAAACCGGCAGTCACCGAGTCTATTTCAATAAAAATACGAGGAAACGAGTGGTTGTTCCATATCATAAAAGAGAATTGCCGCGAGGAACACTAATGTCAATCCTCAAAGCAGCCGGATTAGAAGACGAAATCAAAGGCTAAGCAATAAGGAACAAAAATGCCTTGCCTCTCGCCCGCTTCGCTCGATCCCGCAGAGAATGACAAAATATAATTTAATCAAATAAGCCATGAAATTGACCCGTTTCGAAGAGATTGAAGCCTGGCAGGAAGCAAGAATCATTGTTAATAGGGTTTATAGTGTTTGTGGTGTTAACGGGTTTAGAAAAGATTATAGCCTAAGCGACCAGATAAAGCGTGCAGCGGTCTCAATCATGGCTAATATTGCCGAAGGATTTATTCGTCGATCAGACAAAGAATTTATACAATTTCTATTTATAGCAATGGCATCATGCGCTGAGGTTCAGAGCCATCTGTACGTTGCTCAAGATCAGGGTTATATTGGAAAGAGTGAATTTGACCAGATTTACAATCAAGCTGATAAAACTGCACGAATGATCTCCGGCCTTATTAAATACCTGCGCTCCTCGACCAGACAGACCAAATAGACCAAATAGACTAAATAGACCAGATAGACTAAATAGACCAGACAGACCAAAACCTGGGGGTTATTATGAATAAAGCACTGCTTGTAGGGATTAACAAGTATAAGTTACCGGGCAGCAATCTTCAGGGCTGCCTCAACGACGTCACGAACATCCGCCACAGCCTGCTCACCTACTTTGGTTTCACCGTCAGGCAGATCCGCGTCGTCACCGATGAGCGCGCAACGAAAAAGAACATCATGACAAGGCTCGAATGGCTCGTGAAGGGCGCCAAGCCCGGAGACCGTCTCGTCTTCCACTACTCCGGCCACGGCTCCCAGATCAGGGACCGCGACGGCGACGAGCTGAAGGACCGCCTCGACGAAATCATCTGCCCCCACGACATGGACTGGGACGGCACGTACATCGTTGATGACGAGCTTGCCAGGATCTTCTCAAAGATCCCCAAAGGCGTCCACCTCGAGGTCTTTCTCGATAGCTGCCATTCGGGAACCGCCACAAGGGAGATGCGGATGCCCGAACGTCTCCCCGAATACCTCCCCGGGGAAGATGCCCCGGCCGCCATGAGCGTGAAGCAGCGGTACCTGCCGCCTCCGGTCGACATCCTCTGCCGCGAGGAGGAAGACCTTCCGGTTCACAGGCTTCTCAAAGGGATGACGAACCCGTCCTCCCACGTCCTCTTCTCGGGCTGCCGGGAGAACCAGACCTCCGCCGACGCGTACATCAGCAAGGCATACAACGGCGCCTTCACGTACTACCTCTGCAAGCACCTGCGGGACACCTCCGCCGCCATCACCCGCGCCGAGCTTTTGAAGCGCGTCCGCGCCTCGCTTAAGTTCAACGACTTCGACCAGGTGCCACAGCTAGAAGCCCCGGCAGTGGCGAAGAAGAAGAGGGTGCTGGAATAAATCGAATATCGTATATCGATTATCGATCATCGGCATTATTACGACCAGGTTCCACAACTTGAAGCGCAAGCTGCAGAAAAAAAGAAAAAAATATTGGAATGAACCGTAAACCTAATATCGATCATCGAAAATAGAAAATTTATTAACAGATCATAAAAGATGGAACGTCCTTATAAGAAACTTGATCTTTGGAACGTTGCTATGGAAATTGTTTTCGATACATATAAAATAACGAAGGATTTTCCTGCACATGAGCGTTACGGGCTAATAGACCAGCTACGACGGGCAGCTGTCAGCGTGCCAAGCAATATCGCTGAAGGGTCATCGAGAAATACGAAAAAGGAATTTACAAATTTTCTCTACATGGCCCAGGGCTCTTTAAATGAGATAGATACTCAATTGGAAATTGCAAAAGGACTTGAATATGTTACTGACATAGATTTGGTACATATTCAAGAAAAGATGGATCGTGTTGGCAAAATGATTACCGGACTAATTAAAAAGCAGAAGGCTGTTGAATAGAAAACCGATCATCGATTGTCGATTATCGATCATCGGCATTACTACGACCAGGTCCCCCAACTCGAATGCACCACAGCAGAAAAGAAAAAGAGAATATTGGAATGAACCGTATATCGAATATCGATCATCGATTGTCGATTATCGATCATCGGCATTACTACGACCAGGTCCCTCAGTTCGAAGCCCCAACAGAGAAAAAGAAGAAAAAAGTGTTGGAATAAAAGAAACAAAGACCATTTTTAGCCACAGATGCACACAGATAAAAGCCGATATAGTAACCGTGCCCTCCATTGCGATAGACCGTTTAAGCATTCTGTTAACTCGAAGTAACTGGATATGAGGTGAAAAAGTGATGGTCAAGGGATATTGTATGAAATTGACCCGCAGTAATGGTGCATGGTACAATGAAAAGCAATTATTAATGTTATTGTAACGGAGAGGAGGTAAACATGAGGACGACGATGCTGAAAAGACAACTAATTCAGGACATTGAAACGTTGTCTGAAGTAAAAATAAGAGAAGTTATGAACTTTGTTGACTATTTGAAGATCAAGGAGGATGAGTGGTTTATTACGTATGTAAATAAACGGGGAGAATCAGCAAAAGCCGCAAGAAAGGCTGGTAAGAAATTTATCAAATTAGAAGAATTGCAGGCAGAATACGCGTAATTTAAATGAGCAAATATATCCTCGAATTATCACCGGCAGCAAAAAGAGATTTAAAAAAACTCCCCTTAGAAGTTCAGAAAGATATTGTTTTTAGTCATCTCCCGGCCATAAGAGAGAATCCATATAAATCAGGTAAACCCTTGAATGGCGCATTACATTATGAACGATCGTATCATTTTGGCAGAAAACCAGAGTATCGGATAATCTACTACGTAGAGCGCAGTATTATAACCATCACGCTTATCGGTTCGCGTGAGAGCATATATAAAAAAGCAAAAAGAAGGTAACCGACACCTCAGTTTTCGCCACAGATGCACACAGATAAAAGCCGATATAGTAACCGTGTCCTCCATTGTGATAACCCGTCGACGGTCTTAAAGCCGAATGACGTAACCCTAAGACGCAACGGGCCTCGTCGCCGTCACCTAACGACAAATAGAACTTCTCGCATATGTAAATCAACGCAATGAACTTAATAAACCAGATAAACGATGACAGAAAAACTGACAATAAAAGACCTGACCCCTACCTCGACATTGAATAGAAAAACCGATCATCGATTGTCGATTATCGATCATCGAATATCGGCATGATTAAGACTAGGTCCCGCAATTAGAAGCCCCAACAGAGAAAAAGAAGAAAAGAGTGCTGGAATAAATCGATTAAAGAAAATAATCTTTTAAAATGGAAAAGCTATCTTTAAACGCTATAATCAATCACTTGCAGAAAAACAAGAGATATTTGTATGAAAGATTTGGAGTGACCCGCATAGGAATTTTTGGAAGTTTTGTACAAGGTGTAGAAACTTCCTCGAGTGACATTGATATGGTGGTGGAGATGGAAAAGAGCAGAAAAAATCTCCATACATTCCTGGAACTCAAAAGATATTTAGAAAAAGAGACAGCAAGAAAGATAGACCTGGGATTTGAACATTCCCTAAAACCAATAGTGCAAGAAAGCATAAAAGAACAAATAATTTATGTCTGAAAGAAGCTATCGCCTGTATCTTATAGATATTCTGGAATCAGGCAATGCGATACTCGAGTATACCAAAGACATGTCTTTTGAAACATTTCGGAATGACAGGAAGACATACTCGGCAGTCATCAGAGAGTTCGAAATCATTGGAGAAGCAGTAGGTAAGCTGCCCGATGATGTGAAATAAAGATATCGCGATGTTGAATGGCAGGATATAAAAGATTTTAGAAATCTTCTAACGCATGAACGCTTTGGAGTTGATCTGGAAATCCTGTGGAAAGTCATCCAGGAAGATCTCCCCGGTTTAATGAAAAACATAAATGAAATTATGAAAGAAATTCCATAAACCTAACTACCATGAACCAAATAAAACACTTGACGTTGTAAACTCAATATCGATCATCGGCATTATTAAGACCAGGTCCCGCAATTAGAAGCCCCAACAGAGAAAAAGAAGAAAAAAGTCCTTGAATAAAAAAGACTTTAAAACGTCTTATTGAAATACGTACCATATTATGCTATTATGTACGTATGGAGGTATGAAGATGGAGACAAAATTGACGCTGAAACTGGACTCGGTAATAATTAAGCGGGCTAAACGATATGTCAATAAGCATAAGGGATTGAGTCTTTCAAAACTTGTGGGAATATATTTCAGGTCTCTCACGAGCGAAGAAAATATAGACAAGGCAGTTCCTCCAATCGTGTCGAGCTTGGCCGGTGTTGCCATGAAAACAAAGAATGAGAACCTTAAAGACGAATATACGGGATACCTTGTTAAGAAATATAAATAATGGACAAAATATTTATCGATACAGACATTATCCTCGACCTGATCCAGAAAAGAGAACCTTTTTATGGCGATGCCGTAAAACTGTTTTCTCTTGTTGAAGAGAAGCAGATTACGGGATATGTCTCGCCTCTTATATTCGCAAATCTGTACTATATCTTGCGCAAAGCAGATTCGAAAACATTTGCCGTTCAAACGCTCATGCGTCTAAAAGCACTTGTGAGGGTTCTTGCCATTGACGAGAAGATAATAGAGCTGGCTCTTTCTTCCGGCTTTAGAGACTTTGAAGATGCAATACAATACTACGCGGCGTTAGGAGCCAAACTAAAATATCTTATAACGCGAAATAAGGCCGACTATAAAGAATCGGGCATCATCCTGTGCACAGCCAGGGAATATCTGACAATACGATCATCAACGCCCGCAAACAAATAGCCTTTGAACACAACAAACGCGATAGACAACTACGGCACCTTCCGTGTCCCGAGTCGAACATACTTTTCACGGTATAGTGGCAGAAAAATAGTAGCCTGCCAATCACGCATTACGAAAAAGAGGTCCCCATGAAACGCGCATTGATCACCGGCATCACCGGCCAGGACGGAAGCTACCTCGCAGAATTACTGCTCTCCAAGGGCTACGAGGTCCACGGCCTTATCCGCCGCGCCAGCACCTTCAATACCGGCCGCATCGACCATATCTACACCGACCCCCATACGGAGGGCGGAAGGCTCTTTCTTCATCACGGAGACCTTTCCGATTCAGGCCAGCTCATCAACCTCATCTACAATATAAAACCCGACGAGGTATACCACCTCGGCGCGCAGAGCCATGTGCGGGTGAGCTTCGACGCCCCGGAATATACCGGCGATATTACCGGCATCGGCACAACCCGCCTTCTCGAATCGATCCGCCGAAGCGGCATAAAGATGAAATTCTATCAGGCATCGTCATCGGAGCTCTTTGGCGCCACACCCCCTCCCCAGAACGAGAAAACGCCATTCTACCCGAGAAGCCCCTATGCCGCAGCAAAGATCTATGCCTACTGGATGGTCACAAACTACCGTGAAGGCTACGATCTCTTTGCCTGCAACGGTATCCTCTTCAACCACGAATCCCCGCGCCGCGGCGAAACCTTCGTCACGCGCAAGATCACCCGCGCCCTCGCAAACATCCTCGCCGGCCGCCAGAAAAGGCTCTACCTCGGCAACCTCAATGCGAAACGCGACTGGGGCTTTGCCCCTGAATATGTGGAGACGATGTGGCTTATGCTCCAGCAGGACAGGCCGGACGATTATGTGTTGGGGACCGGCACATCTGTCCAAAATAAGTTTTGAAGGGAAACCCCCGAACAGGTAAACTTAATTCGCGACAACCAAATAAACCTGAGGGGGCTCCCATGAATAAGTTTAGCAGCATGTTCGGCCAGGTGCTACACA